>OFOU01000221.1_pt1 | contig 52978 bp, 42 predicted proteins | sample 1542061 | NCBI WGS metagenome assembly OFOU01 (sample SAMN04209239, study PRJEB22552) | human gut metagenome | biome: gut; material: feces | host: Homo sapiens | place: USA: Oklahoma
CCACACCGGACATGGTCCGTTCCGGACGCGTCCTCCCAACCTCAGTTAAATCTCTATTTAACCCACCCCTTAGCAAACTGCACTGCGGCATCCAAAAGCGGTGACGACGAGTCCTTTCTCCACGCAATGCCTACCTCTTTTACAATCCGTTCCTCCAGTTTAAGTTCTGTCACTCCATTCAGGGAACGGGAGAGGAATTCTTCGGAAGGGAGGAAAGCGATTCCCAGCCCGCCCTGGACCATATAGAGACCGGTGGTTGGGCTGCCGGACCGGCAGACGATGTTCGGTTCGAAACCGGCGTCGCGGCAGGCGTTCAGGCAAAGCTCCGATGCCACCTGGCCGCTCTGATGAAAAATAAAGTGTTCATCCTTCAGCTCTGACAGGCTCACAATACCCCGTTTTGCCAGCGGATGGAGACTGGGAACCGCCAGGGAATAGTAGTCTTCTCCCAGCTTTGCGAAGTCCAGGCTGGACGGCAGTTCAGTCAGGGGCCTGTTTAAGAAACCCAGATCAATTTTGCGTTCCAGCAGCAGGTCCACCAGGCGGTGTGTGCCGTCCTGAAGGATATTGACTGAGATATCCGGGTAATTATAACAGAAGGAGGACAGCATATCACCGAAATCAATACATTGCAGACTGGTGATAATCCCAAGTGTCAGACTGCCTTTGTGGAGGCCTGCGTAGAAGGCCATTTCCGCTTCCAGTGCTTCGGTGCGGCGGATGATCTCCCGGGCGCGTATTACAAACTCCTTACCCGCCTCGGTCAGAGTCGCGCCCCGTGAATTGCGGTAAAACAAGGTGATGCCCAACTCTCTTTCCAGTTTGGCAATCTGCTGGGACAGAGCTGGCTGTCCCACGTGGCAGGCTTGGGCAGCCAGGGAAAAATTACCCAGGTCTGCTACGGCCAGAACATAATTCATAGTATAAATTTCCATCAGGTTTCCTCCATTTTGCGTCCGCGGTATTCGCTCATCAGAATTCCGTTTATCTCCTCCGGTGTTTCCAGGCATCCGTTTGAAAGCCAGTGTTTAATAATCGCAGTGATACCGCTCTTGAAAAATTCACAGTGGTAATCAATAAAACGGTTGCCGAAGTGATCCCGAGCCAGATCGGTATCATATTTTAAAATTTTGTATTGGTTGTCATAGCCCAGTTTAAAGTAGGTATTGTAGAAAGGCTGATTTTCCTTGATATGGCGGAACAGGGGCAGATAATCATTGCTGTTATAGCCGCCGGCAATTTCAGACCGATATAAATCGTTTAGGTTATCCTCCAGTGTTTCCCGTATTGTATCCGCCAATTGATAGATATCCATATAATTGGCGTAAAATGTACTTCGGTTTAATCCGGCTTTTTTACAGATATCGGAGACCGTTATTTCGTTCAGTGATTTTGTCTGAAGCAGTTCGATAAAAATATTCTCAATCGCGTCTCTTGATGCCCGTCTCCGCCGGTTGTTTTTAATATTCATAAAACCTCCCCACTTTTTAAGTCCTGCGGCGCTATTACTCCAACACGGATGATAATGATGCGGAGTGCTTTTTGACTGTGATTTTATTATAGTATAAATATAATAAACAAACAACTGTTGAGATAATAAAAGTAAGGTGAAATCTTATGAAAAGAGCAGTTTTACAGCAATGGTAATGGGAACAGTCAGCGGAGTATTATTTGCGGTTGGGATGTGCATTGCTTTGCTGCCGGAGTGGGGAGCGTTCAACCGGGGGATTATGACAGGCTGTTGTTTTTTCTTATTATCATTTTTACTGATAGTAACTGTCAGGAAGATGAATTGGATCTTTCCTTACAGGTGTAGTAAGATCAGTACAGAAACAAGAACTGAACTGATTAGCCTGCCAACCCGGGAGCGGCTTCAAAGTACAGGAAATAAATATGGCAATATTTAAGGAAAGGATTGAATTATGGAAAATCGCAATTATTTTACAGAGCGTGACGTGGAACGTCTGGAAACACAGGCAGTCCAAATCAGGCAGGATATCATCTCCATGATCCATTCGGCAAAAGCCGGTCATCCGGGTGGTTCTCTGTCAGCGGTAGAAATGGTGACAGCCCTGTATTTTCACGTAATGAATATAAAGCCGGAGGAGCCGCAGTGGGCGGACCGTGACAGGTTCATCCTCTCCAAAGGCCACTCCTGCCCGGTGCTGTACGCATCGCTGGCGCGCCGGGGATTCTTCGACCCCGCACTCCTGAACACCCTGCGTCAGTATCACTCCATTCTCCAGGGGCACCCGGATATGAATAAAGTACCGGGAATCGATATGTCGGCCGGTTCATTGGGGAACGGTTTATCGGTTGGCGTTGGCATGGCCCTGTCGGCCAGACTCCATCATCAGAATTATATGACCTACGTCATGCTGGGGGACGGAGAGATACAGGAAGGCATGGTTTGGGAGGCAGCCATGGCGGCAAGCCACCATAACCTGAAAAACCTGGTGGCAATTGTGGATTGTAACGGAGTCCAGATTAATGGCTGGGTAAACGACATCATGACGGTGGAACCGCTGGGAGATAAATGGCGTTCCTTCGGATGGCGGGTAGTGGAAGTAAACGGACATAACATGAAAGATATATTAACAGCCCTGCATACGGCAAAGACAATGCGCTGTCCAACCGTGATTCTGATGCGGACCGTCAAAGGAAAAGGAGTTTCCTTTATGGAGGATGACTCATCCTGGCATGGAGCCGCGCCGGATGATGAACAGCTTGTCAAAGCGATTGCAGAGATTGAGGAAGGAGGTGTTGTGTGATGGCAAAAACACTTGCGACAAGAATGGCATTCGGCCATGAACTGATAGAGATAGCAAAGACCAATGAGAATTTTGTGGTCTGCAACGCCGACACTAAAGCATGCGGCCTGGAAAAGTTCGGAAAAGATTTTCCGGAAAGAGAATTTTCCTTTGGAATCGCCGAGCAGAACATGGTGGGCGGAGCAGCCGGACTGGCAGCCTGCGGTAATAAAGTATTTCTTGCGACATTTGCGGTATTTGCATCCATGAGAGCCTGCGAGCAGGTCAGAACTTTCGTGTGTTATCCGAATTTGAACGTTACCGTGATTGGCACACATACAGGGCTGCAGGTCGGCGGAGACGGAGCCACCCACGCCGCGATAGAGGATGTGGCGATTATGCGCTCCTTCCCCAACATGACTGTGGTGCAGCCCGCCGATGCAGTGGCGGCAAAAGCCCTGGCACACGCTGCAGTAGATTTTAAAGGACCTCTCTATGTGAGGCTCCATAGGAACCCGGTAGCCGATATCTATGATCCGGCAATCTACCGGTTCGAATGGGGGAAAGCAAATACCGTAGTAGATTACGGAAACGATATGACGATGATAGTATCCGGCATTCTGCTGAAAAAAGCGCTGGATGCAGCCAAGATATTAAAAGAACAGGGCATCCTTGTAAGAGTGCTTGATATGGCGACCATAAAACCGTTGGATCATGAGGCGGTAATTAAGGCGGCCAGAGAGACAGGAGCCATCATGACGATTGAGGATCATACAATTTTAGGCGGTCTTGGTTCGGCAGTAGCGGAAGTGCTGGTTGAAAATGAGCCGGTTCCGATGCAGAGGATTGGTGTTCAGGATAAGTTTGGTGAATCAGGTGATCCGGAACTGCTCTACCGTGACCACGGAATGGATGTGGACTCCATCGTGGCAAAGGCAAAAGAACTTACAACCAGGAAGAAATAGCCGGGAGACAGGGAACCATTAAAGGTTACTGTTCACACCCCGCCAAAAAACGGCATGATGCGAACAATAACATGCTTCGCGATGCACAGAAACGGCGAAAAACACCGTTTCGCGCCGTGTAACTCAGGATTTTCGTGCGAAATGCGCACAAAAACACCTCGCGGGAGACTGCCTGTGAACAGTAACTATTAAAGTGTCAATCACATCAGAAAGGAAGAATTTCTTATGAAAGCACCGCATGTATGCATATTACAGACCAGTTTTGCCAAAAGGGAGGATACAATTGCGTTTCTTAAAGCGAAAGTCCCCAATGTAAAAGTGGAATTTATCACCGACAGCACCCTGCTGAGTGATGTCCGCGCGGCCAAAGGCCCGACCCAGGCCGTCATTGACAGAATGACGCTGTATGCTAAGGCAGCGGAGATATCAGGAGCGGATCTGATTGTAAACTCCTGTTCAACCGTAGGAGAAGTAGCCGATATTTATGCAAAGGAAGTAGGCATCCCGGTCATGAAGGTGGACCTTCCGATGGCGCAGGAGGCAGTCCGGCTGGGATCGAAAATCGCCCTGATTGCCACAGTGGAAACCACCCTGGGGCCAAGCCAGCGTTTAATTGAGAAAATTGGCGCGGAGCAGGGAAAGAAGATGGAGTGTACCCAGTATCTGCAAAATGCGGCATGGGCGGCGCTGCAGGACGGTCATCCGGAGGAGCATAACCGAATTCTGATGGCAAACATCAGAGAGCTTGACAAAATGGGATACGACGCTATTGTTATGGCACAGGTATCCATGAGGGCACTGCTGCCTGACCTTGAAGACATAAAGACACCTTTACTCTGCAGTTTCTTTTCCGGTTACAGCGCAGTAGCTGATAAGCTGAATGAGATTGCGGCAGCCAATGAATAGAAAACACCTTGCGGAACATTACCGTGTGTACAGTAACGAAATTAAACCAGGAATAACGGAGGAAATCAAAATGAGCAAGAAATTGGTATCTGATTTATTAGTAGATTATCTGGAGCGCAGAGGCGTTACCAAATTATTCGGCCTTTGCGGTCATACCGTAATCGGAATGCTGGACGCTTTGTCCCGCAGTGAAAAAATCGAATACATAGGAACGAGGCACGAGAGCGTTGCCTCCACCGCAGCCGACGGCTATGCCCGTGTAACCCATAAGGCGTCCGTAGTAATGTGCCACCTCGGACCAGGCCTTACCAATGTAATTACAGGTGTTGCCAACGCTTCACTGGATTCCATTCCTATGGTTGTGATTGCCGGTGACGTTCCGAGCTATTACTATGGCCGTCATCCGCACCAGGAAGTGCAGATGCACGCTGACGGCGACCAGTACAAACTTCTGGAGCCGGTAGTGAAAAGAGCATGGAGAGTAGACGATGTTGAGGCATTCCCCGACATTCTCGACAAGGCGTTCCGTCTGGCTGAATCCGGCCGTCCGGGACCGGTCCTTGTGGATGTTCCGATGGATATGTTCTCGAGAGAAATGGATGAAGACCTGTGGGCGCGCACACATAAAGGAAACCTTGTAACCATGCGTCCGGCTCTTGATCCGGCAGCGGCAAAAGCCATTGCAAAAAGACTGGCCCGGGCCAAAAACCCGGTTCTCCACGCCGGCGGAGGCATTCTGCTGTCACAGGCGTCAGAGGAACTGGCCGCTTTGGCGGAATATCTCGATATCCCGGTGTCCCGTACACTGGCCGGACAGGGCTGTCTTTCCGACCTGCACCCGCTGATGATTGGACAGACCGGTTTCTGGGGACTGGAATTCACACACTCCCTTACAACAAATGCCGATGTAATCCTGGGACTGGGAACAAGATTCGGCGAGGCAGACAGCTCAAGCTGGTATCAGGGCGTTACATTTGACCCGGATAAGACGACCTTCCTTCAGATTGACATTGACCCGATGGAGATCGGCCGCAACTATCCGGTGGAAATCGGCGCAATGGGAGACCTGAAGATTGGCCTGGGACAGATTCTTGAGGAAGTGAAAAAGCTTTGTCCGGAGGGTAGAAATAATCCTGAATTACGTGCCAGAATCGCAAGAGCCAAAGCAGACTTCAAACAGTCCAACGCTGCGATTTCAAGCGACAGCCGTTTCCCGATGACGCCTCAGCGGATTCTCAAGGATGTCAAAGAAGTAATCCCGGAGGATGCAGTAATCTTTACGGATGTAGGCTGGAACAAGAATGGCGTTGCACAGGAATTTGACATCACCATTCCGGGAACCATTCATCACTCTTCCGGTCTTGCTACGATGGGATTCGGACCTTCCGCAGTTCTCGGCGGCAAGGTTGCTGCACCGGACAAAATCGTTATCAACCTGACGGGAGACGGCGGCTTCGGCATTAATCCGTCCTGTCTGGCGACGGCCGTAGAGCATGGCATTGCCTGTACCTGGGTCGTAATGAACAACTCCGCATTCGGAACCATCGCAGGCCTTGAAAATGCAAACTATAAGACGAAATTCGGCACGGTATTCTATAAACCGGACGGAGAGCGTTACACCATCTGCTGGGCGGATGTTGCAAAATCCTATGGAATCGAGTCCATCTGTGTTAATTCGGCCGAAGAGTTCAAACCTGCTTTGGAGAAGGCTATTGCCGCCAACAAAGAGGGACGTCCGTTCCTGGTTGAAGCTCCGATGGAAAATATCGTCGTACCGACACCCGGCTGCTGGAATATCAATGATATTTATACACCAAACGCACTCGTAAAAGAGGGTAAACTTGTGAAAAAGGAAAATGGCCGTTACGTTGTTCCAAGCCATTCCAAATCACACGACGGCTGCTTAAATTAAACACAGAAGTTCATATTCCGGGTTTCCTATACTTAAAGTTCCGTTTGACGAAACCCGGAAGACGGACTCCTGGTTATCAGGAGGTTAATGATGGAAAAAATGTTTTCACTTGCCTATCTGACCGTACCGGGAACCCATCCGGCTGATCAGATTGAAATCGCAGCCCGCTGCGGCTATGAGGGAGTCAGCCTGCGGCCCATATCCATGAAGCTGCCCGGAGAGCCTGATTTTCGTCTGGCGAATCCGGTGATATATCAAAATGTGAAGTCGGCTCTTAACCGTACCGGCGTTAAACTTCTGGATATCGAGCTGGCCAGGGTTGGAGACGGAATTGACGTATCGGCTTATGAGGCAGATTTTGAAAAGGCGGCAGAGCTGGGAGCCCGCTATGTGATATCAAGCGTATGGAGCCCAGACAGGGAGTATTCCCTGGCCCAGCTTGAGACAATTTGTGATATGGCACAGAAATATAATTTGCTGGTTAACCTGGAGTTTATGGCATTTGCCAATGTCCGTACACTGGAGGAATCTTTGGAGGTAATGGATCAGGTAAACCGGCCAAATTTAAGGCTCATGGTAGATACGCTTCATGCACACCGGGCAGGAGTGACTCAGGAGATGCTTAAGAAGGTTCCGGCAGAGAAATTCGGCTTTGTCCATCTCTGCGACGGTCCGGCCTGGATTCCTCCGGACGATCACCCTGATATGGCGGGTGTGGCCCGTTCGGCCCGGCTTTACGTCGGAGAAGGGGGAATTGATATTGCCGGAATGCTGCATGGGATAGCGGAAATTCCTTATTATTCGATTGAACTTCCCAATGCCGCTGAAATAGAAGCAGGGGGCAAGCTGGCTCATGCCGCGCGCTGCCTTGATACGGCCAAACGTTACCTTACGGCCAATGGGCTGTTGTAGAGGAGGAAGACAATGAAATTTTTTATTGACACGGCCAATGTGGATGAAATCAGAGAGGCCGGCGCCATGGGGATTATCTGCGGAGTGACGACCAATCCCTCACTGATTGCAAAGGAAGGCCGCAATTTTAATGAGGTTATAAAAGAGATTACAGAGATAGTGGACGGCCCGGTATCCGGGGAAGTTAAGGCCACTACGGAAAAAGCGGAGGATATGGTTGCGGAGGGCCGTGAGATTGCGGCTATCCACCCGAACATGGTCGTCAAGATTCCGATGACGGCGGAAGGTCTGAAAGCGGTGAAAATACTTTCAGCAGAAGGGATCAAAACGAACGTAACGCTGGTTTTTACGGCAAACCAGGCTCTTCTGGCAGCCAGGGCGGGCGCGTCCTATGTGTCCCCGTTTCTCGGAAGACTGGATGATATCTCCACGGACGGAACAGAGCTGATCCGTGATATTGTACAGATTTTCGACAATTATCCGGAAATCACGACGGAAATCATCTGTGCCTCGACAAGACATCCGCTGCATATCACGGATTGCGCGAAGGCGGGCGCCGATATCGCCACTGTGCCTTATAAGGTTCTGATGCAGATGGTCAGACATCCCCTGACGGATGAGGGAATTGACAAGTTCAGGAAAGATTACCTGGCGGTATTTGGAGAATAGTAACAATTAGCAGGTACGGGCCTTCAGCCGGATAACGGCAGGAGGCCCGAATTCAAATTAACAGGCAAATTTAAATGAAAGGCAATGAGATGCCGCCGCTTATGCGGCCCGCAGCGGGCGTTCGCCCAATCTTGATTGCCGGAAAAGAGGTTATAATGGAAATCCTGGAATTAAAAAAGAAGGCCAATGAAGTCCGCAGAGGAATTCTGACCGCCGTGCATGCGGCGAAATCCGGCCATCCCGGCGGTTCACTCTCCGCTGCTGATATTTTTACATATCTGTATTTTGAAGAAATGAATATCGATCCATCCAGGCCGGATATGGAAGGCCGGGATCGCTTTGTATTATCAAAGGGCCATAATGCGCCGGGACTGTACGCTGTTCTGGCAGAGCGGGGGTATTTTCCCAAGAAGGATTTGCTCACGCTGCGCCAAATCGGTTCTTACCTTCAGGGGCATCCTGATATGAAACATATCAAAGGCGTGGATATGTCCAGCGGCTCTCTGGGGCAGGGGATCTCGGCAGCGGTCGGGATGGCACTGGCGGCAAAGATGGACGGTGCGGCGTACCGCGTATACGCGCTTCTTGGAGACGGGGAGCTGCAGGAAGGCCAGGTCTGGGAGGCGGCCATGTTTGCAGGTTACCGGGAGCTGGATAATCTGGTGGTGATCGTGGACAATAACAATCTGCAGATTGACGGCTCTATTGATGAGGTATGCTCCGCATACCCGATAGACGAAAAATTCAAGGCGTTTAATTTCCACGTGATTTGTGTGAAAGACGGAAACGATATGGCGCAGCTTCATGAGGCGTTCCTGGAAGCGGCCAAAGTCAAAGGAAAACCAACCGCCATCATTGCGGAGACTATAAAGGGGAAAGGAATCTCCTTTATGGAAGACAAGGCGTCCTGGCATGGTAAAGCGCCGAATGACGAGGAATACTGCCGGGCCATGGATGATCTCACGGCGATTGACGAGATGCTGGAAGAGGAAGAAAAAACAGTAGAGAAGCAGTCTGCCGCAGCTGCCGGGAAGGAGGAGAACGCAAATGGAAAATAAGAAAATTGCGACCAGGGAAAGCTACGGCAATGCCCTGGCGGAACTGGGTAAAACACATGAGAATCTGGTGGTGCTTGACGCCGATCTGGCGGAGGCAACCAAAACAGCCATTTTCCGGGGGGTGTTTCCGGAACGTCATATCGACTGCGGGATTGCGGAGTGTAATATGATTGGGATTGCAGCCGGTCTGGCGGCATCGGGAAAGGTACCGTTTGCCAGCTCCTTTGCCATGTTTGCAGCAGGGAGGGCCTTTGAACAGGTGCGGAATTCTGTGGGTTACCCTCATCTCAATGTTAAGATTGCGGCGACCCATGCCGGGATTTCCGTGGGAGAGGACGGAGCCACCCACCAGTGCAACGAGGATATAGCGCTGATGCGGACGATACCGGGAATGACTGTGATCTGTCCGTCCGATGACGTGGAGGCCAAAGCTGCGGTGAAGGCGGCTTATGAGCATGACGGACCTGTGTATCTGAGATTCGGCCGGCTGCCGGTTCCCGTCATCAATGATACGGATGATTACCATTTTGAACTGGGAAAGGGTATCACACTGCGGGAAGGAACCGACTTGACCATCGTATCAACGGGCCTGTGCGTTCCGGCATGTCTTGACGCGGCCCGGGCTCTGGAGCGTGACGGAATCAGCGCCGGTGTAATCAATATCCATACAATCAAGCCGATCGATGAAGAGCTTCTGATACAGGCGGCTAAGAGAACCGGGAAGGTTGTCACGGTGGAGGAACATTCCGTCATTGGGGGACTGGGAAGCGCCGTCGCCGACGTGCTCTCCGAGAATTACCCGGTACCGGTGCATAAAATCGGTATCCGTGATGTATTTGGAGAATCAGGACCGGCTCAGGAGCTTCTTAAAAAGTACGGCCTGGATGCGGAGGGAATCGAGGTTAAAATTCGTATCTGGCTGTCTTCAGGCGATAATTTGTAACAGTTCAGACAGCATGAACTGTTACGGCATTCGGCTAATTAAAATCGCTGTGCGATGAGCCGAATACCTGCGGCCACTACCTTTTCGCACGTTCGGCACAAAAAATGCGCAGATTCCCCGCCAAAAAGGGGCGTGCTGCCGTGCGAACAGTAACCATAGAATCTCTCTATAAAAACGAGAGAATTCTGGTATTAGACTTTTACCTTCTGTTCCCTTATACTGAAATTACCGAAAGGACAGGTACAGAATAAACCATATAATGTAAAGGAGAGATGTTGTTATGGCTAAAGAAGTAACACCAGAGCAGATCCAGATGATCGAAGAGATGGTAGCGCGCGCACGCGTAGCTGCAGACATTATCGCTACATATGACCAGGAAACGGTTGACCGCCTTTGTCAGGCAGTTGCCGCCGCAGTATGCGATATGAAAGTATGGGCGCCAATTTGTGACGAGGCAGTTGATGAGACAGGTCTCGGCGACAAAGTAACAAAGAGAAACAAACGCAACAAAATTAAATTAATCCTGAGAGACTGTCTGCGCAACAAGAGTGTCGGCATCATTGAAGAAAATCCGGAAAAAGGTCTTGTTAAGTATGCTAAACCAGTCGGCGTTATCGCTTCCCTGGTTCCTACTACAAACCCATGTTTAACACCGGCAGGCCAGATTATCTACGCTATCAAGGCAAGAGACGTAATGATCTGCTCCCCGCATCCACGTGCAAAAGTTGTAACAAATAAATGTATTGATATCATCCGCGAAGTTCTGGTCCGTGAAGGCGCACCGGCTGATATCATCCAGGGAATCAAAGAGCCGTCCATCTCCCTGACCAATGAGCTGATGAAACGTGCAGACCTGATTATCGCTACAGGCGGCCGTCCAATGGTTAAATCTGCTTACTCCGCAGGTGTGCCGGCATACGGTTCAGGCGCAGGAAATGCAACAGTTATCATCGACGATACCTGTAACACACCGGAGCGTCAGAGAGAAGCTGCAAGCAACACACGTATTTCCAAGACTTCCGACTTCGGTTCCGGCTGCTCCTGTGACGGAAACCTGGTTATCCACGAGTCCATCTATGACGACTTCGTAAAAGCTCTGGAAGCAGAAGGCGCTTACCTGGCAAATGAGGAAGAGGCAGAGATGCTTAAAAAGGTTATGTGGGATGAGACAGGCCACCGTCTTCCGCAGACCGTTGCTATCAGCCCTCAGAAACTGGCTCTCACAGCAGGCTTTGAGATTCCGGAAGACCGCAAATTCATCGCAGTAACAGGCGGCGGAATCAATGAAATCGGTAAAGAGTTCTTCTTCTCCAGCGAGAAGCTGACAACTCTGTTAAGCCTCTTCAAATATGAAGGTGAATTCGAGAACGCGCTTACCATGATGCAGGCTATCTTCAACGTAGGCGGAAAAGGCCACTCCTGTGGTATCTACTCCTTTGATGATGAGCATATCCACAGACTCGGCATGGCTGCACCTGTATCCCGTATCATGGTCCGCCAGCCAAACAACAAGGGCAACTCCGGTTCCGCTACAAACGGAATGCCTCCGACATCTTCCATGGGCTGCGGAACATGGGGCGGAAATATCGTTTCCGAGAACATTGCATTAAAGCACTACATGAACACAACATGGGTAGCACGTCCTCTTCCGGAAGATATGCCGTCCAATGAAGAGCTGTTCGGCGAATTCTTTAAACCTGGTATGGACGAAGAATAATAGCCGGGAAAAATGTTCAGACTTAAATTTGTAGTATCAAAACTCCTTAGATTGATAGTGATAGTTTACGTTAAACAGTATTAGCCAGATCGTGAATTTATAAAATGCCGGTCCGCCTGGAATGGGCCGGCAGGCGGTGAAAACGTTACTGTTCACACCATGCCAAAAAACGGCAAGCCGTAAACAGTAACGTGAAAACTCCTCCCTCACGTGTTTTACGCCGCCGATGAATGAAAGAACGATTAATAGAAACAGGCCACAGGGCGGCGGACAGCTCTGTGGCCTGTTTCTGGTGGATCATACATAAAACGCATAAGGCATCCGATTTCGCGGATGCCTTATGCGATCAAGTTCTATTTATAAGTTATTGATAAATGTCGAAAGTAAGTCTGCGGGGAGCTGGCCCGGTGCAGAAGAATTACCTGCCGTTCCGAATGTAATGGAGGAGCCGAACACGCTGCCGCATACCCGGCTGACTGCGCCCTGTCCGCCCATGGACATGGTGATCACAGGAGTTTCATTATGCTCCTCCTGCATCGTGAGGGTGGCGTCAAGCAGAGTCAGTACATCTCTGGCGCACTGAGGGGTAACGGCATACTTGACGATATCCGCGCCGAGTTTCTGCATCTGACAGAGATGATATACAATCCGCTCCTTAGACGGAGTGGAAGCAAAGTCATGGAGGGAACCGATAATATGCATCCCTGCTTTATGCGCCGCGTCTCTTATCGTCTTCATGGCATCTTCGCCTCTGGACAGTTCCACGTCAACTAAATCCATCAGTCCGGTATCTATGACGGAAGTGAGCAGTTTTACATGGCCCTCCGTGTCAATATCTAACTTGCCGCCTTCGACGCTGGTTCTGGCGGTAAAAAGGATTGGTGTGTTGCCAAGCTGCTCCCGGAGAAAGGACATTGCCTGAAATCGTTTTTGCGGATCTTCGATATCGTTAAAAAAGTCTGCGCGCCACTCAACCATATCAAAAGGTGCGCTCTTTAATTCATTAACGGATTTACTAAGTTCCTCGATGTTTGCATCGGTGAGAGGAATACAGATTTTTGGAATTCCTTCGCCGAATACAACGTTTCTGATTTTTACGATGTTTTTCATGGCAATCTTCTCCTAAATTTGATTTAAAACAATAGTTTTTTAAATATTGTTTACAGTATAAATGCAGATTGCCAAATAGTCAAGAGTTTTATGCATTAAACTACTAAAAATTAACGCTTTAAAGCATGTTAGTAAAATTACATCAGAAAGAAGACATATTTTGTTACGTCAGCAGCTGTTCCGGGAGGTGTTTTTTACTTTTCAGCGTTCCGGCCGGTATTCATGTATAAGAGAAATCCATTCATTCATAAATGGTGGGATCCATTTATCTTTACAATGGAGGATCTGGCTATAGTAGATTTGAGGAGGGATGTTTACGCTGATCTGGGCAAGGCGCTGCTGCTTTATATAGTCCGAGACGGAATATTCTGGTAAAAACGCAATTCCCATGCCCCGGCTGACGAGTTCTGCAATTGCGATAGTGCTGTCAACGATTAACGGATGCTGCAGCGACAGATTATGAGAAAAGGCCAGCTGGTTTAATCTTCCATAACAGGTCCCTGAAAGTTCTGTTACAATAAAAGGATAACTCAGCACATTTTCGAGAGATACGCCATGTTCGCCGGCCAGCGGATGATCCGGGGCTGAGATAAAGACCAGATTTTCTTTTCGTTTATAACAGCAATGGAAGTCGGGGTCCATATTCAGCTCCCCGGATATATAAAGCATATCTAACTGTCCCTGCCGGAGCAGAGGCAGCAGTTCATAGAGCTGTCCCATTTTTAAATGGACTTCAATATTTTTATAATGGGCTTTAAACAGAGGGAAAATATGCTGTGTGGTGCCGGACAGCAGAGATTCCAGGAGCCCTATTCTCAAAGTGCCCTTCATTTCTTCCGGATTTTTCCCCACATTATTAACCCGCTGCATGATTTGCAAAACTTCGTTTGCGTAGATAAAGAAATTTTCACCGTAGGAAGTGAGAGCTATCTTTTTGCCGATTCTGTCAAAAAGAGGATAGCCCAGTTCCTTTTCAAGCTGCTGTATCTGCATTGTTACGGTTGACTGGACATAGTTGAGCTCACATGCGGCTTTCGTAAAGCTTTTTAATTCCACGACGCGGATAAAGGTTTGCAGCGAACGTATATTCATAATATTCTCCCATCAAGTAATTTGATAATTTCCATCAAAACTCTTCGTTGGACGAATCCATAATAGCATATTAAGATAAGGGTGTAAACGGTTTACAAACTATATGTACCGGAGCATTTCTGGAAATCAAAGTACACTCCGGGGAAAAACCTATAAGGAGGAATTTTAAATTATGGCTAATATGGAGTATTTAAAGGATATGCCAATCGCGGTATTGGGCGGCGGTGCTGTGGGAAAATCCTGTGCGGCCGATATGAAGCTGGCAGGAAAAGAGGTCCGTCTTTATGACATGATGCCGTTTGCCAAGAACACGCTTGCCAACCTGGAGAAGACAGGCATCCTGCTGGACGGCGTCCAGCGTAACCTCTACTGCTTTGAGCGCTCCGGCAGAGCCTACCTGGATATGGTAAGCAGTGACATGGGCAAGGTGGTAAAGGGCGCCGGCCTGATTGTGATTGCAGCGCCAGCCATGGCACATGAGCCGTTTTTCCGAGAGCTGATTCCTCATCTCGAGGACGGTCAGGTCATCCATATCTTTACCGATAACTACGGTACCCTGCTTCTCCGGAAAATGATGCGTGAGATGGGGTGTACCAAGCAGGTCATCGTAGGCGGATGGTCCTCCGCTCCTTACGGAACGCGTATCGAATCCGTTGGGAAGTTCACCTTCCCCCACGTGGGGGTGAAATACCGAGCCATCACCCTGCGGGGAGCGTCTCTGCCGATGTCGGATATCGATGCCTTTATGGAATCCTCCAGATATCTGCCGTGTATCGATGCCGTTACATACGGAAACGGGCCGGAGGCGGGCAACACGGTTCTGGATACCGGTTTTGCCAACATCAACCCGGTTATCCACGTTCCGGCGACAATCCTCGGAGTGTCCACGATGGAGAACTGGGGAGTCATCTTCGGCGGCTATGACAAGAACAGCTACTCCATGTACTGCCATGGACTATGCCCGTCCATCTGTGAGGTGCAGTACCAGTTCTTCGAGGAAGAAAAGGCGCTGGCAAAAGAGATCGGGGTGGGAACGCCGCAGTATGCATATGAATCCTTTTTCTCCCGCCGGAGTGTCCTGACGCAGGAATATATGGGACTCGATAAGGACGGAAAAGATAATGTAATCTTCCCGTTAGACCAGCCGTCCGATGAAGGAAATACAGGCCCTAACAGCATTAACCACCGTTACCTGACCGAGGATGTCCCGGTGGGCTGCAAAATCTATCATGATTTGGGCGTACAGTACGGAGTGCCGACTCCGGTTATCGATTCGATGATTGTACTGGCAGGCTCTATGCATAAGAAGAGTTTCTTTGAAACCAGCAAGTATAATCTGGCCTACCTCGGTATCGACAATATGCCGAAGGAAGAGCTTCTTGCTTACCTGAATGAAGGGATATATAACCGCTGATAAGAAAAGATGCAGGAGCGGGCAGGGAGCTTATTCCTGCTTTGCTCCGGCTGACACTGGGGAAGGGGAAAGTTTATGGTAGTTAAATTAGACATCATTCAAACACTCGCTGTTGCAGTTCTGGTTCTCTTTATGGGGAGCTTTGTGAAAAAACATATCAAAATACTGGAGAAGCTATGCATACCGGATCCGGTAGTAGGGGGGATTATTTTTTCAATCTTAACTTTATTAGGCTATAGCAGCGGCCTGTGTGTCCTGGAATTAGATACAACGCTTCAAAATGTTTTTATGACTGTTTTCTTTACGGCGGTCGGATTCACCTGTGATTTGAAAGTGCTTTATAAATATGGTATGAGGGGAATACAGTTCGCGATTATCGTTTTCCTGCTGGTGATATTCCAAAATATAATTGGTGTGGGTTATGCAAAGATGTTTGATCTCAATCCGCTTCTCGGTTTATGTACAGGTTCCGCTGCAATGACAGGCGGCCATGGCACAGCCGGCTCTTTCGCACCAATGTTTGAAGAACTTTACGGCTGTGAAGGCGCTATGACGGTTGGTATGGCGGCCGCAACCTTTGGCCTGGTGTCCGGCGGGCTGATAGGAGGCCCTGTGGGAAATATTCTTGTCAGAAAGAACCGGCTCGAGGAGGTTGCTGCTGCACGTCAGAAAGAAAGAGCCGGAAGAGCGGCGGAAACGGAGCAGGAACTTCCGCTCAGCGCTAAAAATATGTTCTCAGCATCAAATCAGATTATTATTTCAATGGGTATCGGAACGATTATATTTATTCTACTCAAGATGGTGGGGATTACGTTTCCCTCTTATGTAGGCGGAATGTTAATGGGGGTAGTGCTTCGAAATATCAGTACCTATACGGGAAAGTTTGAGACTCCTCTTGCTGAAATTGACTGTATCGGCAATATCAGCCTGACTATATTTGTATCGATGGCGCTGATGTCGTTGAAATTATGGCAGCTGGCCGACTTAGCCCTCCCAATGATTGTAACCCTGGCGACCCAGGTGGCATTTATGGCTGTGTTTATGATTTTCATCGGTTACCGCATTCTGGGAAAAGATTATGATGCCGCTGTTATGTCTACCGGCTGCTGCGGATTCGGGCTTGGTGCAATGCCAAACGGAGTCTCCAACATGCAGGCGTTTACAAAGAAATGGGGACCGTCGGACATCGCATTTTTTGTGGTACCTGGGGTTGGTTCAGTAATTATTGACGTGGTAAATGGTTTACTGCTGACTTTGTTTATGAATATCCTGGTTTAAAGATATGGGGCTATGACGGGCACCTGACAGTTAGACACGGCTTTCCTGTTTAACTGTCGGGTGTTTTTCCGGGTGGCAGTGAAAATCCGGTTTTTACAGATTATATTCCATCAACAACCTCTCCTGATAGCCCGGTTCCTTCAATGATTTCAGAATATCCACTTCTCTGCCGTCCTTCAGCAGCCGTCGGTTCAGCTCGTTAATACGGTCGCTGCCTTCCTTTCTGCCTTCACGCCGTTCTTCTTCCAATATTTTACACATACATTCGATCCCCTCCTCTTTTTCTTTAAAGAACCTTACTTTTCTTACCACATTTTAAAAAAATCCCGTTTTGTGATAAAGATAAGATAGATATCAGGAAGCGCTTCATAAGGAACGCCTTTCTCATGATAGCTCATATCAATGCTGGAGTGATAGTATCTCACCCTCCGCTGGTGATTTCCGTCATCCTGTATCAGCATTTCAATATTTATCAGCTTTCCCCTTGTATCCTCGGCCAGGATATCGAGAACAACCGAATGGTTTTCAATGTTCCGGATAGAATACTGTGCCTTCACCTCTCGTTTGCCATTCCTGACTCCTCTCGTATACGACAGGAGCCGTTTTTCTCCTGCCATATTGGTGTTTTGTGCTGAACTATGGCAGAATTTGCCGGTCTTGATCCATACAGATGCTGCAGAATCAATTGTATACAGCCGTGATGGCCGTATTGATTTGTGTAATGAGTAACAGTTCGTGCTGCCTGATTGCTACTGTAATTAATTATAACTTTCCGAAAGAAAAAAGACAAGAAATATTTAACAAGAGCAGCCGTGCAAACTTTTTTGCATGCTGCAAAAAAACTGCAAAAAACATGCAAACTTTTTGGCGGATGAAGTCTGCCTTTTTTCTCCTATCTCATTTATTTATCAGAAGTGTGTTGCAGAAATAAAGGAAAAAGCTTGTAAACAGGGGATTTGTAAAATTAAAAACAAATATACAGTTGTTTTGTTAAAAACTGGCACGTTTATTGCTGATTATTTAGGCGAAAGACACAAAAATAAAATCCATGGTGTTCTAAAAACATAGGAATGGAACAGCTATATGGACAGATAAGAGAAATCTTAAGGAGGAAATTATTATGACGAAGAAAGTGTCTATGGAGTATCTGAAGGAAATGCCGATCGCGGTATTGGGCGGCGGTGCTGTGGGAAAATCCTGTGCGGCCGATATGAAGCTGGCAGGAAAAGAGGTCCGTCTTTATGACATGATGCCGTTTGCCAAGAACACGCTTGCCAACCTGGAGAAGACAGGCATCCTGCTGGACGGCGTCCAGCGTAACCTCTACTGCTTTGAGCGCTCCGGCAGAGCCTACCTGGATATGGTAAGCAGTGACATGGGCAAGGTGGTAAAGGGCGCCGGCCTGATTGTGATTGCAGCGCCAGCCATGGCACATGAGCCGTTTTTCCGAGAGCTGATTCCTCATCTCGAGGACGGTCAGGTCATCCATATCTTTACCGATAACTACGGTACCCTGCTTCTCCGGAAAATGATGCGTGAGATGGGGTGTACCAAGCAGGTCATCGTAGGCGGATGGTCCTCCGCTCCTTACGGAACGCGTATCGAATCCGTTGGGAAGTTCACCTTCCCCCACGTGGGGGTGAAATACCGAGCCATCACCCTGCGGGGAGCGTCTCTGCCGATGTCGGATATCGATGCCTTTATGGAATCCTCCAGATATCTGCCGTGTATCGATGCCGTTACATACGGAAACGGGCCGGAGGCGGGCAACACGGTTCTGGATACCGGTTTTGCCAACATCAACCCGGTTATCCACGTTCCGGCGACAATCCTCGGAGTGTCCACGATGGAGAACTGGGGAGTCATCTTCGGCGGCTATGACAAGAACAGCTACTCCATGTACTGCCATGGACTATGCCCGTCCATCTGTGAGGTGCAGTACCAGTTCTTCGAGGAAGAAAAGGCGCTGGCAAAAGAGATCGGGGTGGGAACGCCGCAGTATGCATATGAATCCTTTTTCTCCCGCCGGAGTGTCCTGACGCAGGAATATATGGGACTCGATAAGGACGGAAAAGATAATGTAATCTTCCCGTTAGACCAGCCGTCCGATGAAGGAAATACAGGCCCTAACAGCATTAACCACCGTTACCTGACCGAGGATGTCCCGGTGGGCTGCAAAATCTATCATGATTTGGGCGTACAGTACGGAGTGCCGACTCCGGTTATCGATTCAATGATTGTACTGGCAGGCTCAATGCATAAGAAGAGTTTCTTTGAAACCAGTAAGTATAATCTGGCCTACCTCGGTATCGACAATATGCCGAAGGAAGAGCTTCTTTCTTACCTGAACGAAGGTATTTATAACAGATAATTACGCGGCATCCCGTCTGGCAGCGCCGCCTGGCGAAAATATCATTTCTGCCGGGCGGGATGATTGATGGCGGTGACCTGTACGCGGAGCGTGCAGGTTATCGTCTGACAAATTATTTTTTGAAAGTGGGGACGGTTATTACCGGAATATTTGAATGTGAATAGAAAAGAGGAGGTAATTTGAATGGCAAAAAAATACATGGAACGTATTGAGGCACTGAGAAAGCAATTCCTTGACACAAGGGTGGATATGGATGTCTATAACGCAAAATACCTGACGGAAGGTTTTAAAGAGTACGAGGGAAAACCATGGATCCTGCAGAAAGCCAACGGTTTCCGTAATCAGTGCCGTAAAAAGAATATTTACATACAGGATTATGAGCTTCTGGTGGGCGGTGCCGGATTTAAGCCGCGATGCGGTATCCTGTGTGCGGACAGCTCCTGCTCCATATTGGATCGGGAACTTGATACCATCAGTACAAGAAAATTTGATCCCTTCTACCTCAGTGAAGAGGGAAAGAAGGTATTCAAAGAAGAAGTTTCCGATTACTGGAAAGAAAAATGTATGCTGGACCGCTGGAGGGCTATGGCTCCCGAAGATATGGAGACACTGCGTGATAACGGCATGATCTATATAGACCGGAAAGCGGTCCGTGGATACGGTGAGACGACTCCGGGCTGGGAACGCCTGTTGACACTGGGAATCTCGGGAATCCGAAAAGAAGCGCAGGAAGCGCTGGAGAAGCTGGATGATTCCCATGTGGGAGATTTGGAGAAGATGTTTTTCTTAAAGTCAGAACTAATTGTCTGTGAAGGCATTATCACCATAGCAAACCGTCACGCCGATCTGGCAGAAGAAATGGCGGAGGAATGCAGGGACGAAGGGCGCAGGATAGAGCTGCTGAAAATTGCAGATGTATGCCGCCGTGTACCAGAGTATCCTGCCCGCAGCTTTTACGAGGCTCTTCAGAGTGTACTGACGTATGAATATGCCATTTACATGGAGCAGAACGCCTCGTCCTACAACCTTGGACGTATCGACCAGTATCTGTATCCTTACTATAAAGCGGATATTGAAAACGGCGTAATGACAGAGGATGATGCCCAGGAGCTTCTGGACTGCATGTGGATTAAGATCGCCGAGCTGAGCCTGTTCCAGGATGAGGTTACGGCGGAATTTGCCGCAGGCTACTGTACGACGATTCAGGTCACTCCGGGAGGAATCGACCGGTTTGGAAATGATGCCGTTAACCCGTTGTCCTATCAGGTTATCCAGGCAACAATGGATGTAAGGTTCGCCGAGCCAAACCTGTCCGTGCGCTATAATATAGCCAAAAATCCTGATTCCTTCCTGCGCATGGCAGCCGAAGGCATCAGGATGGGGATCAGTATGCCGGCTGTATATCACGATGATGCGGGAATCCGCATGCTGTTAAATAAAGGGGTGCCGCTAAGTGAAGCTTGGGACTGGAACCCGTGCGGCTGTGTGGAAACTAACCTGAGCGGACGCATGAAACAGTATACCGACATGGCGGATATCAATATGGGCGGTATTATTGAGATGGCACTGAATGACGGTATCAGCCGAAAGACCGGAAAACGTGTGTCCGTATCCACCGGGGATCCCGGGAGTTTCAAGACATTTGATGATTTCTTCGAGGCTGTAAAAGCCCATATCCGTTACTTTGTTGACGTGGTTGCTTCCGGCAATCAGCTTCTCGACTACTTAAGCATGAATTACCGGCCTGTTCCCTGTCTGTCCCTGACCTATCCGGATTGTATGGAAAAAGCTGTCGACTACAGTATGGGAGGAGCCAAATATAACTGCGGCGGCGGAGTTATCACCGTCGGCCAGGCAGACATCATCAATTCCCTGGCGGCTGTCCGCAATCTCGTGTATGACGAGAAAAAGATTACTATGGAGCAGCTCTGTCAGGCTCTTGAAGCCAATTTTGAAGGATATGAGGATATCCGGAAAATGTGCATGGATGCACCGAAATACGGCAACGACGACGAGCGTGCAGACTGGATTGTGGGAGAAGTTTTCACCTATGTCGTAGATCAGTTTGAAAAATATGATACTAAATTTGGTAAGATGACGACCGGTATGCTCCCCGTGTCAGGCAATACGCCAATCGGGAAATGGGTAGGCGCCCTGCCGTCCGGCCGATATGCCTGGACACCTCTGACCGATGGAATCGGGGCAACCGGAGGAACCGACACTAATGGACCTACAGCGCTTCTGAAATCGGTCAGCCATATACCGCACGCCCGTTATACTCAGGGGACGCAGTTGAATATGAAACTGGAGCCGTCCATCATCGCCGGGGAGGCAGGCATTGCCAATTTGATGAATCTGTTGAAAACACTGTGTACGCTTGATGTGTACCATGCGCAGTTTAACGTGGTAGACCGTGATACACTGATAGATGCGCAGGCACATCCGGAAAAACACAAAGATCTGCTGGTACGTGTGGCAGGTTATACCGCATTCTTTGTCGAGCTTGGCAAAGAAGTCCAGGATGAGATTATCGGCAGAACCGAGATTGGATGCTGGGGAGGCCGCTGATTATAAAGGAGAGAACCAATGGTGAGAAGAGAGCAAAGTAATGCTGAGCGGGGACTCGTACTAAGAACAGAACGCTGTTCTATCCATGACGGTCACGGAATCAGGACGGTTGTATTTTTAAAGGGCTGTCCCTTAAATTGCTGGTGGTGTTCCACTCCCGAGAGCCAATCCTTTGAGATTGAGCATGCGGAGGGTAATACTTATGGAACATATATGACGGTGGAGGAAGTTATGAAGGAAATACGCAAGGACAGCGCCTTTTATTTCCACTCCGGAGGAGGGATGACCTTATCAGGAGGGGAAATCCTTGCTCAGCCAGACTTTGCTCGTTCGATTCTCCGGGTGTGCAGAAATGAGTGTATCAGCACCGCCATTGAGACGTCGCTTTGTTCTTCCTGGGAAAATGCCGCATCCATCCTGCCATATGTCAATACGGCATTTGTAGATTTTAAGCTTGTGGACAACGCGTTGCACCGCAAATACTGCGGCATAGGCAACCGGCTGATCCATCAAAATTTAATAAAGCCAAATGAAATAACCGATCCGTTCGGGCTTATCATCCGCACCCCTGTTATTCCGGGAATTAATGACAATGAAGCGGAGCTGGCCGGAATCGGAGAATTCTGCAGCAGACTGAAGCACCTGATACATGTTCAATTATTACCGTACCATCGCCTGGGCGTAGATACTTATAGAAAGCTGGGAAGAGAGTACCGGTTGCCGGAACTTAAATCTCCGTCGGAGGAGCACATGCTGGAGTGCCGTGATATAGTTCGCCGTTATGTAGAATGCGAATTATAATCAAGGTAAGGCAGACCCCTGTGCCCCGCAATCGGCACAGTTAAGGGAGAAGGACTATATCCTCTATTCATCTGTTGGAACGACGGTGACAGAAAAACAGTCTAGGAAAAACCGGAACCGGCTCTGCTCAGGATGGAGTTGGAGGCGGCCGTTAAATAGCCGATGTGTGAATGCACGAAACAAATACTTTTTATAATGTAAGAACAGGAGGCGTAATATGGGGAACACATTTCAGTTTTCGATTTATAATGAATGCTGCGGCCAGCATGTACATGACTATCCGCAGATTCTGGTCCCTTTACGGGAGACTCTTCGTATCTGGATTGGGAACCTTGAGTATGAGGTTACATCAAAAGAGCTGTGTTTTATCCCTCCTGATATGATGCACCGGTGTCATTTCCACAGCAGTCTGCTTGTCATCAATATTTCCCGGGATGTCCTGGAGAAGAAAGACAGCGGTCTGCTGACGTACCCTCTCATCATACCTTGCCGTGATCAGATTACAAGGCTGGTAGAGATGATTCAAGAGGAGCTTCAGGAAAATCCCGACAGCAAGTCGGTCAGATATCTCTATGACTACTTTTATAATAAACTCCTGGAGAGCTGTTCCACTGCGTCCATGCGCTATATCAGCGACCATTACGATGAGCCGATTACAGTAACACAACTGGCCGAAATGGAAAATTATAATGTTACCTATTATAATGACTGGTTTAAATCGCAGACGGGATTCCCGCCCAGCCTGTACCTGAGATATGTCAGAATCAGCAAGGCCAAGGAACTTCTGACGCAGACTAACTTTAATATTATGGAAGTTGCGGCCATGGTGGGCTACAGCAGCAATTCCACACTGACGCGCGCCTTCCACAGCCTGACGGGTATGACACCAAAGGAATACCGGGAGTGCCCCTGTTTTAAGAAGACAGGATAAATCGTAACAGTTCAGAGATCATGAACTGTTACAGCATTCGGCTAATCAAAATTGCATCGTAATGAGCTGAATGCCTGCTGCTGCCGCCTTTTCGCACGGTCAGCGCAGCAAGTGCGCAGACCTGACAGAATTGTTATGATAAAGCAGCCGGCGCAGATATTATGGCAGATGTGATTATGTTAACGGGGTATTTGCGCCGGAAGTTTGTTTATCCGGAAAGAGAGAACAGGAAAATGGAGAACTACATGGATTTAACAATGAACAGACTTAAACTTCCATCCGGCAGCGATGTCGGGAAAGTTACGGAGGAGCTGTACGGGGATATGGAGAGAAGAATTCTTGCAGGACCACCAGGCCAATGTCCCGTGGATTTGACAGCTTCTTTTTTGAAATTGTGCCATGCCCAGACTTGCGGAAAGTGTGTTCCGTGCCGTGTCGGTCTGGGGCAGATGTGCAATCTTTTTGATGATATACTGAAGGGAAGGGGGACGATGGCAACTCTTTCTCTGATGGAAAGGACGGCCAGGGTCATTGCGGGTACGGCCGATTGCACGATCGGCTCCGGTACTGCTCATATGGTGCTGAAAGCGCTAGAGGGGTTCAGGGAGGATTTCAGGGAACATGTTTTACATAACCGCTGTCTCTATCATCTGGGGCAGCCGATTCCCTGTATGGCCCTCTGTCCGGCAGGCGTGGATGTGCCCGGTTACATAGCCCTGACGGCTTCCGGCCGCTACGGCGACGCCGTCCGCCTGATACGGAAGGATAATCCATTTCCGACTGCCTGTGCCTTGGTATGCGAACATCCCTGCGAATCCAGATGCCGCCGGAATATGCTGGACAGCGCCGTCAATATCCGTGGATTAAAGCGTGTGGCTGTGGATATGGCAGGATATGTGGCTCCACCCGCCTGTGCGCCAAAGACCGGCAAAAAGATTGCGGTTATCGGCGGAGGTCCCAGCGGGCTCAGTGCGGCTTTTTACCTGCAGCTGATGGGACACCGGACAACTGTTTTTGAGAAGCGGAAGAAGCTGGGAGGGATGCTGCGTTACGGCATTCCGAGCTACCGTCTTCCCAGGGAACGTCTTCAGGACGATATCCGAGCTATACTGGAAACCGGAGTCGAGGTTCGCCTGGAGACGGCAGTGGGCGGCGGAAAAGGAGAAATGCCGGTAGAAGAACTGCGCAGGGAATATGATGCGGTTTATATTGCAATTGGTGCCCATGCCGATAAAAAGATTGGGATTGAAGGGGAGGATGCAGCCGGGGTGATATCGGCAGTTGAACTGTTAAGAGGAATCGGTGACGGCTATGCCCCTGAACTAAATGGAAAACGTATCTGCGTAGTCGGGGGAGGAAATGTTGCAATGGATGTGACCCGTACATCCATCCGCCTGGGAGCGGAGAAGACGACCGTTGTCTACCGAAGGAGAAAAGCCGATATGACGGCTCTTCAGGAGGAGATAGAATCTGCCATCGCGGAAGGTGCAGAGGTTATGGAGCTTTTTGCCCCGGATTATATCGAGTCGGATGAGGATGGCAAAGTGGCCGCGCTCTGGGCATCATCCCAGATACCGGGACCAGTCAGGGACGGCAGGCCGACGCCTGTTCCCTCAGGGGAAGCATCCGTAAGAATTGAGTGTGATATAATTATTGCTGCCGTAGGCCAGGGAATTGAAAGCCGGTATTTTGAGGAGAGCGGAATCGGGGCCAGGCGCGGTGTAATCAGCACCCAGGATAACGGGGCTGTAAGTGGTATGGACGGAGTATTTTCCGGAGGGGACTGTTCGACAGGTCCCGCCACAGTGATACGGGCCATAGCATCCGGCAAGGTTGCGGCAGCCAATATAGACGCGTACCTGGGATATGATCACAAGATCAGGTCGGATGTGGAGATTCCGGAGCCGGAGCTATCCGATCATACACTGTGCGGACGCGTAAACATGAAGGAGAGGGAGGCATCCGGAAGGAAATGTGATTTTGAGATAGCGGAATGCGGCATGAGCCTGAAAGAAGCCGGGCAGGAGGCGCGGCGTTGCCTGCGCTGTGACCACTTTGGTTACGGGAATTTCAAAGGAGGACGTAGATTAGAATGGTAGTAAATAAAATGATAGCTATAAAAATTAACAGCCGGCCTTTTACCGTACCGGAGGGCACACGTATTCTGGATGCCTGCCGTGATAACGGATTCTCAATTCCGACTCTCTGCTATCTGAAAAATATTAACGAGATAGGAGCCTGCCGTGTCTGTGTTGTGGAAATCAAAGGACATGAGCAGCTTATCTCTTCCTGCAACAACAAGGTTAAGGAGGGGATGGAGATTATCACCAATTCACCACGGGTGCGGGAAGCGAGAAGGACCAATGTGGAATTGATTCTCTCCCAGCACCATACAAACTGCCTGGCTTGTGTGCGGAATGAGAATTGTGAGTTAAAGCAGGTGGCGGGAGAACTGATACTCGAAGCGGATCAGTATAAGAATGAATATGCTCCGGCCAGATGGACTTCCTCGTTTCCTCTGGTGCGGGATGCCGGCAAGTGCATTAAATGTATGCGCTGCATCCAGATCTGCGACAAGGTTCAGACTCTGGGGGTTTGGGATGTATCAAATACCGGTTCCCATACCACGGTGGATGTCTCTTTTAACAGGGAGATAAAGGCCTCCGACTGTGCGCTTTGTGGACAGTGTATTACCCATTGCCCGACCGCAGCTCTCCAGGAGCGTGATGATGTATCTAAAATTACCAGCGTCCAGGGCGTTCTGGCCGACAAGGATAAAATTGTGATCGCCCAGATAGCGCCGGCTGTCCGCGCGGCCTGGGGGGAAGAATTTGATTTTGACCCGATGCTCTCAACGACGAAACGCCTGGTGTCTGCCTTGAAGGCAGTGGGCTTTGACTATGTGTTTGACACGGAGTTTTCCGCGGATCTGACTATTATGGAGGAAGGCGCAGAACTCCTGGAGCGTCTGAAAAACAGGGAAAAATATAACTGGCCGATGTTCACCTCATGCTGTCCGGGCTGGGTCCGTTTTCTGAAATCACAGTATCCGGAAATGATTGATCAGCTTTCAACAGCTAAATCTCCGCAGCAGATGTTTGGGGCAATAGCCAAAACGTATTTTGCAGAAAAAGCAGGGCTGGCTCCTGATAAGATTGTCTGTGTCTCAATCATGCCGTGCATTGCCAAAAAGATGGAAATGACGCTTCCCGGCATGGACAGCGCGGGTACGGGACACGATGTGGATTATGTGCTGACCACACGTGAAATCTGTCGTCTGATCAAGGCTGATCATATCAACGTGCCAATTTTGCCAGAACGTGAGTTTGATTCACTCCTTGGAGCTTCGACCGGTGCAGGGGCCATATTCGGCACCAGTGGGGGAGTAACGGAGGCTGCACTTCGATCCGCTTATTATATTCTCACAGGAGAAAAGCCCGATATAAGCCCGCAAGCGCCCCTTGGAGCAGTGCGGGAGGCCGGACTTATCAAAGAGCTGGAGTTTGATATCAAAGGAATGACAGTCAGATGCGCAGTTGTCAACAGCCTGGGTGCCGCCCGCAGGCTGATACGGTCAATCCGGCGTGGGGAAGCTGCCTATGACTTTGTGGAAATAATGGCTTGTCCCGGCGGCTGTGTGGGAGGAGGCGGCCAGCCCATCCGTCCGTCCTTCACGGAAAATCCGGACGACACGTCTTCAAGGAGCGCCTGTCTGTATTACCTGGATAAAACGAATAAAATCCGTTTCAGCCATGAAAACCCAGAAATTCAGGCGCTGTACCGTGAATACCTGGAAAAACCCAGTTCTGAGAAAGCCCATGAACTCCTGCATGTCGTTCATACCAGATGGGAAATGCCGGGACCGCCGGCAGAGCGGTAGGTATCCGGAACGATTCTGTTCACACTCCGGAACGTTACGGACGTTATAAATTCTGGTAAACTGCCGGAAACTATGTTACACTGAAGGCAGAGAGGAGAGTGCTTATGACGTATCAGGAGGGGATGTTTTTTCTTTCCCAGTGCGGATTGGGAGCAGTTCTGGCTTCGGAAAATAATGATATTTTAGAAGTCAATGAATCGGGTGACAAACTGCTGCACGGCGGCGGTGAACTGCCGGGGAAGTCGCTTCGGGAGGTGGCTCCCCCATTTTGCGGAGAAGCGGGCGGAGATTACTTTAACATTGATTTTGGAGAATATCTGGCATTGTGTCCGAATCCGGAGCTTTGCGATCTGCCTGCGGGTACGAGACTGATAGTCTTTCGCGATGCCAGAAACGATGCCTGTCATGATATGCTGATGAGGGTGGTCAACCAAATTAGCGAGGCGCTTATACTGTGCGATGAATCCGGCCGAGTTTTCATGCTCAACGATGCTGCCGTCAAGATGGATTCCCTGCTGCCGCAGAATATTGTGGGACAGCATGTATCCAGTATTTATACGATGGATGATGAAACAGAGCTGGTGATTCCCAGGGTAATCCATAGCAAGCTGCCTATCCTGAATCTGAGGCAGCATTATACCACCTGTTATGGAAAAAAGGTGGATATTATGTCCAACAATTATCCGGTTATAGTTAAAAATTCGCTGCTTGGAGGTTTCAGTATCATGGAAGACTGGTCCCAGATCGACAAATTGAGCAAACAGGTAATAGACCTGCAAAGCCAGCTTCTGAACCGGTCTGCAGCTGCGAGAAGTGATAAGAACAGAGGATTGTCGGCTAAATATCATTTCCGTGATATTATACATAACAGCGCTGCCATGGACGGCCTGATCAGGAAATGCCAGAGAATCGCAAAATCGGATTCTTCGGTAATGATATATGGGGAAACGGGTACAGGCAAGGAGCTGCTTGCGCAGAGTATCCACAACGCCAGCCAGCGAGCAGACGGCCCGTTTCTTGCAATCAACTGTGCTGCTATTCCCGAAAACCTTCTGGAATCGCTGCTTTTCGGAACAGAAAAAGGCGCCTATACCGGGGCGGAACGAAGAGAGGGATTGTTTGAGCAGGCCAACCACGGGACACTTTTGCTGGATGAGATAAACTCAATGAATATTTCATTGCAGTCTAAGCTGTTGCGCGTGCTGCAGGACGGAATGGTCCGTCATGTGGGGGGAGTCTCTGAAATCCGTGTGGATGTCAGGGTCCTTTCCAACACAAATGTTCCTCCGTATCAGGCTATGGAGGAAAATAAGCTGCGCCGAGATTTATTTTACCGTCTGGGAGTGGTTAACCTGAACATTCCTCCTCTGAGGGAACGCATGGAAGATATACCGCTTCTGGCCAAATGCTTCATATTGAATTTTAACCGGAAACTCCTTAAGAATGTTATAGACATAGACGCGGAAGTTTTGAATGTTTTCAATTCCTACGACTGGCCCGGTAATGTGAGGGAACTCCAACATGCCATAGAGTATGCGATGAATATAATGCCGGAGGACGTATCTACCATCATATTGGAATATATTCCGGAACATATTCTGGGAGGACAGGCTCCGGATATACCGATTGAACTGAAAAGCAGTAAAGAACCTTCACTGGAAAATATCATGAGCAACATGGAATACCGGATGCTTTGCAAGACGTTAAAGGAAAACAATGGGAATATCTCAAAGACAGCCCGTGTATTGGGAATGAGCAGACAGAATATCCAGTACCGGATTAAGCGAAATAAAATCGATGTCCAGGCGCTGATTTCAGGAAGGAGTCCGGAAGGAATTTAACCAGGGAGGACTGCCGTTTGGCAGTCCTCAACCGTTTGTCCCCTCCTAAATAACTCGTTTAATGTTTTTCACCACATCATTACTCTGAATGCAAACTATATTATTCTGCATGCAAAAAAATCTGCAGTTATCAAACCCATTTTATGCACATTTTATTTCTATTTCCCTTTCTGGGTATGAATTTTCCCCATAAAAACGATAAAAACAACTCATAAACGCCATATAAAAAGATTGGTACGGAAATTGCTATTATATAGTAATAACTGGGACTTGAAATTTCGATTGAAAATCACTGCGATACCTATTCTGATGAGATTATCTTGTTTGTCAGGCAGCTGGATCACCCAAAAATCGGCGCATGTCTGGATACAATCAATTCCCTGGTAGTGCTGGAGGGGCCGTTAAGTTTACCGTAAACAGCAATATGGCCAAAGGAGAGAAACGGCAAAAAAACAGCGAAAAAATGCACAGATTTTCAGGCGGCCGGATGATAGAATTAAGCCATACAACAGATATCAAAACAATATTAAGAATTATTATTTAAGGAGGATTTCTTATGAATTGTCATTTTCACGCACCAATGCCTGATAACGTACCTGCATGCTCCATGGCTCCGGGAATGAAAGAACGGGAAGAACTGAAAAAAGAACTTGCCCGCCAGAGCGCTCTTACAATTGAAATTCCGGTCATCATAAACGGTAAAGAGATTTATACCGAAAAACGCGTACCGGTGGCAGCGCCGCACAACCATTCAATGATTCTGGCACAGTGCAGCCAGGCAGACGAAAAATTGCTGAAAGAATCCGTGGAAGCTGCAATGGCAGCAAAAGCAAAGTGGGAAGCGCTTCCGCGCGAGCATCGCTTTGCTATCTTTGAAAAAGCCGCAGGGTTGATTGAAGGTAAATACCGCTACATCATTTCTGCCGCTGTTATGCTCGGCCAGAGCAAGACAGCCTGGGAAGCAGAATGCGACGCACCCGATGAACTGTGCGATCTGATACGCTACGGTATTCACTTTGCCGATAATCTGTATAGCCAGCAGCCGAAATGCACACCAGGCGTATTTAACCGTGTTGTGTATCGTCCGCTCGAAGGTTTTGTCTGTGCTGTTACGCCATTCAATTTCGCTTCTATCTGCGGCAACTTACCGGCTGCTCCGGCTATAATGGGTAATGTTGTGGTTTGGAAACCGGCTACAACGGCAGTCCTGGCCAGCTATTACATCATGAAAGCTTTTGTGGAAGCCGGTGTGCCGGCCGGTGTTATCAACTTTGTTCCGTCCCGCGGCTCCGACATCAGTAAATACGTACTGAGTGATTACCGAATGGCCGGTTTCCATTTTACCGGTTCAACCGAAGTATTTAAAGATATCTGGAAAAATATCGGAAACAACATCAGCAATTACCGCAGCTATCCGAGATTGGTAGGTGAGACAGGCGGAAAGGACTACATCTTTGCCACGGAAAGCGCTAACATCGACGCTCTTGTAACCGCTATGATCCGCGGAGCTTACGAGTACTCCGGTCAGAAGTGTTCTGCGTTGTCCCGCTGCTATATTCCTCAGAGGATATGGCCGGAGGTTAAGGAAAAGCTTTTGAATGAAATCGCCACGATTAAGGTTGGAGATATTGCAGACTTTACTAATTTCTTCGGAGCGGTTATTGATAAAAACGCGTTCGAGGAGATTACCAGCTACATAGATGCAGCCAAGGAATCTCCGGATGCCGACGTGCTTTGCGGCGGCTATGACGGCAGCAAGGGATGGTTTGTTTATCCAACTCTGATTCAGGCCAGAAACGTGAATTATGTAACTATGATTAAAGAGCTTTTTGGACCAGTGTTAACGGTATATGTATACGGAGAAGACGAGTATGACACAATGGTGGATCACTGTGCAAATTCTTCTGCTTACGCCCTGACCGGAGCCGTCTTCAGTGAAAACCGTGCGCAGATTACAGATTTGGAAGAGCGTCTGCGTCACTCCGCCGGAAACTTCTGTATCAATGATAAACCAACTGGGGCTTTGTGCGGCCAGCAGCCGTTCGGCGGCGCCCGCGGCTCAGGTACAAACGATAAGGCAGGCAGTATCCTGAACATGATCCGCTGGATGAGCCCGCAGACGGTAAAAGAAAACTTCTGCCCGCCGGAAGATTACCGATATCCTTATATGGATGCAGAATAGACACGGAACCTCTCCGGATAATTTATCTCCAGAAAGTTTATCCCAGGCTTGATCCTCTTGCCAGTTACATTTAATATATTCCCCACCCATGTTCCCGCTGCGATTTTACCGACCGTCAGCGGGAATCCCCTTTTTATCTTTGGTCTTGATATGGGAATTGCCGGTGCCGCCGCCGAAAATTGGAACTGCAAAGTATCTTCCTCACAATCCTGCGCCAGGTAATACTGTTTGCGCCGTTGGCCTGGCTGTTATCATTTTGGGGACTTTCTGCCGTTTGGTGGACATTTCCCTGCACAGATGGTAACACGGCAATTGTGAGCCTGCTCCTTTATCAGAAGGACAGAAGAAAACTGATGCTCCGCCTGGCGCATCAGGAAGACCTGAGGAATGGTAAAAAAATAACGAGATCCTGCACATTTCAGGATGCTTAAAATCGTTACAATCAAATTAAAATATCGGGATACCGTGAGAGAAGCGTAAATACACTAACGGGCACCCGGAGGAACGGAGGTCAGCCGAAACTGAATCTATTGAGACAGGACTGAAACAAGAATTATAACAAGACTAAAATTAGACTAGACTTAGAAGTGGACTAAAACAAAGACGTAAAAATGGGACTTGATTTATAAAATTTGATTCATGTAAAATTAGTGTTGGGGAAGGACAGGAAAGGAGAAGATATCATTGAAGCCAAAGTATGCATTGAGAGCACCAATTATTTTAATACCGGGGGTTATTTTTATCTTTTTAGTCGTAATAGGGTTTGTCGATTCGGCTGGCTTTATAGCCACACTTACAAAAGCGTTCGAGGTTATGATGTACAATATGGGGTGGTTCGTCAGCCTGGCAATGCTGTTTTTCATTCTTTTTGTAGCAGTCGTAATCTTTCATCCGGTGGGAAGAATCAGGCTGGGCGGACCGAATGCCAAACCGAAAATGAGCTATTGGCAGTGGTTTGGCGTATCGCTCACGACCGGAATCGGAGCGGGAGTCGTATTCTGGGGGGCTGCCGAACCTCTGATCTTTGCGATGGAGCCGGCTCCCAGCTTCGGCTATGTACCAGGCAGCAATGAGGCGATTCTCTGGGGGATGAGGACTGTCTTCCTGCACTGGACATTGACGCCTTATGCAAGCTGTGTGGCTTTCGGCGTGGTATTGGCATATGTCTGCCACAACATGAAGCTGCCGTATAAAGTCAGCTCCGGCCTGGTGCCTGTTTTCGGCAGAAAGTTCCTGACGAGCAAATGGGCGCTGGCAGTCGATGTGCTTACTGTATTTGCACTGGTTGGCGCTGTGTCGGGCGGACTCGGGTACGGAGTACTCCAACTGTCCCAGGGAGTGAATCTGGCAACGGGAATACAACCCAGTTCTGCCGTATATATCAGCCTGGGCATTGCATTGTTTGCGGCCTATATGTCTACTGGTATCAGCGGATTAAAGAAGGGAATCACCTGGCTGGGTGACAAAAATACACAGTTCTATTTTATATTACTCGGATTTATGCTGCTGGTCGGTCCCATCGGCTACACGCTCAACCTGATGACGCAGTCTTTGGGCGCTTATCTGAGCAACCTTCTGGAAGCGATGACCTATACTTCACCTTTCCCGAACGGAGAATTGTGGCCGCAGTGGTGGGATATGTACTGGTGGGTGGACTGGCTGGCGTACGGCCCGATGTTGGGTTTGTTCTTTGTCCGTATGGGATATGGCAGGACGCTCAGAGAGTTCGTTGTCGTCAATTGGTTGATGCCGGCCGTATTCGGCTTCGTCTGGTTCTCGATTTTTGGAGGAACCGTACTTCATGGACAGTTTTTCGAGGGAATTGATTACTACTCCATTTATCAGGCAAGCGGAGCGGAAGCCCTGACACTTGCCGTATTCGGCAATATGCCCCTGTCCACAATCATGAAGGCATTTATGCTGCTGATCATCGCTATTTCCCTGGTTACCCAGGCTAACTCGATGGTGGGAACCCTCTCCAGCATGTCCTTGAAAGAGGCCTCCGAATCCGAGGAACCTCCGGCAGGCATTAAGTTCTTCTGGGGAATCCTGCTCATGGCAGTGGCGTTGGTCTTCACACTTTCAGGAGGCATAGAAGGAATCAAGATTGTAAAGTCCTTTTGCGGAATGCCGATTACATTTCTTGCTGTCATCATGCTCGTCGGTTTTATCAAATATATGATGAAACGGCCGCGCACTGTATCAAGGGATTATGTATATGAGGATGTAATCAGGGATGCCCCCGATTCAGGGGAGGAGGCAGTGCCGCCTTCAAAGACGATGGAGAAGCTTGCAGGATTATTCAAACATAGATAAGTGTGGTAACAATCCGCGGGCACGGCAGACTCTCCTCCGTGTCCGCAGCTTTTTATATACAATTGCAGACTCATACTTGCGTTTCATTTCCTAATATGCTATAGTAGCAACTGCAATAAGGTCGCAGTATTCCGTCCGTATACAAGCCGGGATTCCTGCACAACCAACCCAAGTGTTCGAGACCTTCCACTTGTAAAACAAAACTAAAGGAGACAACTGAATATGAGAGAGAAAAACAACAAAACCGTTTACTTTGTGGCTTACGGTGCAGTAATCGCGGCGATTTATACCGTGCTGACACTGGTATTCGCACCAATCAGCTTCGGACCGGTGCAGTTCCGGATTGCCGAGGCACTGTGCATCCTGCCTTTCTTCACACCGGCAGCGGTGCCCGGCGTGTTTATCGGCTGCCTGCTGTCCAACCTGCTCTGCGGGGCAGCGCCGCTCGATATCGTGTTTGGCAGCCTGGCGACGTTAATCGGGGCAGCAGGTTCCTATGGGCTGCGCGGGAACAAGTGGCTTGTATGCCTGCCGCCGATAGCGGCCAACACTGCCATCATTCCATGGGTTCTCCGCTTTGCGTATGGCTCGCCGGATTTAATTCCGGTTGCCATGGTGACGGTGGGAATCGGTGAGATTCTGGCTATCGGAGTTCTGGGCAATATCCTGCTCTTAGCTCTGGAACGGTATAAAAATATTTTATTTGGCAGATGTGCTGGAAATGCGGCTGCCAGATGACAGACGGCTGAACTGATAAGCCGAATTGGCCCGGAAAAGGTTTACTGCCTTTCCGGGCCTTTTTATTGATGACGGTGAACTGTGCGCGGAGCGACGTGATGAAAAGTAAACTATTCACCACAATCAACGGCGTTTTTTTGCCGTTTCTGTGCATCATTTGTTACGGTTTAGCAGAAGGCTGAACTGTAACCATCATATTCTGACGGCACTAACAAAATCTTGACAATTCCCATCAAAAGAAGTTAAATAAAAGTAATGCCGGAAAACGGGTAAATGCGCCCGGCGGCAATGGACATCAATACGGCATATACATTATATATAGGGGCTGCAGAATATAGAGAATAAAGGTGGAAAATAACATGTATCAGATTGATTTTACAAAACCACAGTCAGTTCATTTCGTCGGCATCGGTGGAATCAGTATGAGCGGGCTGGCAGAAATTTTAATGGACGAAGGGTTTAAAATATCCGGTTCAGATGCCCATGAATCAGAGCTTACCAGACATCTGGAGGCGAAGGGCGCGGTTGTCTATTACGGCCAGAAAGCTGAGAATATAAAAGACGGTATCGATGCGGTTGTCTATACGGCAGCCATTCATGAGGATAATCCTGAGTTCATGGAGGTAAAAAGACGGGGAATCCCTATGATGAGCCGTGCGGAGCTTCTCGGCCAGATGATGAAGAACTACAGGGAAGCTATCGCTATCGCCGGGACGCACGGCAAGACGACAACAACGTCCATGGTAACCGAGATCTTTCTGGAAGCAGACAACAATCCCACCATATCGGTTGGAGGTATCTTAAACTCTATCGGAGGCAATATCCGCGTCGGCGGTCCGGAATTTTTTGTGACGGAGGCCTGCGAATATACGAACAGCTTTCTCTCATTTTATCCGACCATGGCAGTTATACTTAATATAGAAGAAGACCATCTTGATTTCTTCAAAAATATCGATGATATCCGCCGTTCGTTCCGGCAGTTTATTGAGAAAGTACCGGAGAACGGAACCATTATCATGAACGGGACCATAGAGAACTGGCGGGAGCTGACGGCCGGTGCGGCCGGAAAGGTTGTTACATTCGGAAATTCGAAGGAAAATGATTACAGCTTTGACGCGGTTGTGTATGATGAATATGCAAGGCCTTCTTTTGATCTTTATATAAAAGGAGAGAAAAAGGAGCGGATCAGTCTTGGAGTCCAGGGGGAGCATAATGTATACAATGCCCTTGGAGCAATTGCAGTGGCAATGGAGTCCGGGGCCGGGCTGGAGGCTGCCGGCAGAGGACTTTTGAAATTCACAGGAACTAACAGAAGATTTGAAAAGAAGGGGGAGCTGAAAGGGATCACGATTATCGACGACTACGCCCATCATCCCCAGGAGATAGAGGCAACACTGAAAGCGGCTGAGAATTATCCGCATAAACGTATTTGCTGTGCCTTCCAGCCGCATACTTACACCAGGACGAAAGCATTTATGAAGGAGTTTGCACAGGCTCTTTCCCTCGCAGACTGCGTTATGCTGACTGATATCTATCCTGCAAGGGAGACTGACACGCTGGGAGTCAGTTCTGCCGATATTGTTGCGCTTTTAAAGGAAAAGGGAGTCGATGCCTGGTATCTGCCCACATTTGACGATATGGAAAAATTTATTTTGGAAAATTGTACACAAGGTGATTTGTTGATAACTATGGGGGCCGGAGACATTGTAAAGGTTGGGGAAGAGCTGTTGGGGCTCTAGTTATCCACATTATCCACATAGTTGTCAACATTTTATGTAAAGAAGCTATGTGGATTTTTTTTGCCCTACGTGTATAGAGGATGAAATTCAAATAACATTGATAAATCAAGGGTTTCGACAAAATAGTTCATATATCGAGTGGATAACAAACGATAGTGTCCACATTATCCACATTATCCACACCAATATCTGTGGATAACCCCGCCTATTTTCTTTTGGAAAGACCTGTGTTATGATGTAGGCATAGTGAATTTGTGGATTTTAAGGTTGCGGTTCGTCCGGAACGGTGACAATTTAAGTGAGGAATGGTGAGGGGATGGAGCTCAGTTTTAAAAACCGGTTTTCTGCGGGGATAACGGTTGTGGCCAATGAATTTATTGATCAGTATATGGCAGATGCCAACGGAGAATACGTTAAGGTCTATCTGTACCTGCTCCGCCATGAGGGCGGGGAGATTACGGTGGAAGCGGTGGCGGACGCGCTGAACCATACGGAAGCTGATGTACGGCGGGCCTTTGCCTATTGGCAGAAAGCCGGGGTCTTTGAAAAGGAGCCTGCCGCCCGTAAGAAAGAGCCTGAGGGGGTAAGGGAGGCTGTAAAGGCAGAGGACAAGAACTCCGTGCAGCAGCTCCCCGAAAGCCGTGCGGCACGGGAGACAAGCGCTTCCTGCGTATGCGATTTGGAATCGCTGTCGGATGATGAGACATTCACCCAGCTGGTTTATATTTCTCAGAAATATTTGAATAAAACGTTTACGCCTGTGGACTGTCAGGTATTCGTTAATCTATACAAGAATTTGAATATGCCGTCGGAACTCATAGAATTCCTGGTGGAATACTGTGCGCAGAACGGGCATACAAGCCTGCGCTATGTAGAAAAAGTAGCTCTCAGCTGGCATGAGAAGAATATCATGACTGTGGAGGAGGCGCGCGCGTATTCCAGAAGCTTTTCCAAGGAATCCTTTGCTGTTATGAAGGCCATGGGGCTGACGGGACGAAATCCGGCCGATTCCGAATTTGAATTGATGGAGAAGTGGTTCAGGACCTACGGTTTCACAAAAGAGATCGTGGTGGAGGCCTGTAACAGAACCATTAAGACGATACATAATCCCAGCTTCCAGTATGCAGACAGGATTCTATCCGATTGGAAGGATGCAGGGGTAAGGACGATGAGCGATATTGCCGCTCTTGATAAGATACGAAAGGAACAGGAACAGGCAAAATCGAAAAAGAGCGGCCGGGGAACGGGGGAAGGCCTGGCAGCGGCCCGGAGCGGTCCGGCCCGGTCGGGGAACCGTTTCCATAATCTTGAGGAACATGGATATGATTATGACGAGATGGTCTGGGATATGATCAATGCCGGACAGAAGGGTGAGTAACGGAGCGTAACGGTTCAGCCGTGCTGCGGACAGCACAGGATGCCGGCTGTACAGCAAGCAGGAGGTGGAAATGGCACTCAGCAATTCCCAGTATGATTCAATCATGCGGATTTATAACCAAAAACAGTTAAATAACAAACATGAACTGGATCGCCGTACCAAAGAGGTATATGAAAGGATTCCGGCTATCCGGGAGATGAATGACGAGATAAGTTCCGCCGCCGTAAGAAGCGCGAAGCAGTTATTAAATGGCGACAGGGAGGCGGTTGAAAAGCTCAGGAAGACCATTGCCGGGCTTAGGGAAGAACGGCAGGTACTGCTGGCGGCTTACGGCTATCCTGACGACTATCTTGAGATGCATTATGAATGTCCGGACTGCCGTGATACAGGATACAGTAACGGCAGGAAATGCCATTGCTTCCGCCAGCGTGAAATTAACCTTCTGTATGCCCAGTCCAATATCCGGGAAATACTGAAGCGTGAGAATTTCGATAATTTTTCCTATGAATATTTTGATGATACGAAGATAGACGGGCGAAGCGGCAAGACGGCCAGGGAATACATGCGCCAGGTGGTGGATACATGCAGGCAGTATGTGGACGCATTCGGTCAGAAAAAGGACAACATACTTTTTACCGGCAAGACGGGCCTGGGTAAGACATTTTTAAGCAACTGCATTGCCAGGGAACTGATCGAACGAAGTTTTTCCGTCGTATATCTTCAGGCGGTAGAGATGTTTGAGATATTTTCCAAGGAGCGTTTTTCCAATGACTCCACGGATGAAGACCGGGATCGCTCCCGCTATCTGCTGGAATGTGATCTGCTGATTATCGACGATCTGGGCACAGAACTGGTCAACACATTCACCACATCCCAGCTATTCTATGTGATCAATGAAAGAATGAGCCGGAAGAAAGGGACGATTATATCCACCAATCTGCCTGTCAATGAAATGCGTGATGAGTTTACGGACCGTATTATGTCCAGAATTGTCAGTCAGTATAAAGTGATACCTCTTTATGGCGAAGATATCCGGATTAGGAAGAAGCTCAAAGAGGCCAGGGAAGGAAAATAAAAGGAATTTAGCTGAGGTTTGGAGGAGTGGACTTTCCGCTGCCACTACTGCTGCCAAATAGTTACAGTTCAGCCTTCGGCTAAACCGTAACAAATGATGTACAGAAACGGAAAAAACGCCGTTGATTGTGGTGAAAAGTTTATTTTTCATCGCGTCGCGCCGCACAACTCGGGATTTTCGAAAAAACAGCGAAAACACCCCGCGGAATACATCATGGCTGAACCGTTACGCCAAATAATCGTCTGTCCCCTTGATTTACTTGACTTATAAGGTGCATAATGATATAAATGAGACGATGATTATGTTTGTGAGGCCGCCGCTGATATTTGACGGGCTGATAAAATTCAAGAATAGAAAAGACTGATTTACTGGAGGAAAGAGATGCTGTACGAAGAAAAAATCATTGAGACGATCCCGGTTGGCCCCCTTGGGCTGATTCCGCTCAAAGGATGTGCGGAGCTTGGAAAAAAGGTGGATGATTACCTGGTATCATGGAGAAGGGAGCGGGAGAGCGAGCATAAAGCTACGATCGCATTTTCCGGTTATCAGAGGGATACCTATATAATCGGAGCCGGTACGCCGAGATTTGGTTCAGGAGAAGGAAAAGGATGGATTTCCGCTTCCGTTCGCGGTGATGATGTGTATCTGCTGGTAGATATCTGTAACTACAGTCTCACCTATTCCCTGTGCGGAATGGTAAACCATATGTCACCCGATGACCATTTCCAGGATTTAAAGAGAATTATCGCCGCCGTCGGAGGCAAGGCCAGGAGAGTCAATGTTATTATGCCGTTCCTCTATGAGAGCCGCCAGCATAAGAGATCGGGACGGGAGTCTTTAGACTGTGCCCTGGCTCTGGAAGAGCTGGTAAGCATGGGAGTAGAGAATATCATCACCTTTGATGCTCATGATCCGCGTGTTCAGAACGCAATCCCGTTAAAAGGATTTGAAACCGTACAGCCGATTTATCAGTTTATCAAACATCTCTTAAAGCATGAGAAAGAGCTTGAGATTGACAGCGATCATATGATGGTTATCAGCCCGGATGAGGGCGGTATGTCCCGCGCCGTCTTTTTTGCCAATGTGCTGGGACTGGATATGGGCATGTTCTACAAACGCCGCGACTATACGAAGATCGTAGGCGGACGCAATCCAATTGTGGCCCATGAGTTCCTGGGCGCCAGCGTGGAGGGCAAGGATGTCATTATCGTCGATGATATGATTTCTTCCGGTGAGAGTATGCTTGATGTGGCTAAGGAACTGAAGAACAGAAAGGCGAGAAAGGTATTTATCTGCTCTACGTTCGGCCTCTTTACCAATGGGCTTCAGAAGTTTGACGAATATTACGGCAATGGCCTGATTGACCGGATTCTGACTACGAACCTGATCTATCAGACGCCGGAGCTGCTTTCAAGGCCGTATTATATCGATGTAGATATGAGTAAATATATAGCGTTGATTATTGACAATCTGAACCATGATGCATCTCTCAGCGAGCTTTTAAACCCTACGGGACGCATTAACAGGCTGCTGGAGAAGTACAGGGCCGGTATCAGGGAATAAGATAGAAACAGGGCGGAAAGCTTCCTTTTTATGAGGACTTTCCTGCCCTGATTTTATTGATGACGGTGACCCGTGCACGGAGCGTACAGGTTATCGTTGAACGGGGGGAAAGATGAAAGAAGAATTTATCAATAACAGGCCGGTCTCCATGAAGGCCGCAGTATACCACGGTATTGGCGATGTACGCCTGGAAGAGCGGCCGGTACCTGTTATCCGGGATCCGAAGGATGCCATTGTCAGGGTAGTTCGTTCCACGATCTGCACCAGTGATCTCCATATCAGGAATGGGGCGGTGCCGAGAGCCGTACCCGGAATTATACTGGGCCACGAATTTGTGGGAGAGGTGGTTGAGACAGGTTCTGAGGTGGTTAAACTGAGTGCAGGCATGCGTGTGGCGGCCAACTGCGAGACATTCTGCGGAACCTGCTTTTATTGTAAAAGAGGGTTTGTCAACAACTGTGAACACGGCGGATGGGAACTGGGATGCAGGATAGACGGCTGCCAGGCCGAATACGTCCGTGTCCCCTATGCGGATATGGGGCTTACTCCGATTCCGGCCTCCGTAACCTATGAACAGGCGCTATTTACCGGGGATATTCTTTCCAGCGGCTTTTGGGGCGCTGAGATTGCCAATATAAATCAGGGTGACTGTGTCGCTGTCATAGGCGCGGGTCCGGTCGGGCTGTGCGCGGCCGAGTCGGCCAAATATCTGGGAGCTGGAACGGTTGTTATAATTGACCGCGATGAATTCCGTCTCAGGCTGGCAGAGAAGAACAGGCTGGCAGATGTTACGGTCCAGAACGGCGTGCAGGATGCGGAGAATACGGTCCGGGAATTGACGGAGGGAAGGGGCGCAGACGCAGTAATCGAGGCAGCAGGAGGAAAGGATACATTTGAACTGGCCTGGAAGCTTGCAAGGCCGAATGCAGTCGTTTCGATAGTCGCTATGTATGAGGAGGCTCAGATACTGCCGCTGCCGTCCATGTATGGCAAAAATCTGATATTCAAGACAGGGGGAGTCGATGCGGCAAGCTGTCCCAGACTTCTGTCACTGATAGAAAAAGGAGAGCTCAGGACGGATTTCCTGATCACGCACCGTTCTCCGCTTTCTCAGATTATGGAGGGCTACCGTGTATTTGGGGCGAAGGAAGATAATTGCGTGAAATGGGTGATTACAGACGGGTCCCGGTAATAGCTGGGACCCGTATTTTGGCTGATTGACGGCGATGACCTGTGCGCGGAGCGTGCAGGTCATTGTTGACAGGGGGACCTGCTCAGCCAGCCTTTCCGTAATAGGGAAGCTGTTCATCAAATCCGGTTTTACCGCATTTGAACCACTCAATCATATGTTTTACCGTGTCGGATGCCTTGGCGGCAGCGGCCAGGTCGGAATTGAATGCCTGATGCGGCTGAACATATATGTTGGCCGTTCTGTCCTCTGCCATTTCAAGCAGCCTTCTGGCAGCCAGCAGATTTTCATCGCTGGTTGTTTTCTGGTTTCTAAGCGACTGGGAAAAATCATTTTCCGCAGTAAATACATCTAATCCGATACCACCGATAATTCCCTCCTGGTAAAGGTGTAGAAGACCGGCTTCCGGAGCTATTTCACCTCGCGTAATATTGATAAAAATAAGCCCTTTCTTTCCCTGGCGCAGGACCTCTTCGGAAAAGTAGTTTTCATTATAGAAGATACTGTCTGGAATACGGGTAAGATTCATTGCATTTATGATAATGTCACTGTTCTTAATCGCTTCCTCCTTTGAGACGAATTTTACGCTGTCACCGTAAAGGTCCCTCAGTTCATTTTCACGGATATCAACTGCCTGGGCGGTAAGGCCGTTTGCCTTTACTAGGTCATAGGCACGCTTTCCGATTTTGCCGACCCCAAAGACAGTGGCGACTCTGTCAGGGGTCAGTTCCATGAAAGAAGCTGTCATATTACGTTCGAAGGTTGCGGCATTGACTGTATACTGGTTGAGCAGCCCTGCCGCAGCATACATGAATTTAATGGCGGTCTGTGCAACCGAATTTACACAGTAATTTCTCAAAGAAGTAATATTGGCAATGTCACATAATGTTTCCAGATGGTCGTATCCGGCGCTTCTCGTAATGATGCTTTTTTTTGTTCCGGACATATAGGATGCAGGCAGAATGGAATGTGTTTTAATACTGATGATATCTGGCAGTTCCTCCTGTGGATTCTGCTTTAAAAATTCCTGGAGGTTCTGTGGGGTTACCAGATAGCGTAGATCTGTCGGAATCAGGCCGCATTCCTGCGCCGCTTTAGTTTCGTCTACCAGATGTCTGGCTTCTTCTCCGAGTGCCTCAAAATGGATAATATCGTAATTTTTGATCATAATTATACTCCCTTCAATTTTTGCTGCCGTTTATAGTAATTAATTAGCGGTCAGCCTTTATTCAAAGACCTCATCTCCGACGTATAGAGGGGTGGAATTGGGATTCGGGCCGGAAGCATTCTTACGGGAGCCGAATGGCGGACGCCACCACTTAAATACATAGGCGATGATACCCATAACACCAACAATGCCAAAGCAGCCCCAGGTTACAAGGTGAGGACCAAATACAGGTATTGCAGACATCAGCAACGGAGGAATAATCTGCAGCCCGATGATGATTGGGCGATTGAGAAGGTCGGAGATGCCGGAATCCTCAATACCTCTCGACTTCAGCTCCGGATCTACAATTCTTTGAAGCATAACACCTGTGGCGGCAACACCACATGCATGCCCCCATACCATCATGTTGCGTTCGAACCAGTCTTTGACGGAAGAATATTTCCCGATTACTAAGAACCAAATCCAGTTAGTGATTAAACCGGCAGCACAAATGACAAGAAGCGGAACTGCATATTTTATAACGACGCCAGTTTTTAAAGCTCCGATCCCGGAAATCATCAGGAAGTCGGTAGAAGTGCCGCTGATACGGTTTATGCTGGCTCTGTCCACATACTTATCCCCACCCGTTTTGTTCAGGCAGAAATTCATGATAAAACCAAATAACAGTGCAGTACAGAATGCTGGTATTTCGACGCCGATAATTGGTGCAAGGTATTTTGACAATGCATATCCCAGTATGGATGGAACCAGAACAAGCGCCAGATGGAATGCCATTGGATCGGCACAAATAGTTGAGATAGTTCCAGTCGTGCTTGTGCTTTGCTCGGCTTTCGGAATCAGGCCAGTTTTCATGGAAACGGGCAGAGCTTTGGGAGAACGGACATAATTGGTATAATTTTTTCTTGCTCCCCAGTTGATTATGATAATTCCAAGTATAATGCCGCCGACAATACCAACGGTTGCCGTCGTATATGCCAAGTCAGTCGCTTCCGACCAGCCCAGCGCCTCGTACGCTTGGCCGACTGCCGCAGCCGTTCCATGGCCGCCATAATATCCGGTTGCCATCATAAGACCAAAGCCTGGATTCAGACTGTAAAAATGATTCAGTACATAGACTGTTAAAAACATACCTACCGCATACTGGAGAACAGCGATTCCGGTAATATTGAAGAACATACCTCCGATGGCGGGACCGGATAAGGCGCCCTTGGCCGGCTTATCTCCGATAGCCATGGCTGCAAATATTACAACGATTAAAACGCTGGCATAAGTACCCAGGCTGCTGGAGAATGGGATAATCCCAAATCCGTTGGGCCCGAAAATCAGAGCCAGGAACCCGGCAATCAGCGCAGGCGGTATCAGGAACTTTTGAAAAAATTTTACCTTCGCCCTGAGTATCTGGCCTGCCAAAAATACCATTCCCATAAGGCAGACGTCTGTAAAGACTGTCCATAGTGTCATAATGTTACCTCCCATTTAATTAATATCCCCTGTGTGTTTTTAAGTTTTTGCGCATCAACTTTATGATTTATTTATATCATCTTTCATCTGCAAATACCTGCATTTGCTTAGGATAAAACTGATGTATCTTGCTGTTGGGATTTGCCATAAAATTCATATAATATTAAGGTAGAAAAAATAAAAATAAATGCAATATAAGAAAAATTAGTGTAATATATCATCTTTTGCTGGAACTGATAGTGCAATTGTAATAAAATGGCTGACGCAGAAAGTGGAAGGCATGGAATTTTCAATGGCAGAAAAAGACAATAAAAACATAAGATAGTGCAGTTATTGCGCTTGAAATCTGTCATTTTTGTAAAAAAATTGCCTATTTAATGATGTATCTTGTGTTGAAAAAGAAAAGTACTTGTATCGGAGAACAGAAGTCGATAGACTGTAAGAAGTAGAAATGAGAGGAGCAAGTGGCGGAATGATACAATGTCAATATGAGGTACATATCAGCAAGAATGACACCTACTCCATGGATCGTCCCCATTTTCATGAGGACATTGAGATTGTGCTGTGTATCGCTGGGGAAGGCGTATTTTTTCTTGAACCGGAGGTGTTTCCCCTGTACAGGGGACAGCTTTTTTTGATCGATTCATCGATTCTCCACCGGAGTGTTGCCAACGAAGAGTACCGCTGTATGGTTTTTCATATTTCATCAGAAATGCTGCACGAATTTTCCTCCCTTCAGAGTAATTTCCAGGCGAGAAGCAAGCGCTCCGGCCTGGTCGCGACGCTGACGGAGGAGGCCACAAAATATCTGGAAAGTCTGTATGGCAAGCTTGCCGAGGATTTCGGAAATGAGTTTGGCGGGGATATCAGACAGACGATCACATTGCTGACCTTTTTGCTGACCTGTTTTTCGCATTTCAATGAGGCCGAGGACGGGGAGGTACATACAAATCCTAGTCTCGATAAGGTGGCGCCGATCCTTACCTATATACAGGAACATCTGGGGGAGGCCATGACGACCCAGTCTATTGCCGATGCATTTTATATGAGTAAATACCACCTGTGCCATATTTTTAAAGAAGGCACCGGGTTCAGCCTGATGGATTATGTCATCAACTGCCGGATTTTGAAAGCCAGGTCTTTGCTTCGAAACGGGATGCGGGTCCAGGAGGTTGGAGAAAATGTAGGTTTCCGGAATAATGAACACTTCATCCGAACCTTTAAAAAGCTGACGGGAACACCGCCGAAGCGGTACGCGATGATGTACAAGGACAGTGACCAGAATGCCCAGAGAGAGCTTGTGGTGGTGGAAGGCAAGGATGGGAAAATTATAGAGGGAATAAAGGCTTAGCTTGGCCTGCCGGATAGCCCCCGCCGCACTGTATGCCTGTCCCGGGATTTTATGTAAAAACCATCACGGAATAATGGCTGTGAAGGCAGAATATTTATCTTATTCTGCTCCACGGGTAACAGTTCGGACAGCATGGACTGTTACGGCATCCGGCTTACGATAACCTGCACGCTCCGCGCACAGGCCACCGCCTTCAATGAAAATCGCTGCGCGATGAGCCGGATGCTTGCAGCCGCTGCCTTTTCGCACGGTCCGCGCAGCAAATGCGCAGACCTGTCTGAAATGTTACCTTCACAGACCATTTGACGGCTATTTCAACTCTGAACTTTTGCAGTTCGCTTACTTTTTATTAGTTTGTGTCTGCTGATTCTTCTTCTGGATATCCAGCAGCTGGATAATCAGATTCTCCACAACATTCTTATAATCATTATCTAAAAGTTCGAAATTCGCAAATATATCCGCAACGTAGTCTTCATGGCAGCAGGAAATATCTGTCTTATCTTCCTCGCTGCCCACAGGGACAAAACCGGTTTCCAGAAGAAAATCACCGGAGGTTTTTAATATTTTTGCCAATTGCTTTATCTTCGCCACATCAGGCTGCCTTTTTCCCGTCTCGTAGCCGCAGTAAGTGCTGTTCGTGATCCCCATGGCATCGGCTACCTGCTGCTGTGTGTATCCGACGGAAATTCTCGCTTCTTTTAACCTTTCGGTAAAACTCATTACGACACCTCACCTTCGCCTGAATCATATCATATGGTTGGCGTATCGTCAACAAAATCCCCCCTGATATCTTGACATATTGGCGAATTGAGAATATAATGACACTGTGATTTGGCGATACGCCAAGAAAGGAGGAGTGCTACATATGTATCCCAATTTGTTGGGCCAAAAAGAATTTTTTCGTCTCACGGAACAGGACATGGGGGAAATTATAGGCGTCAGTCGCAGCGATTACAGCCGTAAGGTTTTGAACGGCAGTTTTTATCCGGGCGAGTGCCGGGCATATTGCAGATATTTTAATAAGCCCTTTGATTTCTTATTTGCCACGGAAGGAGAGATCAGCCACTTTTTGAACAAATCCTTTCGAAATCTGGTTCCGGCGCCCTATTCGGCGGGGCAGGAGATGATCTCCGGTTAAGGATTGACTGCCGTAACAATATAAGAAAGGGGGAGTTACCATATCTACAGAAATTAATCAGCTTTTGCAGAATTTCGAGATACCCGGGGTGGCCAGGGTACGCCAGTTTTTTAACAGGGAGGAGCTGGAGGATCCGGAAGGGGAGCTTAAAAGACTATTAGAGGAAAAGAATCTTCCCATTAAAAAGGGATCGAGAATCGCGATAACCTGCGGCAGCCGCGGAATCGACGGATATGTGCCGCTGCTCAAGACAATTGTAGCTTTTGTGAAGGAAAAGGGAGGCATTCCTTTTCTGGTACCATCGATGGGGAGTCATGGAGGAGCGACGGCGAGAGGGCAGGAGCTGGTGCTGGAAAAGTACGGAATCACAGAGGAAACCATAGGCGCACCGGTTGTTTCCAATATGGAGGTGAACCAGATTGGCACCACGAGGCAGGGACTTGGCGTATATATTGACAAGAATGCCTGTGAGGCCGACGGGATCATTCTGTTCAACCGGGTAAAACCCCATACCTCCTTTCGGGGACGTTATGAAAGTGGTCTTGTAAAGATGCTTGCCATAGGTCTTGCGAAACAGAAGGGGGCGGAAGCAACCCATTTTCTCCGGTATGAGAATATGGCGGAAAATATCATAGCCGTCGCTTCCGTTGCTTTGGAGCAGCTCAATGTAATCTGCGGCGTCTCTACCATCGAGAACGGTTATGGCCGACTTGCCAAGATACATGTTTCCCGAAAAGAAGAGATTATGGCCGATGAACCTGATTATCTGCAGGATGCCTGGAATAAGATGGCCAGACTTGCACTTAATGAAATCGATGTGCTGATAGTGGGGGAGATTGGAAAGGAGATCAGCGGAACCGGGATGGATACCAACATTGTGGGCCGGTTCCATACGAATGCCGCGGGGGGCGGTCCCAGGACGATAAAGCTGGGCGTACTGAACATAACGGAAAAATCGGAGGGAAACGCCAACGGTATGGGATTAGCCGACTTTATCCCCAGGCATATGTATGAACAGATTGATTTCGGCAGCACCTACGTCAATACACTGACTTCCACGGAACCCAACAGCTCCCGGCTTCCGATGGTGGTGGAGAATGACAGGGCCGTATTTCAGGCATGTGTCAAGCTGTGCGGAAAAATAAAGAAGGAAGAGATCCGGATGGTTATCATCCCCGACACAAAGCATCTGGAAGAGATTTATATGTCAGGAGCCGCTATCGATGCTGCCTGCCGTCCGATTCGTGTGGAAAGCGGATTTATGGAGGTCCCTTTTGACAGAGACGGGAACCTGAAGCTGTTTGAAGGCAGCGATGATTCCGCCGTATAGAATGGATTTAATGAAATAAGGTTTTATAGTTAATGAGCCTGGTACATATTTGATGTGACTTTCTGTGAGGAGGTATGAGTTATATGGAATTGACTATGAGTTCTGCCATATGGCAGGTGATGGTTGACGCAGCGATTATGGGAACGCTGCTGCTGATTGGGGAATTTTTGCGGGCTAAGGTAAAATGTCTGCAGAAGGCATTGATCCCGCCGGCTGTTTTAGCCGGTGTCCTGGCTCTGTTACTGGGCCCGAAAAGTCCGTGGGAGGTATGCAGGATTCTCCCGCTGTCCAGTTCCTTTGGAACTTACGCCAGCGTTCTGATCGTGCTGGTTTTCGCTGCTACGCCCATTGGGGACAGGCCTAAGAAAGGGGCTATGTCCGGATCCAAGATCATGGGTATGTTTTTTAATATTTCCGGTATCGCCGTACTCCAGTACGGCATCGGCATGCTGGTAACGATCACGGTGCTGACAAAGCTGTATCCTGCTCTGAATGAAAATTTCGGCCTGATGATGGCCACCGGCTTCTATGGAGGCCACGGAACGGCTGCTGCAGTCGGGAAATCGCTGGCCGATCTTGGCGTGCCCGACATGACGGATTTGGGATATACCTGTGCAACCATCGGAATTGTGGGAGGAATTATCACAGGAATTTTAATTATCAACTGGGGAACACGCAAGGGATATACACATTATGTGGAAAATCCGAGTGAGCTTCCGATTGATATGAGAACCGGACTTGTACCGCCTGAGAACCAGAAGTCAACCTCCAAGGGGACCGTGGCTTCAATCTGCCTCGATCCGCTGGGATACCATCTCGGTATTGTTCTTTTTGCCTCGTGGCTTGGATATATGGCTTCCGCCTGGTTTGCAGGCTGGACACAGTCGGCTTTCAACTACAAAGTATCCATCCCGGAATTCTGTCTTTCCCTGTTTGCGGGATTGATTATCAATTCACTTTTGAACAAGAGCGGAGCATACAAGTATGTGGATCGCGGCTCCATTCAGCGCATTCAGGGAACGGCAACTGATTTTCTGATGATATCAGGCATCGGTTCCCTGAACCTGACCGTAGTTATGAATTATGCGGTTCCGTTGATTGTGATATGTGCTCTTGGATTTGCCGCCACATGGCTGTGGTTTCTCTGGATTGGCGGAAAATCATCGGAGGAAGACTGGTTTGAGCGCAACATGATGATGTGGGGACATGCCACCGGTGTTGCCGCCACAGGTGTATTGCTGCAGCGCGTTGTGGATCCGGATCTGAAGAGCCGGGGAATAGAAGACTCCGGTATCTCAGATATCTTTAACCGTCCCATTATCATAGGCCTGCAGGTTATCCCGCCGATTCTGATTACCACGATGGGGACAGCCGGTTCATGGATTGTCACGGTCGCTTGTTTTGCAATTGTAGCGGTTATGTGGATTGTGGCATGGATGACAAAGGGCTGGGTAGCCGGACGCAAACTGGAAAAATACAGATAATTAGTTATATTGAAGGTTATATTAAAGTTATTGAAGTAATTGCATAAAAAGGGCTGTGGGCACTGTGACATGTCGGTCACAGGTACCGCAGCCTTTTGTGTGTCACAGGAATCAGTCTGAAGGCTGAGGCCGGAGCCTGAGTCTGCATTCAGGAGGCCCCGGATTTTTGGCTTCTTATATTATTTCATCTGTCCCCGTTTCAGGGCATTTCTACCGGTATTTGGATCTCCGTGACAAACTCCTTTGGATTATTTGTCATTGAGATATTGATAATAGATGTTTCTACGGAGTTGCCTGTGACGGTCAGCCCCTGTTTCTTAATATAATTCCACAGCTTCCGGTAAGTCTTTGAGATGGTCTGGTAGCTTCCGGCATGACAGGCCACGATAAAGGTTCCGGCCGGGATGACGCAAAGCCGTGTGCCCTCCACGCCCGGGGAAGGCTCCACGAAAAAGCCAATGGAGTTATAAGTAAGGAAATGGCCGTTTTCCACGTTTTCCTGATGAATCTCAAGCACGATATCCCCCTTATCATAGGAAGGCCGGTTGTGTAAATCCCGGATATAGGAAGAATAGAGAAGCTTGATGCAGGCGTATAAATCGCTGCTGGCGAAATTAATATTCATGCGGTAAAGATACCTCTCCGGACAGCGGCGCAGCTCAAAGGAGGAGGATTTGCGCCGGGCCAGTTCGATTTTATTGATCAATTCCTCATTCTGCCGGTTCAGCTCCTGAAGCTCTGCCAGCTCGGCAGCTATGATGCTGCGCCGTTCCAGCAGCAGCTTTTCCAGGGAAGCCACATTTTTGGCGCTGCTGTGAGCCTTGATCTGCTCCAGGCTCAGTTTGAGCTTTTTTAGTTTTCCAATCATATTGAGCTGAAATAACTGGTTATATTCATAATATCGGTATCCGGTCTGGCTGTCTCTGGCGGACGGCTTGCACAGGCCAATCGAGTCATAGTACCGGAGGGCGGATTTGGAGATATTTAGAAAACGGCTTATATCGGCAATCGTATATTTATCATTCATGCTCATGTTTCCTTCCTTAATACTCAAACATTCAAGTTAACTTTAACATTTTTATCCTTATAAAACAAGGATAAATAAAAGAAAAGATTTATTTATGAACAGTTGACATTCAAGCGGCATTACACCTTAAAATGATGTTAATAAGGAAAGGAGCAATACTATGGAAAACCGTTTTTTAAATGTCTCCATTATGCAGCATACAATTACAGCTGACCTGGATACAAATCTGAGAGTGATTGAGGAGTCGGTTGAAAATCTGATGATGGGATATGTCAGGCCGGAGCTAATCGTCGGCGTGGAGTTCGGGATAAGCAAGCTCCCTGTTACCATGGAGGACGGGGCTATTCAATTTTTAAGCAGTCTGGCTAAAAAACACCGTGTATATCTGGTGCCGGGAACTTTTGCGGAGAAGGCGGAGGGGCTTAAGGATGGGGAAGCCTACAATACCTGCCCGGTTTTCGGGCCGGACGGCACGTTACTATGCCGGTACAGGAAAAAAGTACCGTTCCGGCCCGGAGAGATATCGGCGCCCAGCAACGAAACGGAGGACTACTGTATTTTTGAAATTCAGGAGAAGGGGATTACAGTCGGGCTGCAGATATGTTATGATCAGTTTTTTCCCGAGATTTCCAGGACGCTGGCGCTGAAAGGAGCAGAGCTGATTCTCTGTCCGGCTCTGGACCCGATCGAATACCGCCATGTGCCTGAGATTATACCGAGAGCCAGGGCGCTGGAGAATGAACTGTTCTATATTTGGACATGCGGTACCGGCCAGCTTGGGGCATCAACCTGCTGCGGAAATTCCATTATCGCAGATCCGGAAGGACAGATTGTCCTGCAATGCCCGGAGACCCCGGCACTGGTCACAAAGACGCTGGATTTTTCCGGTGTGGTGCTGAAACGGGAGTACGGCCGTGACCAGCACCTGAATTCACTCAGATATTTTAATGTACAGTACCCGTTTGCCGGTAAGATAGAGGATGCGCCGGTATACAAAAATGCAGGCAGGCTGACGGCAAATAAAAAAGAGTACGAGGAAAAGACACATGGGATACGGATGGGAGATTTATAAGGGGGATTTAAAATGGAGAGTACAAAAGGGAGTTACAATGCGGCGGTTCTGAAGTTTATTCTTTTTTCTGGGATCGGGGCAATCATGTTTTTTGTAAATGTCGACATAGGAGGCGTATCGGTTATTCCGATTCAGCATATTATCAACTTAATCAAGAAAACCTGCGGGCCGGTGATACCATATTTCACTCTGCTGATGGTTATGGCAGGTGGTATCATGCCAATTGTCAACGGAAGCTATAAGACTTCCAAATTTAATTTTGTATTTACCGCGATTAAGCTTCTGGGGACCGTAATTGGAATCATGGCAGTGTTTCAAATCGGACCGGAATCGATCATGCGTGCAGACATGGTTCCGTTCTTATTCAACAGTGTGGTGGTGCCGATTGCCCTCATGATACCCGTGACAGGAGTGGCTTACGTAATGCTCCTGAACTTCGGCCTGGTGGAATTCATCAGTGCATTCATGCAGCCGGTCATGAGAAAGATATGGAAAACACCGGGAGAGAGCGCTATCGACGCGGTGGTGTCCTTCTCCGGCGGCTATGCCCTGGCAGTGCTTCTGACTAACGACCTGTATAAAAAAGGAGTGTACAGTGCAAAAGAGAGCGTCATCATTGCTACCGGCTTTTCAACCGTATCGATCTCCTTTTTAATTGTCATTGCCAATACCCTTGGATTTATGGAGCATTGGACGCTGTATTTCTTTGCCTGCTTTTTTGTAACCTTCTTCGTGACTGCTGTTACGGCCAGGATTTATCCCATAGCCGGTATTCCCAATGCTTACTATGAGAAAAAAGCGGACAGCACAATGGATTACAGCGAGCCTCTGTTTAAGCGTGCCTGGCATGCCGGAATCAGACAGGCACGGGAGTCAAAACCGCTTTCCCATTACCTGAAAGAATATTACTTAGGAGATGCGATTAAGATGTCCTCCGCCGTCACGGCAAGCATCCTGGTAATCGGTCTGGCCGGTATGCTGGTAGCTGAATATACGCCGTTTTTCGATGCGGTGGGCTACCTCTTCTATCCGGTAACCTGGCTTTTGCGTCTGCCTGAGCCAATGCTGGCAGCAAAAGCGGCGGCAATTGAAATTGCCGAAATGTTCCTACCGTCCATGCTGGTGGTGAAGAGCGATATGGTTACGAAGTTTACGATTGCGGTGACAAGCGTATCGGCCATTTTATTCTTTTCGGCTTCCATTCCCTGTCTGCTGTCCACGGACATACCTGTAAAAATGAAGGATATCTTCCTGATTTGGTTTGAGCGGACGGTCCTGTCTTTAATCATGGCGGCAGCAATCGGTTTCATCTTCTTCTAAGGCGGCGTGAAAAATGAAAAGTGCTAAAACACCATATATACAAGGGGTCATGCTGGCATTCCTGCGCAGTTTTCTGGCTCTCCCTTTTCTGGCCATGGCAATGAAAGGGAGAGGCGTCTCCTTTTGCATCGGGGGGAAATAGGCGGCGACAAAGTTTTAGTATGATAGGCGTTTTAAGAGCTGGCGGCAGCTTTTAAAGCGCTTTTTTGTAAACTTTTTTTATTGCCAGGCAGGTATGGTGTCTGTATAATTAGAGGAAGTTCACATAATGGAGATTTAACTGAGGTTTGGAGGACGCGTCCGGAACGGACCATGTCCGGTGTGGTGAG
>OFOU01000222.1_pt1 | contig 52975 bp, 45 predicted proteins | sample 1542061 | NCBI WGS metagenome assembly OFOU01 (sample SAMN04209239, study PRJEB22552) | human gut metagenome | biome: gut; material: feces | host: Homo sapiens | place: USA: Oklahoma
ACTACTGAAAAGTAGTCGGGGATTTTTCTATCATACCTAAAAATTAAGCGCTTACCTTTGTTTATAAAATGAGAGAAGTCACTTAGACAGTAACAAATCAAAAGTACATTTTTTATGAGTATTGATGGATTTTGCAGAAAAAAGTAATGTCTATGAAAATGGTGTCTCTATATAGCTGAGGAAATATTGAATTTTGTGATTTTTATAGGATTATGGAGGGGCTGAGATGGAAGAGAATCCTAAAGTTGTTCAGAAAAAGTTTAATAGTATTTATCATAAAATGCTGGAAAAAGAAGGAGAGTGATATGTGCAAAACAAAAATTTGAATCTGTGAAGGAAGATACGCTGAAAGGTTTTATTGGCTGATTTGTAAGGCTATAAAGTTATAAATAAACAAGCTTGAGTTTCTCTGTCTGGATAAATCTTTTTTGATATGATATTCTTTAATAGGTTATATTTAACAGGAGGTATGATGTGAAAAGAAGAAAATACAGATGGATTATGCTTGGAGGAGTCCTGCTGATTTTATTTTTAACAGCAGTGACTGTTTTACGGCATGGTAACATGGAAACAGTTACAAAATATATGGAACAAGCAGAGAAGGAACAGGGATTTATAGACGGTCAGCAGGAAATTATAGAAGATTATCTGGATTCAAAAAAAGAAAAAGACAGTGAATATTATTTTATATCCGCGTTTATGGATTTTTTGCAGGCTGATTATCAGACTGCGGAAAAGAAATTACAGAAAGCGTCCGTAAATCTGGAACAGTGTGCCAATGAATTTGTAAGAAGTCATACGTATCTGCTGCTGAATGAAATATTGGAAAATCAGAATAAGACAGAAGGACTGTGTGAAAATGCTGCTCTGGCATTAAAATATATCGGCGGCGCACATGATTACCGTAATAATACAGACTTGTGCTGGAGAGCGGTTGCTCCTTTAAGAGGATCGTCACAAAATATTCTTCAGGGCGCCCGGCTTTTGGAAAAGTATGCAGCAGAGACAGACGGACTGAAAAAAGAGACGGTGATCAAACTTTATGGGAATATCGGACAGCTTTATTCTCTGACTGGCTCCTATTCATCTGCTCTGTATTATTACTGGAGAGGAATGGACGAATTGAATTCCGGCGTTTTTATCAATGATTCCTGCAGTTATCAGGCAAAGTTTTGGGCAATGATCGGTGACATTGCCTATGTGCTGGAACAATATCCCCTTGCCATTGAGAATTACAACAGAGCTCTGGAAGCAGCAGATACGTGCGGAAACAGCAGGGAGACTGCCTTTCTGAATAGTCTTTCTCTGATAAACAAAAGCGCTTCATATCTGGAACTTGGCGAGTTTTCAGCAGCAGAGGAGGCGTTAAAGGAGCTGGATAAATTTCTTCCGGAGCTGGATGTTCATGAAAAAGATGACATAGAGATTTTGCGATATAATCAGGAAGCTTTGATTTTGATCTGTACAGGAAAATCAGAAGAAGCAGAGGAAAAGCTTATAAAGGCGGAGACCCTTATAAAAACAGATACAGAAGAATATTCGCTTAACAAGAACGTGTATCTGGAGTATACAAGAGCCTGCCTGTATAAAAGCAGAAAACAGTATGATAAGGCGATTCCTCTGTATCTGGATATCGAATCAGTCTCCCGGGAACAGGGGCTTGATTTTGAAAAAAGTGTTTATTACAATATGGCAGAAATATATAAAGAACAGAAGGAACTTGATGAATACATACGGTATCATGAGCTTTATACTAATGTGCTGAAAACGAAGAATCTGTCTTTAAGCGAGGAATACATTGAGTATTCTCAGGAACTTTATGAATATAATCTGCTGAAGAAAAAAGAATACAGAAGAGATTTTTTCTTTTTTATTGTAACGCTGGCAGCAGCATCTGTTTTTTCTTTTGTTATTATAGCCCTGATCAAATGGAGACAAAAAAGCTGGACGGATCAGCTTACCGGTCTGCATAATCGGATGTATCTTCAGGAATATATGAAGAAAAACAGCAAGCGCATGATAAACAGACCACTTTCTGTGATTATGGCAGATATTGATTTCTTCAAGCAGTATAATGATTATTACGGACATCTGCAGGGAGATCAGGGAATAAAATCAGTAGCGGGGGCACTGAAGGCCTCTGCACGCAAAGATGACCTGACAGTACGTTATGGAGGAGAGGAACTTCTGGTGGTACTTCCTGGTTCATCGCCGGATGGGACACGGCAGGCAGCAGAAAGAATACAGAAAAATATCCAAAAGCTGTGTATTCCTCATTTCCGTTCTGCAGTTTCAGACAGACTGACAGTAAGTATGGGGATTTATACGGCACAATATAGGGGAGAAGATATTTCTGTCTTTATAGAATATGCTGACAAGGCTCTTTATCAGGCAAAAGCAGAGGGGCGCAACTGTTATAGACAATATCAGGAATGTTGAAGAAAACAGTAAATTCAGAGCATATTCAACTTTTTCTTTTTCTTTCATATGCTAGGAAGGAAGAGAAAAGGAGTATAATTAAATATGAAAATCAAAAAAAGACTGACCGCAGCTGTCATGGCTATTCTTCTGGCGGCAACAGCGCTTCCGACAGCTGTACTGGCAGAGGCGAAAAGTGATGAAAAAGAACTGACAAAAGTAACGTTGAACGAGGTAGCTCATTCTGTTTTTTATGCGCCTCAGTATGTTGCCATTGAAAAGGGCTATTTTGCAGACCAGGGCTTAGATGTGGAGCTGGTAACAGGTTTTGGAGCAGATAAGGTTCTGACAGCTCTGATTTCCGGGGAGGCGGATATCGGATTTATGGGAGCGGAGGCCTCCATTTACGCGTATCAGGAGGGAGCCACAGACCCGGCAGTGAACTTTGCACAGCTGACTCAGAGGGCAGGAAATTTTCTGGTTGCCAGGGAGGAAATGACGGATTTTCAGTGGAGTGATCTGAAGGGGAAAAAAGTGCTTGGCGGTCGAAAAGGCGGTATGCCGGAAATGGTTTTTGAGTATATTCTGAAACAAAACGGACTTGACCCGCAGAAGGATCTTTCCATTGACCAGAGTATTGATTTCGGTTCTACGGCAGCAGCTTTTGCAGGGGATGACGCTGCGGATTTTACAGTAGAGTTTGAGCCTTCTGCTACAGCTCTGGAAAAGGAGGGAACCGGTCATGTGGTTGCTTCGCTTGGGGTGGAGTCCGGATATGTGCCTTATACTTCTTACAGCGCAAAAACCAGCTATCTGAAAGAGCATCCGGATGTGATACAGAAGTTTACAAATGGTCTTCAGATGGGAATGGAGTTTGTGCGGGAGCATACACCGGAGGAGATCGCGCAGGTGATCGCGCCTCAGTTTCCGGAAACTGATATGGAAACGCTTACAACTATTGTAAAACGCTATCATGAACAGGATACCTGGAAAGAAAATCTTATATTTGAAAAGGAAAGCTTTGAGCTTTTGCAGGATATTCTGGAGGATGCAGGGGAACTAAGCAGGAGAATGCCCTATGAAAAGCTTGTTACAGTGGAATATGCGGAAAAAGCAGCAGAATGACAGAAATCTGCGATTTTTGATATTGACACTTTTTTTCTCCTGTGACACTATTAAATAAGAAAACGGAAGGAGAAAAAATATGTCGGACAAAAGACAATGCGGTGTGCTGCTGCCTGTCAGCAGCCTGCCGTCAAAATATGGAATCGGATGTTTTTCAAAAAGCGCCTATGATTTTGTAGACGCATTGAAGGCGGCAGGACAGAGCTGCTGGCAGATTCTGCCTCTGGGTCCTACCAGCTATGGTGATTCGCCCTATCAGTCATTTTCCACCTTTGCAGGTAATCCTTATTTTATCAGTCTGGAAGACCTGATCGAAGAGGGAGTTCTCACGCAAAAGGAGTGTGACGCAGTGGATTTTGGCAGTGATCCTGCCAGTGTGGATTATGCGAAGCTGTATAAGGGTAGGACCATTCTTCTTCGAAAGGCTTATGAGCGCAGTAATGTGGGGGAAAACGAGGAATTCAGACGCTTTCAGGAAGAAGAAGCCTGGTGGCTGAAGGACTATGCGCTTTTTATGGCTGTGAAGCAGAGATTTGAGGGAAAGCCCTGGAGTGAATGGGCGGAGGATATCCGCCTCAGATGGCAGAATGCTCTGGATTATTACAGACGTGAGCTGTACTTTGAAATTGAATTTCAGGAGTATATGCAGTTTAAATTCAGGCAGCAGTGGATGAAGCTGAAAGCCTATGCCAATAAACAGGGAATTGAGATCATTGGAGATATTCCCATTTATGTTGCCATGGACAGTGCAGATACCTGGGCAAACCCGTGGCTGTTTAAGCTGGATGAAAATAATTGTCCCACACAGGTTGCCGGTTGTCCTCCGGACGGTTTTTCAGCAACGGGACAGCTTTGGGGGAATCCCCTTTATAACTGGGAGGTGCACAGAAACTCCGGATTTGAGTGGTGGATCAAACGGATCGAAAACTGTTTCCGCCTTTATGATGTAGTAAGAATCGACCATTTCCGTGGATTTGATGAGTATTATGCAATTCCTTATGGGGATAAAACTGCGGAACACGGATGGTGGGAAAAAGGACCGGGCATTGATTTGTTCCGGGCAGTTTCTGTAAGGCTCGGGGCAAGAAAGATTATTGCGGAAGATCTGGGATATATGACAGATTCTGTGAAGCGTCTTGTAGAGGAAAGCGGCTATCCCAATATGAAGGTTATTGAGTTTGCTTTTGATGAAAGAGACACAGGAAATGCCAGTGATTACCTTCCTCATAATTATCCGGAAAACTGCGTGGTTTATACAGGTACACATGACAATGAAACGCTTTTGTCCTGGTTCCGGGATATTACGCCAAAAGAACGCAGACAGGTAAGAGAATATCTGAATAATTTTTACGGTTCAGACCGGGAAATCTGTCAGGATCTGATCTGTCTTGTTATGAGAAGTGTGGCAAAGCTCTGTGTAATTCCCATGCAGGACTATCTGTATCTGGACAATTCCGCCCGGATGAACCAGCCTTCCACACTGGGAAATAACTGGAAGTGGAGACTGATCCCGGGACAGTTTACAGAAAACCTTCAAAAAGAAATGAAAGTGCTTGCAAAAAGATACGGCAGGCAGTAGGATGCAGTGCAAAAAAAAGCCTCCGGAATGTTCCGAAGGCTTTTTACCGTAAGCAGATAACGGGAATCGAACCCGCCTCCCCAGCTTGGGAAGCTGGTGTTCTACCGATGAACTATATCTGCATGAATTTATTATAGCACCGGAGTTTTTTTGATTCAAGAAAAATTCAGAAAATACTTTGAGAAAAGTTGGGTTTTGTTACTGGGTACAGGTTACATCCTGCGAGATGTTTTGGCTCTGCATATAAAAGTCCCGGGGCATACAGGGAAAAATGCCATTACCGAAGGTGACTCAGAATGCATTTTGATTCATATTTCAGACAATTTAAAAGTATTGTCCTGTATGGGAGCTTGCAGGCAGAAGGCGGATATGATCAGAAGAGTACCTGGAAATACCTGAAAATGAAAGGGAGAGAAAATGAAAAAGGAAGTGAATCATGCCATACGGAAACGGTTTAATGAAGTGATCTATCATGTTGCGCGTTATATGGAAATTCTGCTGTCTGTTGTGATTCTGGGAGTGATCGCACTGGTCGGTATCCGGTTGGTCTGTGATGTGACGAGCAGAGAAATCCTCAGTATGAATGTGGATTTCTTTACGGAATTTCTTGCAAATGCGCTGTCTCTTGTTGTTGGAGTGGAGTTTGTAAAAATGCTCTGCAGACATTCTGCTCAGACCGTTGTGGAGGTTCTTATGTTTGCAACAGCAAGGCAGATGGTAGTAGAGCATCTGAGAACCTGGGAGACGCTGATAGGAGTGATCGCCATTGCTATTTTATTTGCGATCCGCAAGTTTCTGATGACAGAAGTAGACGACATGGTGTACCATGAGAGAAATAAAAGAAAAGAGGAAAAACAATCATGAAAATAGGATTTATCGGATGCGGAAACATGGCTTCAGCTATGATCGGCGGAATTTTGAAAAAGGGAATTGTAAAAAAAGAAGAGATCATTGTGTCTAATCTTACAGAGGCAGGGTCAAGACGGAGCCGTGAAAAGCTGGGCGTGGAGACAACTATGGACAACCGTCAGGTGGTTACACAGGCAGAAATTGTATTTCTTGCAGTAAAGCCGCAGTTTTATGAAGAGGTTCTCAAAGAGATCAAAGATCTTTTGACAGAAAAGCATATTCTGGTGGGAATTGCCCCGGGCAAAACACTGAAATGGCTGGAAGATACCTGTGGATGTCCGGTAAAAACAGTACGTCTGATGCCCAATACTCCGGCTCAGGTGGGCGCAGGCATGACAGCAGGCTGCTGCAACGACCGGGTAACGGAGGAGGAAGCACAAAAGATCAGAGAGATTGCAGAAAGCTTTGGAAGATTTGAATTTATTCCGGAGAGACTGATGGATGCGTTCAGCGCAGTATGCGGATGTTCACCGGCTTATGTATTTATGTTTATTGAGGCAATGGCAGACGCTGCAGTTGCTCAGGGGCTTCCAAGAAGCCAGGCGTATTCTTTTGCGGCGCAGGCAGTGATGGGAAGCGCAAAAATGGTACTGGAAACAGGAAGGCATCCTGCTGAACTGAAAGACATGGTATGCTCTCCGGCGGGAAGTACCATTGAGGGCGTTCGGATTCTGGAAGATAAGGGAATGAGAAGCGCTGTGTTTGAGGCTCTTACAGGGGCGGCAGAAAAAGGAAAACGTCTGTAAAATAAAATATCAGGATTTATTTTTTGTAAAATTGTGTTAAAGAACAGAATGTGCTAAACTATTCCCTGTAAGGGAGGTTTAGCACATGTTTTTTATTCAGAAACTTCTTGAACAGTCTATGAGGCTGGAAAATAGCAGGAAGCTGGCAATACGGATTGTGGGGAAGCTTCTGGGGATCATTCCGGTATTTTGCAGCAGATATCTGGAAAAAAGGCTGACAAGCGGAAAGTGGAATCCTGCAAAAAAGTGGAGAAAAGCGCGGCCGTGTATAAAGAGAAGGCGCAGAAGAAAAAATAACTGTCCATAAAAAGAGGAGGATTATTTTTCTGTAAGACCGCGGCTTAAAGTACTGTTGTGGTATCTGACAGAGAAGGTAACATCTTCACCGAACCAGTCAGGAGGACAGTAGGATTCTGCTTCTTCCTGAGAGGAAAATTCTACTTCAGCCAGAAGAAGCCCTTCATATTCCTGATGAAACACATCAAGCTCAATAGTCAGCCCGTTTTTTTCCGGGATAAGGTATCTCGTTTTTGAGATCACAAGTCCGTCAGCCTTGGGTTTCAGGTGAAGATAGGCAGCTTTAGTCAGAGGAAGATTGTATTCTTCCCGTGCCATGAATCCCTTTGATTTATAAGTAAGATAATATTCGTCGTCCTGTCTGCGGATGCGTACAACCGGTTCGGTACAGAGGTAGCCCTGCTCAATTTCATGACAGGGATATTGTGCCAGGTTATCGGGAAGCCGGTCTTTTTTTATAAGAAATTTTCTTTCTATTTCCATAACATACTCCTTTTGCTTAAATAGCTGTAAAAAATAACGGTAAACGAGAAAGCTTAAATCATTGTAAAAATTTCTTCTGTTTGTTTCTGTGCGGCGGGGAAATTGTTCAATTTCCTGTTTTACACTCCAATAAAGCTGCGCGCAGTTTTATGATATGTGTTTTGAAGTATTTTCAGCCGGGGTCAATAATCTGTATTATTATATCATGGGGAGAGCTTTCCGTCACGTGATTTTGCTGATGTTCAACGGGCTATAAGTAACCACCGCAGCTGCCTGCAGGTAATATTCCGCAAAGTGTTTTTTGCTGTTTTTGACAAAAATATATATACAGGACAAAATGCATTCCAGATTGTTTTCGTAAAGGGAGATAGCCGAACAATATTTCTTGTATGCCGGTGGAAAAAAGTGGTATACTTACAGACATATGGAAAGGGACATGAACCCTGACAGACGGGAGGATTTATTTATGAGCAGAGTATATATTTTTCTGGCAGACGGATTTGAGGATATTGAAGGACTGACTGTTGTGGATCTTATGAGAAGAGCGGGAATTGAGGCGGTTACAGTTTCCATTAAGGAAACAAGGGAGATTACGACTTCACATGGGATTGAGATGAAAACGGATCGTGTTTTTTCAGAAACAGATTTTTCAGATGCAGATATGCTGGTACTTCCGGGAGGAATGCCGGGAACAAAATATCTGGGTGAGTATCAGCCCCTTACAGACCTTCTCACAGAGTATTATGCAAAAGGCGGAAAGGTTGCAGCCATCTGCGCTGCTCCAAGTGTTTTTGCAAAGCTGGGATTTCTGAAAAACAGAAAGGCGACCTCCTATCCTTCTTTTATGGATCAGCTTGACGGAGCTGAAACCTGTGAGGATCCTGTTGTTGTGGACGGAAATGTGACTACCAGCCGCGGCCTTGGAACTGCGGTTCCTTTTGCTCTCAGCCTGATCGCGCAGCTTATGGGAGAGGAAAAGGCGCAGGAAGTCGCAGAATCCATTGTATACAGGGGATAGAGGTCTATAAGGGAACATAAAACTGAAAAAAACTCTGGTGTTTTTATGTCAGTTGTGCTATACTTCGATAATGACTGTAATTGTATCTTTTTTTAAGAGGATACACTTGCCTGAAATGCTGAAACACAGGCAAAAATAGAGTAAATTTTAAAAATAGAATCAGAACCTGACAATTTTAAGGAGGAACAGGAAACATGAGTTTACAGGTAGAAAAAATGGAAAAAAACATGGCGAAACTTACAATCGAGGTTTCCGCTGAAGAATTAGACAAGGCAATGCAGAACGCATACCTGAAAGCAAGAGGTAAAATCTCCATTCCGGGATTCCGTAAAGGCAAAGCACCGAGAAAAATGATCGAGCAGATGTACGGTAAGGGAATCTTCCTTGAGGACGCTGCAAATGCTCTGATTCCGGAGCATTACAGCAAAGCTCTTGAGGAATGCGATCTTGAGATCGTTTCTCAGCCGGAGATTGATGTAACTCAGGCTGAGCCGGGAAAAGCTTTTATCTTCACAGCAGAAGTAGCTGTAAAACCGGAAGTAACACTTGGCGAGTACAAGGGTGTTGAGGTTCCGAAGTCTGAGACAGAAGTAACAGACGAGGACATTGATGCTGAGATCAAAAAAGAGCAGGAGAAAAACTCCAGAACTGTAACAGTTGAGGATCGCGGAGCAGAAAACGGCGATATCACAACAATCGACTTCGAGGGATTTGTAGACGGCGTTGCTTTTGAAGGCGGCAAAGGAACAGATTATCCGCTGACTCTTGGTTCCGGTTCCTTTATTCCGGGATTTGAGGATCAGCTTGTAGGCGCTAAAGCAGGCGATCACGTAGAAGTAAACGTAACTTTCCCTGAGGAATATCAGGCAGCAGAGCTTGCAGGCAAAGCAGCAGTATTCCAGTGCGATGTGAAGAAAGTAGAAACAAAAGAGCTTCCGGAGCTTGACGATGATTTTGCTCAGGACGTTTCCGAGTTCGATACTCTTGCAGAGTACAGAGAGGACGTTAAGAAAAATCTAACAGAGAAAAAAGAAAAAGAAGCACGCGCAGCAAAAGAAAATACAGCAGTAGATAAAGCTATCGAGAACGCTGAGATGGAAATTCCGGATGCTATGCTCAACACACAGGTTCGTCAGATGATGAACGATTTCGCATCCAGAATGCAGTCTCAGGGTCTGACAATGGAGCAGTACTTCCAGTTTACAGGAATGACAGCAGAGAAGATGCAGGAAGAGATGAAACCGCAGGCTCTGAAGAGAATCCAGACAAGACTTGTTCTTGAAAAGATTGCAGAGACTGAGAACATTGAGGCTTCTGAGGACGAAGTAAACGAAGAGATCAGCAAGATGGCTGAAATGTACAAAATGGAAGCTGACAAATTAAAAGAGCTTCTTGGAGACCGTGAATTAGAGCAGATGAAGAAAGACATGGCTGTACAGAAAGCAGTTACTCTTGTAGCAGACGAGGCAAAGGAAGCGTAAAAAGCGCAAGCGGACATCTTTTGAATCCACTGTGACGCGACGAATGGAGGCATATATATGAGTTTAGTACCTTATGTCATTGAGCAGACAAGCAGGGGAGAGAGAAGCTACGACATTTATTCAAGACTTCTGAAAGACAGGATTATTTTTCTGGGTGAGGAAGTGAATGACGTAAGCGCCAGTATCATTGTGGCACAGCTTCTGTTTCTGGAAGCAGAGGATCCGGGCAAGGATATTCAGCTTTATATCAACAGTCCGGGAGGTTCTGTTACCGCAGGTATGGCAATTTACGACACCATGAAATACATTAAGTGCGATGTATCCACCATCTGCCTTGGAATGGCAGCCAGCATGGGCGCATTCCTTCTGGCAGGAGGAACAAAGGGCAAGAGATTTGCTCTTCCGCACTCTACCATTATGATTCACCAGCCGTCCGGCGGCGCTCAGGGTCAGGCTACAGAAATCCAGATTGTGGCAGATCACATCGCTCAGACAAAGCGCACCTTAAATGAAATGCTGGCTGAGAATACAGGACAGCCTCTTGAAGTGGTTGAAAAGGATACAGACCGCGACAATTATATGACTGCAGAAGAAGCAAAGGCATATGGTCTGATTGACGGCGTTGTTGAACATAAATAAAAAAGACTAAAGAGAAGACTCCTTTAACAGGGAGTCTTGTCTTGCTTTTATCTCAGCATATCAATATAGAAAGGAATAGAGAAATATCCATGGCAGATAAGATAAGAGAAGGAAAGGTCAGATGCTCTTTTTGTAATAAATCCGAGGATCAGGTACGGAAGCTGATCGCAGGCCCGGAGGGAGTGTTCATCTGTGATGAATGCATCGGAATCTGTGCGGAGATTATGGAAGAGGAGCTGGCCCAGTATGGTCCGGAGGATGATTTTGACACGGATATCAACCTTCTGAAACCAGAGGAAATCCACAAAATCCTGGATGATTATGTGATCGGACAGGAGGATGCAAAAAAAGCTCTGTCTGTGGCAGTTTATAATCATTATAAAAGAATTACCGCAGCAAGAAATCTGGATGTGGAGCTTCAGAAAAGCAATATTCTGATGCTTGGCCCAACAGGTTCCGGAAAAACTCTTCTGGCTCAGACTCTGGCCCGCCTTCTGAACGTTCCGTTTGCAATCGCTGATGCCACCACCCTGACAGAAGCCGGATATGTAGGAGAGGATGTGGAAAATATCCTTTTGAAGATCATCCAGGCAGCTGACTATGACATTGAGCGGGCACAGTACGGAATCATTTATATTGATGAGATTGACAAGATCACCAGAAAAGCTGAAAATGCATCCATTACCCGTGATGTATCCGGCGAGGGTGTACAGCAGGCTCTTCTTAAGATCCTTGAGGGAACTGTTGCCAGCGTTCCGCCTCAGGGAGGAAGAAAGCATCCGCATCAGGAGTTTATCCAGATAGATACAACAAACATCCTGTTTATCTGCGGCGGCGCCTTTGACGGAATCGAAAAGATCATTGAGGCCCGTCAGGATACCAAAGCGATTGGTTTTGGGGCAGAGGTTACGGCAAAAGAGGAAAGAAACGTAGGCGAAGTTCTGAAGCAGGTAATGCCGGAAGATTTCATAAAATTCGGACTGATACCGGAATTTATCGGACGAGTGCCTATTGTTGTCACTCTGGACGGACTGGATGAAAAAGCCCTGATCCGTATTCTTCGTGAGCCGAAAAATTCTCTTACCAAACAGTACCACAAGCTGTTTGAGCTGGATGGAGTAGAGCTTGATTTCCAAGATGAGGCTCTGGAGCTGGTGGCAAAAAAATCTCTGGAAAGAAAAACAGGCGCCAGAGGACTTCGCTCCATTATGGAAACATCCCTGATGGATCTGATGTATAAGGCGCCTTCAGACAATACGATCCGTAAGGCAATTATTACAAAAGAGGCTGTTGAAGGAACAGGAGAGCCGGAGATCATTTATGGAGAAGCCCCGGCAGCACAGCCTTCCGCGAGAAGAAATTCACGTTCCAGGAAAAAGGGCAAACCGGAAACAGCCTGAGGAAGGAAATGACAGCAAATGACGCAGCCAATTAACACTTTGCCGGCGATCGCCCTTCGGGGAACAACGATCCTGCCGGAAATGATCGTCCACTTTGACATAAGCAGAGAGCGTTCCATAAAAGCTGTAGAAGCGGCAATGCTTCGCAGACAGGAGATTTTTCTGGTGACGCAGAAAGATCCGGAAACAGAGAATCCCGGAATTTCAGATCTGTACAGAGTGGGCACCATTGCATATATCAAACAGGTAGTAAAGCTTCCCCATGATCTTCTGCGGGTTCTGGTAGAAGGCCGGGAGAGAGCCGAGCTTTTATCTCTTGTTCAGGAAGAAACGTTTCTGGAAGCGGAAATATCCGGTTCCACGCAGGAAGAGGCTCAGTATGCAGACACTGTGCGGGAGGCTATGTACAGAGGAATTCATGGTCTGTTTCATCAGTATTGTATGGAAAGCGGAAAGGTCAGCCGGGAGCTGGCGGCCCAGATTATGAATATCGAAAATCTTGAAGAACTGATGACACAGATTTCCGTAAATATTTCACTTACCTGGCAGAATAAGCAGAAGCTTCTGGAGGCAGCTACTCTGGAAGAGCGATATGAGGTTCTTGGAGGAATCCTTCAGAATGAAATTGAAGTTTTCAAGGTAGGACAGGATCTTCAGAAAAAACTGAAGCTCAGGGTTGATAAAAACCAGCGGGAATATATTCTGAGAGAACAGTTAAAGCTGATCCGTGAGGAACTTGGAGAAGAAAGCGTTTCCGATATGGCGGATGAGTATGGGAAAAAACTGGAACAGCTGGATGCTCCTGCGGAAGTAAAGGAAAAGCTTACAAAGGAGATCAGCCGTTACCGCTCCATGAGCAGCAGTTCAGCAGAAAGTCCTGTGCTTGGAACTTATATTGAAACACTTCTGGCGCTTCCGTGGAACAGATGTTCTGAGGATTCCGACGATCTGGCAGAGGCCTGGAAAATTCTTGAAGAAGGACATTACGGACTGAAAGAGGTAAAGGAAAGGATCATGGAATTCCTTTCTGTGCGAAAGCTGACAAAGGGCGGAAAAAGCCCGATCCTCTGTCTTGTGGGACCTCCGGGAACCGGAAAGACTTCTATTGCCAGATCTGTGGCAGAGGCCCTTCACAAAAAATATGTCCGTATCTGTCTGGGCGGTGTCAGGGATGAAGCTGAGATCAGAGGACACAGAAGAACTTATGTAGGAGCCATGCCCGGAAGGATCACAGCGGCTCTGCAGCAGGCAGGTGTCAGCAATCCGCTGATGCTTTTGGATGAAATAGATAAAACAGGAAGCGATCACAGGGGAGATACGGCTTCTGCGCTTCTGGAGGTTCTTGACCCGGAGCAGAACAGCCGCTTTAATGATCATTATGTGGAAGTTCCCCAGGATCTTTCCGAGGTTCTTTTTATTGCCACAGCCAACGACATTCAGGAAATTCCCAGACCCCTTCTTGACCGTATGGAGGTTCTGGAGATTTCCGGTTATACAGAAAATGAAAAAGAACATATTGCAAAGGATCATCTGATCCCCAAACAGATGGAGGTCAACGGACTTCCAAAGGGAAGCCTGTCAATTCAAGCGCCTGCTCTTCGAAAGATCATTAATCTTTATACAAAAGAAGCCGGAGTCCGGTCACTGGAAAGAAAAATCGCGCAGATCTGCCGCAGGGCAGCCCGGGAAATCATGGAAAACGGACAGGATAAAGTAAAGGTTACTACAAAGAATCTGGACAAGTTCCTGGGAAAAAGCCGTTATTCCTATATGATGGCAAATAAAAAGGATGAGATCGGTATTGCAAGAGGACTCGCATGGACTCAGGTTGGCGGCGATACGCTGCAGATAGAGGTAAATGTGATGCCCGGAAAGGGTGAACTGGCGCTGACCGGACAGCTTGGAGACGTGATGAAGGAATCTGCACAGGCAGGAATTTCATTTATCCGCTCCGTAGCAGATCAGTATAAGATCAGGCCGGAGTTTTTCCAGGAAAACGATATCCATGTACATATTCCTGAGGGAGCAGTTCCAAAGGACGGTCCTTCAGCAGGAATTACCATGGCAACTGCCATGTTGTCCGCAATCATCAAAAAGCCGGTAAGAGCGGATGTGGCTATGACAGGAGAAATTACTCTGCGCGGCCGTGTTCTTCCTATTGGCGGGCTGAAAGAGAAGCTTCTGGCAGCCAGATATGCAAAAATAAAAGAAGTCCTTGTTCCGGCAGAAAACAGAGTGGATGTGGAAGAGCTGGATCAGGAGATCCTTGACGGTCTGAAGATTTCTTTTGTAGACACCATGACAGATGTGCTTCACAGAGCGCTGAGCAAATAACAGGATCCCGGATCCGTGAAAGGAGCCGGACAGGAGAGGAAAGAAATGGTTATAAAACAGGCAGAATTAGATATTGTTTGCGGAATTACCAGCAAACTTCCTGATACGGGAATGCCGGAAGTGGCGTTTGCCGGAAAATCCAATGTAGGGAAATCCTCCCTGATCAATGGTCTGATGAACCGGAAGTCCCTGGCCCGTACCAGCGGACAGCCGGGAAAAACACAGACGATCAATTTTTATAAGATCAATGGCGAAAGGTACCTGGTAGACCTTCCCGGATATGGATATGCCCGGGTATCTCAGGCGGAAAAAGAAAAATGGGGAAAAATGATCGAGAAGTATCTTCATACTTCAAAAAATCTGAAAGCAGTATTTCTCCTGATCGATATCCGTCATGAGCCGTCTGCCAATGACTGTCAGATGTATGAATGGATTCTCCATAACGGCTACGAACCTATCATCATAGCCACCAAACTGGATAAATTAAAAAGAAGTCAGATCCAGAAGCATCTGAAAATGATAAAGGAAGGACTTCAGCTGAAAAAAGGAAGCACAGTGATTCCTTTTTCAGCTGAGACCAAGCAGGGAAGAGATGAAATCTGGGAAGTGATCGAAGCTCTTACAGACAGCAAAGAGCCTTCTGAGGAAGTCTGAAAGGATACGGATATGGGAATCATCAAAGCATTGAAACTGGGATTTGATTATTTTAAATACGATGACGATGGAAACATACAGGAGACTCAGAGAGCTGTGGACCAAGTGAGCGTTGATATTCAGGAAGGAGAGTTTGTGGCTGTTCTGGGCCATAACGGATCCGGAAAGTCCACCTTTGCCAAACATATTAACGCACTCCTTCTTCCTACAGAGGGAACTATCTGGATCGACAATATGGATACTATGAAGGAGCCGGAGCTGTGGAAGATCCGTCAGAAAGCAGGAATGGTATTTCAGAATCCGGATAACCAGATCATTGGAACTGTTGTGGAGGAAGACGTGGGATTCGGACCGGAAAATATGGGGATTCCTACAGAAGATATCTGGAAACGGGTGGATGAAAGTCTTCAGAAAACCGGAATGGCAGCATACCGCCACCATTCTCCCAACAAGCTTTCCGGAGGACAGAAGCAGAGAGTTGCCATTGCGGGAGTAATGGCAATGCGTCCAAGATGTATTGTACTTGACGAACCTACAGCCATGCTGGATCCAAACGGTAGAAAAGAGGTTCTGGAAGCAGTGCATCAGCTGAACCGGCAGGAAAAAGTAACAGTAGTTCTCATCACTCACTACATGGAGGAAGTCATTGATGCAGACCATGTATATGTTATGGACGAAGGGCATGTAGTGATGGAGGGTACCCCAGGGGAGATTTTTTCTCAGGTGGATATGCTGAAAAAATACAGACTGGATGTGCCCCAGGTGACGCTTCTTGCCCATGAACTGAAAAAATCCGGAGTTGATATTCCGGATGGAATCCTTACTACGGAAGAACTGGTGAATTGCTTATGTCAATAGAATTAAAAAATATCACATATACCTACAGTCCCGGAACTGCTTATGAGATCCATGCGCTGAAGGATGTCAATCTGGAAATTCCGGACGGACAGTTTATCGGAGTGATCGGTCATACCGGAAGCGGAAAATCCACACTGATCCAGCATCTGAATGCTCTGATCCGTCCCACTTCAGGTACGGTTCTGTATAACGGAGAAGATGTATGGGAAGAAAAATACGACAGGCGGAATTTAAGAAGCCAGATTGGACTGGTATTTCAGTATCCGGAGCATCAGCTTTTTGAAAGCGATGTGCTTTCTGATGTGTGCTTCGGTCCCATGAACCAGGGAATGAGCCGGGAAGAGGCAGAGACTGAAGCAAAAAAAGCGCTTCTTCAGGTTGGATTTAAAGAAAAAAATTTCAGTAAATCGCCTTTTGAACTTTCCGGAGGTCAGAAAAAAAGAGTTGCCATTGCAGGCGTTCTTGCCATGAATCCCAAAATCCTGATCCTGGATGAGCCTACAGCCGGACTTGATCCCAAAGGCCGGGACGAGATCCTGGATCAGATATCAGAGCTTCATAAGGCTCGTGGAATCACCATCATTCTTGTATCCCACAGCATGGAAGACGTGGCAAAATATGTAGAACGTCTGATCGTGGTAAACCGTGGACAGATTGCCTTTGACGATACTCCAAGAGAGGTGTTCAGCCATTATCAGGAGCTGGAGGCTATGGGACTGGCAGCGCCTCAGATTACCTATATTATGCATGCCCTGAAACAGAAAGGGCTGAAAGTAGATCCCAATGCGACAACTGTGGAGGAGGCGAGGGACGATATTCTCAGAGCGCTGAAAGAAGCAGGCTCTCCTCTTTTGAAGGGAGGAAATGAGAAATGATCAGAGACATTACGATTGGCCAGTATTATCCTGCGGATTCCCCTCTTCATAAACTGGATCCCAGGACAAAGCTGATGGGAACCCTTGTTTTTATTATTTCTGTGTTCCTGTTCAATACGATTCCGGGGTATGCAGTGGCAACAGTATTTCTGGCTGCTGTAATAAAAATATCAAAGGTTCCTGTAAAATTTATTTTTAAGGGTCTGAAAGCTATTTTTATTATTCTGATCATCACCATGGTGTTTAATGTATTTCTGACACCGGGTGAGGTACTCTGGAGCTTTGGCTTTCTAAAAGCAACAAGAGAGGGAATTTCTCTGGCCGGAAAAATGGCGATCCGTCTGATCTATCTGGTGATCGGTTCTTCTCTTATGACGCTGACCACGACACCAAATCAGCTTACAGATGGTCTGGAGAGAGGTCTGCGTCCTCTGAATAAGATTCATGTGCCGGTTCATGAAATTGCAATGATGATGTCCATTGCCCTTCGGTTTATTCCCATACTTCTGGAGGAAACAGACAAGATCATGAAGGCGCAGATCGCAAGAGGAGCAGATTTTGAGAATGGAAATCTGATTCAGAAGGTGAAAAATATGGTTCCCCTTCTGGTGCCTCTGTTTATCTCTGCATTTCGCCGGGCCAATGATCTTGCTATGGCAATGGAAGCAAGATGCTATCACGGAGGAGACCAGAGAACTCAGATGAAACCTCTTCATTATGAAAAAAGGGATCATGTAACCTATATGATACTGGCTTTGTATCTTGCAGTTGCAATTGGATTTCGGGTGGCAGGAATATGAAAAGAGTAGGACTTGTAGTTGCCTATGACGGCACAAATTACTGCGGCTGGCAGATCCAGCCAAATGGAATCACCATTCAGGGAGTTCTCAATGATACATTGTCAGAGCTTCTGGGCGAAAAAATAGAGACAATAGGAGCAAGTCGCACAGATGCAGGAGTGCATGCCCTGGGGAATGTTGCTGTGTTCGACACAAACACAAAAATTCCCGGAGAAAAAATTTCCTATGCGCTGAATCAGAGGCTTCCGGAGGACATCCGCATACAGCTTTCCGAGGAAGTGGAACCGGATTTTCACCCAAGATACTGTGACAGTGAAAAAACTTATGAGTACAGGATCCTCAACAGGAAATTCCCCGTGCCTACAGAAAGACTTTATTCTTATTTTTATCATTATAAGCTTGATGTGGAAAAAATGAGAGAAGCTACCTCTTATCTGATTGGCCGTCATGATTTTGCCAGCTTCTGCGGTACAGGAGCCCAGGTAAAATCAACGGTCCGGACTGTGACGGAAATTGATGTATGGAGGGACGGAGATATTGTTACTATCCGTGTTTCCGGGGAAGGATTTCTGTACAATATGGTAAGAATTATTGCAGGAACTCTGATACAGGTGGGAAACGGACAGTATCCGCCGGAGAGAGTCCGCGAGATTCTTAATGCCTGCGACCGTTCTGTTTCCGGTCCGACAGCGCCGGCTCACGGACTGACTCTTATGGGAATTGAATTTTTTGATTCATAAAAATGAAAGATCATTTACACTTATATGCAATGATAGTGACAGTTCCCTTTCCGGGATAGCGCTTCATTGCATATTTTTTTGGAAAAGCTTCAATAAGATCAGGAAGCTTCATAAAGCCGTAGGTGCGGGCGTCAAAATCGGGTTTTGCCCGTTTGATATACTGGCCGGCAGAGCTGACGTTTACATACCGGTCGTCGTCCTGGTATTTGTCCCAGGCAATTTTCAGAAGCTTGTGAATATCCCGCAGTTCATCGGTATTTGACCGTTCTTCCGGATCACTGTCGGCAGCTCCTTTCCGTCCGTTTGGCCTGCTTTCCGGTCTGGAAACAGAAGCTTCAGAAGATTTACTCATATTTTCCAGAAAAAGAAATTCATCGCAGGCATTGCGAAAAGCAGCCGGAGTTTTTTTCTCACCTACACCCATTACATACACACCGGATTCGTGAAGCCGGATGGCAAGAGGGGTGTAGTCGCTGTCGCTTGCAACGATCACAAAAGCGTCGTAGATTTCTTTGTGGAGCAGATCAAGAGTGTCGATGACCAGAGCCATGTCTGTGGCATTTTTACCGGAAACATAGTCGAATTGCTGCTCCGCTTTAATGGCAAGTCTTTTCAGCTCGTCTTCCCAGTTTTTCAGAGCTTCTTTTCTCCAGTTTCCATAGGCTCTTTTTACAACAATGCGGCCATAGGCAGAAATCTCCTGTATTACAGTTTCCAGTTTGGAAAGCTGGGTGTTGTCGGCATCGATCAGCATGGCGATCTTTTCAAGATTTTTCATAGTCGGTAATTCTCCTGCTTAAAATTCTGTCTTAAAGCTGAAATGGCTGTGTCCCGAAAACTGATAGTTTTCCGTACAGACTTATATATGCAATATAGCATTTTCCGGTCTAAAAGTAAATATTTCTGGAATTTTATCATAGAATGTGTTAGAATCGAGGGAATGAAACAGGAATAGGAGATGGAAATATGATTCAGTTTTTGGCTTCGATTTTTATTAAAAACAGGCAGGATTACAGTTCTCCGGCAGTGAGACAGGCATACGGGACTCTCTGCGGTGCTGTGGGGATCGGGCTAAATATCCTGCTTTTTCTGGGAAAATGGATGGCCGGATTTTTGAGCGGTTCCATAGCCATTACTGCAGATGCATTTAACAACCTTTCTGATGCGGGCTCCTCAATCATAACCCTGATCGGTTTCCGGATCTCCGGACAGAGACCAGATCCGAAACATCCTTTCGGACACGGAAGAATGGAGTATATTTCAGGACTTCTGGTATCAGTTGCCATACTTGTTATGGGATTTGAGCTTGTAAAGTCTTCCATAGAAAAGCTGATCCATCCGGAGCCGGTAGAAAGCAGCCCTGTGATCATTGGTATTCTGGCTGTGTCCATTCTGGTAAAGGTATATATGTTTTATTATAACCGGGCCGTAGGGAAAAAAATAGAAAGCGCTGCAATGAAAGCGACTGCAATGGACAGTTTAAGCGACACCGTTTCCACAGCCCTTGTTCTGGCGGCTACGGTGATCAGCCAGTTTACAGGACTTCTTCTGGATGGATGGTTTGGTATTCTGGTGGGACTGTTTATTCTGTATACAGGGGCCTCTACCATAAAGGAAACCATGGATCTTCTTCTGGGGCAGCCGCCAAAGGAAGAATTTATTGAAGAGATCAGAGATATTGTTACTTCTCATAAACTGGTATATGGAATCCATGACCTGATCGTCCACGATTATGGCCCGGGCCGACTGATGATCTCACTTCATGCGGAAGTAGATGCAGAGGGAGATATCCAGGAAATTCATGAACAGATTGATCATATTGAGCATGAGCTCCAGGAAAAACTTCACTGCTCTGCAACGATCCACATGGATCCCATTGTTACAGATGATAAGGAAATACTGGATATGCAGGAAAAGGTGAGAACAGTTGTGAAGACAACAGACGAATCTTTCAGTATGCATGATTTCCGAATGGTAAAGGGACCTACCAATACCAATCTGATTTTTGATGTGTCTGTGCCAAGCTGCTGCCAGAAGACAGACAATGAGATTATGAATAACCTGAAAGAAAAGATAAAAGAACTGCCCGGAGGACAGTATTCTCCGGTGATCCAGATCGATCATGAGTATTATTGATGGAAAAGGAGCCACCACGAGTTAAAGCGGTGACTCCTTTGATTTTCTATCATCTGAACCGGGATACGGCAGATATGTTTTTATTTTTTCAGATTTTCTCTGTATTCTCTGGGTGACATGCCGGTATACTGTTTAAATACTTTGCTGAAATATCTGGGATTGTCGTATCCGGTTATATCGCAGATTTCAATTATTTTTTTGTCAGAGTTTATAAGAAGTTCTTTCACTTTTTCCATTCGTATTTCTGTAAGATATTCCACAAAATTATGACCGGTTTTTTCTTTAAAAAGTCTGCTCAGATAATTAGGATGTAAGTAAAACTGCTCGGCAAGGGAATTAAGGGTAATGTTTTCTGCATAATTACGGCGTATAAAAATCTGGATCTCCCGTATAACATCTTTTCCGAGAGACTGTTCGTTAAACTGATTTAAAAGGCTGATCAGCCAGTCAAGATATTTTGTCATACAGCCGGTACATCCCTGATAGTTCTGAGAAAGAAGAATACTGCTTAATACCTGATTCAGACTGGAATGAAGTTCCTTTTCCGGAAGGGAAAGATCCTTCAGACAACTGTTCAGTTCAATAAGAAAACTGATACATGCAGTCTGATACTGGGTGAGAGAAATATCCTGACTGAGGACAGATGTCAGCGATGTATTGAGAAGAGAAGGGACTTCATCTCTTGTTTCAGGATTGGTAAGCTTCTGGAAAAGCTGTGGCAGGATATCCTGAAGTGGAAGAGCATTTTTTGAAAACAGTTTTTCAATGTTCTGATAAAGAATGGTTCCCTCTTTGCTTCCGGCACGGTGATAGTGCTGAGCCCGGCAGGCTTCTTCCCATCCCTCATGAAGAGCATCCAGACCGTATTTCTGTTTGCTTGCTCCGGTTGCCCATTCTTCCAGCTCTGGGCACAGTTGTTCCAGAAGCGTGGTGAAAGAATGAAAGTCGTTCTGTGGATCCCACGGAATCAGGCAGAAGAGGGAAAACACCTCATCTTCAAGAAAAATTGCAGACGGCACAAGGGCGGAAATCTGCCCTCGCATCTGTTCTTTTTTGCAGGTGATATCTTCCTCAGAGAGTTTTCTGTCTTTCAGCATCAGAGACAGCCCGTACCAGGATTCCAGGGCGGGAAGATTAAAGCGCACAGCATCCGCTTTTGAGTAGCCTTTGGCAGCAGAAAGGAGCAATGCTTCCATCCGGTTGCATCGTATACGGTTATCATCCTGTATGGCATCAAAATCATTTTTCAGGCGTTCCAGAAGTGCCTCAATATCTTTCAGTACCACAGGCTTTGTCAGATAATCTACGGCTCCGTTACGGATCGCTTCCTGAGCGTAGGAAAAATCAGAGTACCCGCTCAGGATCACGGATTTTACATCAGGATATTCCTGTCTGATAATACGGAGAAGCTCAAGTCCTGTTTTGCCCGGCATACGAATATCCATAAAAGCTACGTCAATATGGCTTTTTTTCATAACAGAAAGAGCCTCGTCCACACTGGAAGCAGTTGCAGCAACTTCAAATCCGTATTTTTTCCATTTTACAAACTGCGCCAGTCCGCGGCATACAATTTCTTCATCATCTACAATCAGTACCTGATAGATCATAAATATCTGTTCCTCTCATATTTCCTGCCATATTTTCCGAATGATCCCTCAGGGGCAGGAGTATTTTGATTTCTGTACCCTTTCCGGGAGAACTGGAAATGTGGATTCCGTAATCTTCCCCGTAAAAAAGGCGGATTCTCTGATGGACATTCACAAGTCCGATACTTTCATCAGAGACTTCTTCCCTGTTAAGAGACTGTTTAAGAGAAGCAAGCTCTTCCCCGGTCATACCCTTCCCGTTATCTGTTATAAGAATATACAGATTTCCATTTTCAGAAAAAGACCGGAGGCGGATAAAATAACCATGGCTCGCATCTCCGAAAGCATGGACCACTGCATTTTCCATAATAGGCTGCAGCATAAACTGTGGGATATAAACTTCATTTTCATTTACTTCTGTTTTCACAATAAGCTGTATTTTATCGCTGTGGCGGAAATTGATCACATCCATATAGATCGAAGCATGTTCGATTCCTTCTTTTAACGGAATTGTGTTTCCACCGGTTTTCATTCCAAGCCGGCAAAGACGGCTGAATTTTTCAATCATCTCTGTAACAGGACTTTCGCCATTGGTCTCATACATGGCTTCCCAGCGGATGATATCCAGAGTATTATAAAGAAAATGAGGATTGATCTGCATAAGCATGGCATCCAGCTGAGCGTTTTTCCAGCTTAGCAGAGTACGTTGCCGGCGGATTTCTGAAATATATACCTGATCAATAAGATGATTGGTGTTTTCTGCCATTTCGTTGAAACGGTTTCCAAGATCAGTGATCTCGTCATGACCGCTGTTTTCATACCGGGCAGTCCATTTTCCGCTGCCTGTTTTTTTCATTACATAATTCAGTTTTTTCAGAGGGTCGGAAATACTGAAGGTTACATAATAGGAGAGAATAAAGCAGGCGATCACTGTTCCGGCAAGCACCAGGAGACAGAGGTTACGGATATGAAACGGATGTTTCATAAGTGTATTCAGATCAGCAACATAGCAGGTGAAAAGTCCTGTTCCCGGAATCTGTTCATAGGCAAGAAGTACATTCTGTCCGTTGATCAAAGTGCGTTCAACGCTTTTTCCTTTACTCTGCATCTGCTGGTAAAGGACAGGATCATAAGGAAGAGAGGGGGCATTGATACTGGGGTTAAACCAGTGGAGGATCCCGTCTTTTCCAATGAGAAAGGTATTGCCGGTATTGTCGTCATCCATAGTGCCTTCCACAGCGTCGAAAAAAGTATCTGGATCAATATTAAAAAGCAGAACACCAAGAAATTCCCGATCATATGGTCCATAAACGGCGATGCCAAGAGTGATGATATTGGCAAAACCGTATACATTCTGTTCATTCTTATAAAAAATATCTGTCTGTTCCCGACTGTCCATCCATACAGGATATCCCCTTTTTTCCTGTGGAAGAAGATAAAATTCAGACTGATAAAAGGAATCCAGATCCCGGATAGTACCGCCTCTCTGGAAGCCGTTTTCCTCTACCATATGGTACTGACAGTCCGGAGTGACAAACTGAATATTTACAATATATTTCTGATTCTGTCGCAGATCATAGAGCCTGTTTTCTATCAGGAATGTATTTTTTTGAAACTGCGTTTCTTCTTCCGGGGTCCGGTTCTGAGAAAGAGCAGAATTTTCTGAGACAGCATTGAGGATATGGATATCATCATAAAAATTCAGAGCAGTATTTTCGTAATCTTTCATGGTGTCCTGGATTTTCAGACCTGCATTCTGTACTAACATAGTGGTATATCGGTCAAGGTTCAGGCTGATCTCTCTGGAATACTGAAAGAATGAAAAAAACGTCAGAAAAAAAGCAGAAGTAAGCAAAAGCACCAGAAAAGAAATATTCAGTCGTTTAAAAATGCCTACTTTGCGAAGCCTGCGGATTACCAGAGCATTCCATTTATGCCTGAGGGTGCGGATAAAAGTGAACAGTTTCATACAAAACCTCCGGACGGATATATATGGATACCATACATAAAGTTTTATTTATTATAGCACAGTCAGTGAAAAAAGGCATCATATAAAGAAAGAACTGTTTTCCTGCATGGCTGAAGCAGGAAGAACAGTTCTTTACTTTATATTTTATGCCTGAAAAATAACATAAAAGGAATTCATACTATTATTTTTTATTTGCCTCATTGAACTTTTCAAGAGCTTCTGATTCACACTGTTTCTGTGCGTCTGCAAATTCTTTTTCAGGATCTGCATTAGGATCGGTGAGGATTTTCTGGACAGCACGGTCAACATAGGAACCGAAATCAGCTTTTCCATAAAATTCCAGACGGCCAACAGTTTTTGCTGCTTCCAGTACTTCTTTGTATTCTTCCGGGAACTCGTAGAAATCAGTTACGCTCATATCATCACGTGGAATAATTACCGGGCTTAAAGCGCCTTTTGTTGCAAGATTCTCAAAGTAGGAAGAGAAGTAGTCTTTTGAATTATAAAATTCAATATATTCCCATGCAGCGTCTTTTTTGGCCTGATCAGCTTTTGCGTTAATAACATAGGTGCTTCCTGCAATGGCTGTGGTCTGTTCTCCGGAAGGTCCGGCAGGAGGCAGGCAGAGACCGATATCGTCAGGATCCATTCCGTTGGAAACAGCATCTGATACCCAGTCAGACGCAAATGGCATCATGCCGATCTTGCCCATTGCAAAGTCCATGGTAAGATCTTCAAATTTCAGTGTCAGATCGCTCTGAAGGACGCCTTCGCTTTTTAACTGCTGATAATATTTAGCGGCTTCAATAACAGCCGGGTCAGTAAAGGTAAGCTCTGCGGTTCCGTCTTCATTTTCTTTTGTCAGATCACCGCCTGCCTGCCATACATAGTACTGGAAGAACCATTCTGTCCATTCAGCAGCCAGAGTTGCGTAGCCTGCAACCTGATTTTCAGGGTCATTGATTTTTTTTGCCATATCAAGAGCTTCTTCCCATGTTTTCGGAGGTTCTGTCAGACCTGCTTCCTCAAAGAGCGCTTTGTTGTAACCGAAAAGCATTGGAGAAACAGTGGAAGGAATACCGTAAATCTGTCCGTCTCTTGTGAACATATCTACATACTCTTTGGTAAAGTTTCCCCATTCATCCCAGTTATCTGTATAAGCGTTCAGAGGTTCCAGGATACCTGCCGCAATATAGGAATCCATCATGGTAAAAGAGCAGTTTACAAGATCCGGCGCGGTTCCGGAAGCAACACCCTGATAAAATTCATTTCCAGGATCGCCTTCTTTTACAACTTTGTTTAATGTGATCCAGGGATGCTCTTCCAGAAACTGTTCTTCCATGGAGAGAGACCAGTCATCCTGAGTACGGCTTGTTACCCAGATAGTAAGTTCTACCGGCTCATGTTCTTCCTCTGCTGCAGAAACAACAGTAGCACCTGCAAAAGTAGTTGCTGCCATGGAAAGGCAGAGAAGAGTTGCGAGAAGTTTTTTCTTCATCATAAATATATCCTCCTTTTTACTGACATATTCTATGCCGTTGTTTTGTCCTGTAATTAATCATAACAGATAAATTTACTTATGAAAATAGAATAAAATTAACGAAATTGCATAAAAAAGGTCACTTTTTTTAAGGTGCAGCAGGAACACGGTTCAAGACGTTAAAAAAAGTGACCTGAAAGTAAGGTTAGTATATTTCAGAAAGCATTACGTTTCTTTATACTCTAAGCTAACAGAATCATGCAGAAAAATGGAGGTACGGAAAATGAGTAAGAAAAAGAAAAGATCTCTTGCCGTAAAGCCGGGCAGCTATATGTTCCGGAAAAAAATAACGCCGTGGTGTATCCTGTTTCTTCCCATGGCATTTACTGTGTGGCTGAAATATTATCCTATTTTCAGCGCATTTTATATTTCTCTGTTTCAATATGACCCAATCAATCCTCCGGGAAAATTTGTGGGATTTGAGAATTATATGGAAATGTTTCAGATGCAGTTTTACTGGGATTCCTGGAAAAACACCTTTATTTTCCTGATGCTGCAGCTTTGCATGTGTTTCTTTATCCCGCTGATTCAGGCGCTCCTTCTGAACGAGCTGATCAAATTACAGAAATGCCTGACAACACTTTATATTCTTCCGGCTCTGATCCCTACTTCAGTAAATGTGATCATCTGGAAATGGATCTGGCATCCGGATTATGGCGTGGCAAATCAGATCGTGCAGTTTTTCGGCGGAGAGCCTCAGACCTGGCTCAGTGATCCGAATCTGGTAAAATTCTGTATTATCTTTCCGGGGGTGCTGGGAGGCGGTCTGACCGTACTGCTTTATCTGTCAGCCATACAGGGAGTCTCCACAGATATCATGGAATCGGCAGCTCTGGACGGATGTACAGGATTTAAAAAGATCATACATATTATACTTCCAAACATTTCCTTTATGATCTTTATTCAGCTTATTATGTGTGTGATCACAACTATGCAGATGCTGGATGCTCCTTATATGTATGCATCCGGAGGACCCAGCGGAGCATCTACCACACAGGGTATTTTTATTTACAATGCATTTAATCAGGATCTGAATTATGGACGCGGTTCTGCTGCATCGGTAGTTCTGCTGATCGTGATAGCGGCCCTGACTATGATGCAGATGCATTTTGAAAAGTCAGAAAACAACTAGAGGGGGCAGAGCAATGAAAAGCTTAAGAAATAAAAATAAAATCCATTATGGAAAATCAGAGCGCTGTCTTAAGATCGTGGCAGTTGTGGTATCCCTGTTGTTTGCGGCGCTGATGCTGTATCCCATGATTTTTGCCGTATCCAGCTCCATGAAGGATAACTCGCAGATTTATGAGGTGCCTCCGAAGCTTCTTCCGGGCAGCGCAAACAGTGTGTCTCTTGTGTTTGATTACTCCGGTCAGGAATTTGAAAGTGAAGAGGCCTTAAAGGATCAGATGATGCAGGACAATGTGCTTGCCATGTTCGGAACCAACTTCAAGCTTGCGGATCAGTCTATTATGGAAATTCAGGTATATGGCACAAAGGACGGAAAAACACTGTTTCATTCCAGAGCGCATCAGATGAAGCTGCAGATGGAATGTGACTATGGTATTTATAAGAGAACTGCGATCAAAAAAGAGATTCTTCTGCATGATGACCGCTATATCCGTGCATGTGAGTCTATCGGATATGAATTTGACGCAGACGGGATTGATAAAAAGGTAGAAGAAGGACTTGGAAACAATTTTACTGAACAGGTAAGCTCTGTTCTGAATGAAAAATATCAGACTGTCGGAAAACTGGTAAGTGTAGGTGATAAGACAAAGAATCTTCTGAATCTGGAAAGCTTTAAATATTATCTGGATATGCCTGCCTATATTTATCCTCAGAGCGAACGGATCGTCAAAATGGGATTTATGACTTTTGTGATCAACAGTGTGATTGTTATTGGTTTTGCAATGGTTGCCCAGGTGATCCTCTGTTCCGTATGTGCTTTTGTGATCAGCAGACAACTGTCAAAAAGAACCGGAAAATTTGTACTGATGTTTTTCCTGGGCGGAATGATGGTTCCTTTTGCAAGTATTATGCTTCCTCAGCTGATCATGTATAAGGAAATGGGAGCTTATAATAACTATGCGGCGCTTCTTCTTCCGTTCCTTTATCCGTACGGTTTTTATGTGTATCTGTACAAGGGATTTTTTGATCAGATCCCGGGAAGCTATTTTGAAGCAGCCGCGTTGGACGGAGCCGGAAGCTGGTATCTTTATTCCAGAATATGTATGCCCCTGTCCAAGCCGATTATTTCTCTTATTGCGCTGCAGACATTTATTGGAAACTGGAATGATTTTTTCTGGGCATGGCTGGTAACAGAGGATCAGAATCTGTGGACCTTAAATGTGGCTCTTTATAATATTTCCAATAATGCAGGAACCAAACAGAATGCTCTGATGGGGCTTGCTGTTGTGACCATCACACCAGTGATACTGTTGTCTATTCTGTTTTCCAGACAGCTGAAGCAGAGCATTGTGGCATCAGGAGTCAAAGGCTGACGATGGGTGTAATAATTGAAAAACAGAAGAATCCTGTTGCTGAAAACTGGAAAAAAAGGTATGATAAAATCATAGAGTCAGGAGTGTATTATGGAATTAACAGGTATGGTAACCACAAGAGAAGAATTTCTCTATCCGGACAGTCTGTGCGGCAGACTTCCGGAGGAACTGCAGATCACCATGGCTGGAAATGGCAGACCAGGGATCCAGCTGATACTTGAGACCAGTGGAAAAAAGGTGAACTTTTTCCTGAAGGGAAAGGGGTTTTGTGGAGAATGGTATGAAATGAAAGACATTCCGGTGGAATATAATACCGGAGACGGAGTTTCTCAGGGAGGCGCTATGGTGCTGGAAACACCGCCGGGAGAAAAACCGGATTATGTGACCCGTCTGGCACCTTTTCGTGTTTATGACTGTCTTTGCAGGACAGACAGCGGGGAGATTCCCGTAAAGAACCGGAAGGCCGCAGCGTATCTCTGCCTTGTGCCGGACAAGGATCTGGAGCCGGGAGAATACCACCTGAGTCTTGGGGCAGAAACAGAAGAAGGCTTCTGGGAAGGCGGTGTGTCCGTAAAGGTCTGCAGCGTGCGGATTCCAGAGGATGCGTTTCCCGTTACAAACTGGTTTTCCCTGGAGGCAATAAGCCGGTTCCATCATGTGGAAATGGGAACACCGGAGTATCTGGATATGCTGAGAGTATACATCCGCGCTATGAGGAGACTGCATCAGAAAATTTTTTATATTCAGCTGGACGAGAAATGCGTAAACATCAAAGAACTGCCTGCTTTTGACTTTGAGTACTTAACACCGGTGATTCAATGCTTTTTTGAAGAAGGAATGGAAATCATGGAGATTGGAGCGCTTCTTCACCGTGGATTTCTTCCGGACGGAAGTCCGGATATGTATACGGACAGCTTTACCTGTATGATGGATAAAAATCTGAAGTTTGATACACTGGAAGGTTATGTTCATACAGTGAAGCTGGTACAGGCGCTGGCTTCCTATCTGAAAAAGCACGGATGGGAAAAAAAGATCCTGTTCCATATCCATGATGAGCCGGATATCCATGTAAAGGATCGGGAGGCTCTGGAGGCAAGGCGCCGGCAGTATTATCTGGCTGCAGGTATCCTTCGGAAATATCTTCCTGGTGTACAGATCATAGAAGCGGTTGATACTGCGGAGTTTTATGGAGGAGTGGATATCTGGGTTCCGGGAACAGCCGGATATGAAAAAAAGAAGGCTGAGTTTGATCAGCTTATCCGTCTGGGTGAAACTGTGTGGACTTATGTCTGCTGCGGGCCGGAGGGAGAATGGCTTAATCGTTTTCTGGATTTTCATCTGATACGTGGAAGACTTCTGTTCTGGGGCTGTGCCAGAAACAGGATTTCCGGATTCCTCCACTGGGGATTTAACCAGTTTCCGGGAGGAATGGATCCATTCAAAGGAACCAGCTGTCCGAATGATACAGGAATAGGAACTGCCTTTCCCTGTGGTGATTCTTTTCTGGTGTATCCGGGAAAAGAGGGACCGGAGATCAGTATGCGTCTGGAAGCACAGCGAAGAGGAGCAGAGGATGCGGCACTTTGGGGACTGCTCCTGAAAAAAGATCCGCAGCTTCATGACCGGCTGCTGGATCAGATGTTTACGAATAATCATACATACAGCAGGGATCCGGAGAAACTTGACCGGGTTTATGCACAGCTTCTGGAAAGTCTGGAAAAATACAGCTGACCGGAAGACCGGCAGAAAACAGACAGGAGAGAGCATGAGCGGCAGAAAAAAGAAACGGACATTAAAAAGAGAGATCACACTGCTGACGATGGCAACATCTTTTGGCGCGCTGGTTCTTTTTGGAACAGTGATGATCGTGATGTTTTTTGTGTTTTTTCTGGGGAATATCAGGGAGGATATGGAAAATATCCTCCAGAATACCCTTCAGAACTATCAGTCAAAAATGCAGTTTATTCAGGACGGGGCAGTGATGATCCGCCACAATTCCACACTGCAGGATTTTTTTGACGCAGACTGGACAGACCGGGCAGAAATGGAAAAACAGCTTTCCTACAGTATGGAATTATTTTCCAATCGGAATATGACAGAAGGACAGAGTCCTTTTGTGACCAGTGTGTGTCTGTTTAATAAAAAGGATGAGTATGTCAGGGAGCATTACTATCCAATGACTGTTTCGGCAGGACGAAACAAGGAGATTGGTTATCTGGAAATGATGCGCGATTTCCGCCAAACAGAAGAAAGATATCAGATGACGTCAGGGGCTGATGAGATCAACCTCTGTTTTCGTGTTTATGGAGACGGCATGGAAGAGCTGGGGATTTGTGTCCTTGGAATCGCAAAAGAGGGGATGCGGGATATTTTTGCCCAGATCGAAACATACAGTCATGGAAACTGGATTGTCAGCGACCAGCAAAAAAATATCCTGATCTCCGCAGGGGCGGAGCAGACAGCCGGAGAGCTGAACCATCTGGAACTGAATGCCGTGGGAGAAAAAAGGATCGCAGGAATCAGGACTCTTTATGCGTCTATGGGAACAGGGTTTGGTACCTGCGCGGCGGTATCTGTGGGAATGGATAATATTTATGTGATCCTGAAACCTACTATGGTTACTTTTTTTGCAGTGGTCTTTCTGGCTCTTATATTTATTGGAGCCATGATGCTGGGAATCAGTTTTCGGTTTACCAGACCATTAAAGACGCTGGCAGATAATCTGGAGGCATTTGGAAAAAAGGATCTGGATGTTCGTATGGAGGATTCTTCTATTTCCGAGATCCATGAGATCAGTGTGATCTTTAATGAAATGGCAGAAAGGATCCAGTATCTCATCGAGCAGGTCTATGAGAAACAGCTTCTTGCAGCCCGGTCGCAGACCAAGTATCTGCAGGCACAGATCAATCCTCATTTCCAGTTTAATATCCTTGCCATGTTCAGCATCCGTGCCAGACTTGCCGGAGATGAGGAGCTGTACAGAGGACTTCAGGCATTTTCCGGACTGATGCGGGGCAAAATATTCCGGGAAAAGGAAATCCGTATTCCGGTATCTCAGGAAATGGAACTGGTGGATTTTTATCTTTATCTTCAGAAAAGCCGGTTTGAAGACCAGCTTTCCTATGAGATCGAATATGGAAGCGAGGATGTGAAGAATTTCAGGATTCCAAGGCTTCTTATTGAAAACCTAGTGGAAAATGCAGTGTCCCACGGGATCGAGCCAAAAAGTGGCGGGGGTATGGTTCGGATCCGTCTTTTTGAGCAGGATGACATGCTCCATATTGTAGTGGAAGACAATGGAGTAGGATATGAGGAACGCGCAGAAGACCTGGAAATCGATCTGGAAGAAGAAACGGAGCATACCCATACAGGTCTTGCCAATATGAAACGACTCCTTGAGATCCTTTATCATGACAGATATTGTATGAATATCACAGGAGAAAAGAATGTAGGAACAAGGGCAGAGATCATTCTGCCTGCAGAAAGGGGAAGCGTATATGTGGAAAGTAGCAGCAGCTGATGATGAGGCATATCTCAGAACCGCTCTGAAAAAACTGATGAACTGGGAAAAAATGGGCTGTGAACTGATCCGTGTGGTAAACAACGGCAGAGAGCTTCTTCAGTGTGTGGAAGAAGAACACCCGGATATTGTGATCACGGACATCCGTATGCCGGAGATCGACGGGCTGGAGGTATGCAGACAGCTTTATGAAAAGTACCCGGAAACCCAGACAATTATCCTGAGCGCCTATACAGACTTTGAATATGCAAGAACAGCCATCCGGTATGATGTAGCGGATTATGTACTGAAGCTTTCCGTTCTGGAAGAGCTTCCTCCTGCAGTGGAAAAGGTAACCCGGAAGCTGCAGAAACAGAAAAAAGAACTGGAGGAGGAGCTGGTAAAACTGCCGGAGAAAAAAGTGGCAGAAAGTCTTTATGACCAGGTTCAGGAATACATTGAAAAGAATTACAGCAAAAAGATCACCCTTAACGATATGGCAGAAGAGCTTCATGCAAACAGCAGTTATTTAAGCAGGCTTTATAAAAAAGAAAGCGGGCAGAATCTTTTTGATGTGATCCTGAAAAAAAGAATCGAAAAAGCCAAGGTATATATGGAAACTACGGACAGAAAGATTTATGAAATCTCTCAGTCGGTAGGGTTTGACGATACCGGATATTTTTCCAGGATCTTTAAAAGATACACGGGGGTTTCCCCCAAGGAGTATCAAAGTGGGAAGAGGGGCGTAAATGAAGAGTAAGAAAAAGCTTCTGAGAATTTCAGGGCTGGCGTTTCTTTCTGTCGTTTTTCTGGCAGGATGTGGAGAAAAAGCGCCGGAACCGGTAGAGATCACTCTGATCCACGGATGGGGGACTACCGAAGAGGATCATGTGGTCATGCGGGATATTTATCAGGATTTTGAAAAGGAAAATCCTGATGTAAAGCTGAACCAGCTTTCCATGCCCTCCGGAAGCGAAATGGTCCGTAAGGTTGAGGATATGCTTGTGGTAGGAGAAATCCCGGATCTGGTATTTCTGGGAGGATCCGGTAAAGATACGGTATATCAGTTTATGACGGAAAATGATCTTGCCCTCGATCTGATGCCATATATCAGAGAAGATCGGGAATTTGCAGGGAATCTTGCTCCTGTAAATATTGATTTCTGGACTACGGGAGAAGAACAGCTTTTTACCATATCGGATGTGCTTCTTTTAAGCGGAGGCTACTGGTATGACCGAGAGATTTTTCAGGCAGCGGGGGTAGAGGAGCTTCCGGATACCTGGGAGGAATTTCTTAAGGCATGCGATCAGATCGATAGTTGGGCGAAAGCAGAACAGAACGGTGTAGAATGTCTTCAGATGTCGTCAGAGGCATACCTTTATTTTATGGATCATATTCTTGCGGCCCAGGATTTTACAAATGGAAGTGTGGCTCAGAACCATCGGCTTTATCTGGAGGAAAAGGCTGTGAAGGAAGCTCTTGATACCCTGCGGAAAATCTATCGGTATTCCAGGGCAAATGGAGATTACAGCTATCGGGATGAAACAGATGCGTTTAATGACGGAAAAACAGCTATGTACATTAACGGAATCTGGGGCGCGCCTATGATCTCAGATCAGATAGATGCTGCCTATGCGCTGATCCCTTCCGGGGAAGGAGAAAAAATATCATGCGAGTCGGCATGTCTTGGATATATCCTTGGAAAAACGGGAGATGAAAAAAAGCAGGAGGCAAGCGTCCGGTTTGTGAAATACATGCTCAGTCAGCCGGTACAGGAACGGATTTTGAAAGAAACAGAGCAGGTTCCTGCGAATCCTCATATAGATATCCGGAAATATCAAAAGAAAATGGAGCGCTTTGTACAGGCGGCAGATACGGTAAAGGAAGCCGGAATCAGGATACAGGTTCCCGACAACCTGTGGAGCACCAGGGCCAGAGACAGCTTTATGGAAGGAATCGATGAGGTTCTGAAAGGAGAGCTTTCTGATGAGGAATTTATTCGTTCTCTGAAGTAAAAATAATCCATGTTTTTGTAAAAAAGTAAAAATAATACCGGATTGCAGTCAATATCTTTCATTCAAAACAACCATAAAATGAAATAAAATAAATACAAGTTAAGCAGAAATGCACAAGACGGAAAACGAAAACTATTTCATATTATGGAGGGAAAAGAAATGAAAAAAAGAACCATCAGTATTCTTCTTGCAGGAGCAATGACAATGGCAGCGGTTATGGGATCTACTGTGACTGCATTTGCGGGAGAAGAAGACACTCTGGAGTTTTATCACGGATACTACCATGATGAGAGCGAGTGGCCGGCAGCAAAGGTAATGAGAGATATTTATGACGAGTTTGCAAAAACTCATGCAGACGGAGAAGTAAAGTTTGAGCCGATCGCTGTAGAGAACAGAGATGAGATCGTCAGTGCTGAGGTAGCAGGCGGAAACTTCCCGGATATGGTAGACTGCGGACTTCCTCTTTCACTGGCAGCCATCAGCCAGGGGCTTGTTCTTGACCTGAAACCATATATTGATGAAAACAATCTTCAGGATGCAGTAGGTCTGAACTATACACAGAATGATATGGACGGTCATATTTATACCGTTCATGACCAGCTGGAAAGCCGCGGACTCTGGTATAACACAGAGGTATTTGAGCAGGCGGGAATTACCGCAGAAGAGGCTTTTAAGGACTGGGAAAGCTTTGGAGCAGCCATGGATAAGGTTCATGAGCTGGGCGGAGATATCTATGGATATGCCGCAGGACAGGGCTCCCGTTATATCATTAATGCAGTTCTTGCATCTACAGAAGAGGGAAGAGCGCTTCTGGAAGGCGAACTGACACCGGAAGGCATTGAGTCTGAAGCGTTTGCAGAAGCTTTCAAGACAGCAGCGAAACTTGATCAGGCAAACGGATCCGACCATACCACAGAAGATGTTGGAAACCTTATGGATGATTTTAATAAAAACGGAAAAGCAGCAGTTCTCTTTAATGGTGTATGGAATGCAAGCGGAATTGATGCCGGTCTTGCAGATAAGATTGAATCTCAGATCTTCCCGGGCAATGTTTCCGTTGTAACAGCCGGATCCGGTCATTCCATTTCTGCTAATTTAAGCGAAGCAGAAACAGAACTGGCACTGGAATTCCTGGCATATATGGTAAGTCCTGAGGTACAGGCAAAGATCTTTACCGGTGTACAGGCAAATCCATGCAATACCACACTTGACCTGAAGGCACTTGCAGAAGAAAGCGGTGATCCGATCACTCAGAAACTTGCAGAAGCATGTACGCAGGTAAATTCTGCAGAAACTGTAGTAACAGATCTGAACTATGTATGGGGCTCTGATGTGGGAAGCGCTATCATCAATGCACTGATGGAATCAGCAGTTGAAGGGACCGATATTGACGCACGTTTTGAGCAGTTAAAGCAGGAGCTGACAGCCCTTGTTGCATAAAGGCGGTAGTAGGAGGCGGCTTCGGCCGTCTCCTTTTTATCATCATAAAAAGTGGAGGAAACCGATTATGAAAACAAGGAATATGAGCTGGAAGAGAAAAGGCTTTATCCTGGCCTTTCTTGCTCCCACAGTAATTGCATTTGTATTATTTTATCTTTATCCTATTGTAACAGTCTTTGTGACCTCTTTCTGCAAATGGGATTATACCAATATTACCAGCCCGGAGTTTTTTGGATTTGCGGATATGTGGAATAACTACAAATATATTTTTGAGCTGTATCCGTATTTCTGGGAAGCTCTTCGGAATTCTACTATATGGGCGCTTCTGGGAGTGTTTGTGCAGATACCTGTTTCTGCTTTGATCGCTCTTGCATTTTCCCGTAAAGTAAAGGGGGTAAAATTTGCAAGAAATGTATATATCATCCCCAGCATGATTTCATCTGCAGCCATGGGTATGATCTTTCTGCAGCTGTACAGTCCGTTATACGGAGTAGTGAATCCGGTGATCCGTTTATTTAAACAGAATTTTTCCGAAAATATACTTCTTCTCAAGGGACCGGCATTTATCGCCATGACCTGTGCCTATATCTTTTTTACAGGAACCACTACACTGATGATCCTGGGAAATATTATGGCAGTACCGGAAGATGTAAGAGAGGCAGCTATGCTGGACGGAGCCAGCGGTCTGAAACAGGACTGGTATATCACCATCCCTATGATCAAGGATACTCTTCGTACCGTATCGATCCTTTCGGCAACAGCGGGCTTCCTGCTTTATAATGAGGTTTATTTCCTGACAAAGGGAGCAGCAGGAACCTACAGTATCAGTTATGTGATCCGTGAGCTTGCCATTACAAGCACAAGAACACAGTTTGGCCGTGCAAATGCCGTGGCTGTGATTCAGATCCTTGCAGGTATGCTGATCATTGTGTTTGTAAATCTTTTATACAGTCAGCTTTTTAAAGGAAAAAGAATCCGAAGAAACGGAGGTCAGTCATGAACAGAAAAATGAAATCCAATCCCCAGGTACGTACAATGTCCCGGGGAACAAAGATCTTTACCTATATCTGTCTTGCATGGGCAGTTCTGGTGGCTCTGCTGCCTCTGGTCTGGCTGTTCATCTCCAGTCTGAAAAAAGATCCTCTGGCAAGACCCGGGTTCCAGCTTCCGGATTCCATCTGTCTGGACGGATATATTTCGACCTTCCGTGATCTCCATGTTATGAGATATTTCGGAAACAGTATGATTATTGCCGGTGTGTCTGTAGTCATCAGTATCCTGATGATCTCTATGTCCGCCTATGTAGTGGCAAGAATGGAATTTAAAGGGAAAAAGCTGGTAAACCTGATGCTGTATTCCACCATGTTCATTCCTGCTACAGCCCTTACCTATCCGGTTTATAATCTGGTAAATAAAATGCATATTTATAATACCAGAGGAGCTCTGATCTTTATTTATGCATGCAGCGGGCTGGCAGTCAGCTTTTTTGTCATCAAAAATTATTATGCAAACATACCCCATGAGCTTGAGGAGGCAGCTAGGATCGACGGCTGCGGCTATGCCATGACCTGGTGGAAGGTGATCTTTCCTATTGCAAGACCCGGAATCATGACTGCGGGAGTTCTGGCGTTTCTGAATAACTGGAATGAGTATTACTGGGCTTCTCTGGTGATCGTTGACAGAGAAAAGCTGACGGTTCCGGCGCTTTTGTCCACGTTTACCACATCCTTCCGTACCAATTACAACGGTCTGTTTTCGGCGATGGTGATTATTATCCTGCCGCCTGTGATTCTGTACTGTGTATTCAGTAAATTCTTTGTGGAAGCTCTTTCCGGCGGTGCGGTAAAAGGTTAAAAAGAGGAGGAAAAAACATGAAAGTGATAACAGCAGTTTTGATCGGAGCAGGTCTGCGGGGTGGCTGGGTGTATGCTGCCTATGCGCAGAGTCATCCGGAAGACATGAAGATCGTTGCAGTAGCAGAGCCGGATGAAGAAAGAAGAAATCTGATCGCAAAACTTCACGGAATACCGGAGGAACGATGCTATCAGGATTACAAGGAGCTTCTTGCGGCGGAAAAAATGGCAGACTGCGCTCTTGTCTGTACCCAGGATACCATGCATTTTGAGCCGGTAACAAAAGCTCTGGAAAAAGGATATCATGTACTTTGCGAAAAGCCGATGTCTCCGGATGCCGCAGAAATTGTTACCATGGGCAGCATGGCGGAAAAATACGGAAGGATCCTGATGATCTGTCATGTGCTCCGGTATTCTTCCTTTTTCTCCAGGATCAAAAATCTTATTGAGGAAGACCGCCTTGGAAGACTGATCAGTATTCAGCATATTGAAGAGGTAGGCTACTGGCATCATGCCCACAGCTTTGTGCGGGGAAACTGGAGACGCAGTGATGAAACCAGTCCCATGATCCTGCAGAAATGCTGTCACGATATGGATATTCTTCTGTGGCTGGCAGGAAGCTCCTGTACGAAGGTCAGCTCTTTCGGAGATCTGACATACTTCAAAGAAGAAAATGCACCGGAAGGAGCGCCTGCTTATTGTTTGGATGGATGTCCTCACAGGGATCAGTGTGCCTTTTATGCGCCGAAATTTTATTTTGAGCATCCAAAGGCAGAAGCGGACGGATTCATCCATGCGGTATCTGCGGATACCGACAGAAAAGCAGTTCTTGAGGCGTTAAGGACAGGTCCTTATGGACGCTGTGTGTTCCATTGTGACAATAATGTGGTGGATCATCAGGTTGTGAATCTGGAATTTGAAAACCATGTAACGGTCAATATGACTATGAGCGCCTTTACGGAAAACTGTGCCAGAAGGATCCATATTATGGGAACCAAAGGAGAACTCAGGGGAAATATGGAGCTTGGCGAGATAGAGCTTTCTGATTTTGCCACAGGGGAAAAGGAAATCATCCGGCTTTATACACCACCTACAGGGCACAGCGGAAGCGATACAAATATGATGAAGGATTTTGTAAGGTATCTGAGAGAGGACAGCACCCAGGTACGCTCCGGAGCTTCCGTGTCTGTGGAAAGCCATCTGATCGCTCTTGCGGCAGAAAGATCCAGAGTGACAGGAGAGACCGTAGATCTCAGGGAATTCCGGAAAGAGGCAGAAGGGTGTTAATATGGATCTGAGAAGGTTTTGCACAGAGATCGGTCTGCCTTCCGGCGCAGTGTGTATTGTGGAAAAAATGAATGAGGAGATCTCTGAAGTCCGATATCAGTATGTCCGTGAACTGTTTTTTACAGACAGAGAGGAAATGTTCCGGGAGATCGCATCTCTTGCCGGATACAGACAGAGATTTCTTTATTATTACTGCAGACTTGCATGTGAAACATATGAGAAGTATCAGAGAGCAGGAATCGGAGACAGGGTGTTTTTTGACACCTTCTCCGATATTGCTGTCTGGTGCCAGGTATGTTTCCGAAGATATGGGGAATACGGGATTCAGGAATATGAATGGCTGTGGCGTCATGTGGAAATGACGCTTTTTCGTCTGGGCAGACTGCAGTTTGAAAAAACAGAATCTTTGTGGGAATTTGAATATAAAGGCAGGAAGACAGCAGTAGGCGATCCAGTGATCAGTATACATATCCCCGAGGGACAGCCGCTGGATCCGGAAGCCTGCAGAGAATCTCTGGATATGGGACGGAAATTCTGGGGTGGAGAGCTTCCGTTTCTCTGCCATTCCTGGCTGCTTTTTCCAGGATTAAAGGAGCTTTTGGATGAAAACTCCAATATCCTCCGTTTCCAGAAGATGTTTGAGATCCAGTCGGTGGATTTTCAGTTCCGGGAAGGGGAAGAACGGATTTTTGACTGCCTGATGGAGGATCCGGAAAAATATCCGGAAAATACCAGCCTTCAGAGAAATGCCAGGAAATATCTGAAGCAGGGCGGCAGGCTTGGCAGCGGACTGGGCGTGATATCTGCAGCTTAGGCGAAATTTCATATTTTATCATACAGTTTTGAAAGTTAAAATAATTCGCAATGATTTTGCTTATTTTAAAGCAGGTTCCTTTGCGATAAGGTATAATAAAAGAAAAACTTTATCGCAAAGAAAAAATGAGCAGAGAACAGGAAAGAGTCAGAAAAAAGCTAGAACAGAATCCCGCTGCTGAATGTAACAGTATCTAACGAAAGTATTAGCCGGCATTGTATTCCATAAAGCTACATACAGCAGATCTAAACTAACTTTGTTTTAGAAAAGGATACGATGCCTGTCAAGAGGAAAATGCAAATTTATACACATTTTTTCAAAGAGGGATAAATGTACTCATTTAATGTGGATAACTTTTTGGGATTTGAAATAAATTTCCGAATGGTAAAAGGACCTACCAATACGAATCTGATTTTGACGTGTCTGTGCCGAGCTGCTGTCATAAGACAGATAATGAAATTATGAATAACCTGAAAGAAAAAATTTAAGAGCTGCCCGGAGGCCAGTATTCTCCGGTGATTCAGATTGATCATGAGTATTATTGATCAAAAAACAGCCTCCCGTGGAGGCTGTTTTTTGATTCATTATTTTATTCAGCACTGTCGGACATTATATGTCGAAGTGTCTGTCGGTTAAAAGTCAGATGCATGGTCATCATTTCTTTTGCCCAGGAAGCATCATGCTGCTTCAGAGCCGCCAGAATGTCCCTGTGCCGGGCGACTGTTTCAGGGGCTTTTTCGCGGCCTGTGTATTGAATAAATAGTTCGGTTGCTTTGCGGATAATAGGAATGAGATTAGGCGCAACCACATTGCCGCTGGCTTCTGCGATGCAAATGTGAAATTCTACATCTTCTTCTGCACGGATTTGTCCCTGAGAGGAGAGAAGATCAGCCCGGGCACAGAGTGTTTCTAATTGGTGAAGCTGCTGTGGGGTAATATTCTGTGCTGCCAGGAATGCGATCTGAGGTTCTACCATCATACGGAATTCCAAAAGATCCCAGGTTAATTTTTTCTTATCAGTAATAAAGCCGAGTCCCAGGGGATCTTCTGTAATTCCCTTTTTGCTGGAAATATAAGTGCCGGAACCCTTGTGTACTTCCAGAACATTTCTGGATACAAGGATTTTGACTGCTTCTCGGACGGTACCTCTGCTGACCTTTAGTTTTCTTGCCATTTCTAATTCCGTATCAATACGATCACCGGGCTTCAGGTTTAGTTCTCGAATATAGTCACTTATCTGATCCGCAATACTTTTCGCAAGACTTGTATTTTCAGTTTGATGATTCTTAATGGTTTTCTCCATAGTTTCTCCAAATAAAAATCTATTTTTAATGTAGTTTACCCTTTTTTGGAAGATACGTCAATAATAGGCTTATTATTTTGTAAAAGATGTCCATAGCTATACTGGTAGAAATATGTATAATATATGTAGGATAAATTTATGGGATATTATAATAAAAATGGGAAAAATAAGAAAAAAATCCCATATAATTCACGACATATGTAGGACAAATAAAAAGGAGGATGAGAAAAATGTCAGAACTACTGACAATTGGAGAGACCATGGCTGCTTTTACACCTGGTTATCCGGGACCGCTTCGGTATGCGGAAAATTTTCATATGCGGATAGCAGGAGCAGAAAGTAATACAGCCATTGGAACCGCTAAGTTGGGAATTCGGACAGAATGGTTCAGCAGGCTGGGAGAGGATGAATTTGGGCAGTTTGTATGCAATCGTATCCGATCAGAAGGAGTGTGCTGCAGCCATGTTCTTTTTGATGAAGAGAAGTCTACAGGAATTATGTTTAAAGAGCAGAGTGCAGGGGAAACCAGAGTTACTTATTACAGAAAGGAAAGTGCTGCTTCCTGTATGTCGCAGAGGGATTTGAAACCAGAACTTTTTTCTGGAACGAAAATCATACATATGACTGGGATTACTCCAGTGTTAAGCTGCTGCTGCAGAGAAATGACAGAAGAAGTATTTGCCCTGGCAAAGCAAAAGGGAACAGCGGTCAGTTTCGACCCCAATATACGTCAAAAACTCTGGAAGGAAGGTGAGCATAAACAAATATTGAAGGAATTGGCTTTGGACAGCGATATCCTGTTAATGGGGGCAGATGAGGGAAAACTTCTTTTTGAAACAGGAGAAGCAGAGCGCCTTTGTGATATTGTATTTACAAAAGGCAGAGCAAAATATCTAGCAGTGAAAAATGGAAAGGCAGGAGCCTTTGTCTCTGATGGAAAGCAAATGATTAAAATTAATCCATATCCATGCTGCTGCATAGATCCGGTGGGGGCGGGGGATGGATTTAACGCTGGATTTCTGGCAGGGATTCTGAGAGGAAGATCATTGAAAATCTGCGGACATATGGCAGGAATCTGCGGTGCATTAGCGACTCAGTGTACTGGAGATGTGGAAGGCTATCCGGATAAAAAACAGATGGAGCAAATACTGTCTGGAATACAGACTGTTTATCGGTAAGGAGAGGAAAAATTATGGATATGTATGAAATTGTAAAGAAGAATCCCGTGCTGGCAATTCTAAGGAATATTCCACTGGAAAAAACAATTGACTACGCGCAGGCTGTTGTAGATGGAGGAATTACTTTTTTTGAAGTAGCTCTGAATAGTCCGGATGCCTGCAGACAGATTCGCATGCTGAGAGACTATTTTGGTGATAAGTGTTTGGTTGGCGCTGGAACAGCTATTACAGTGGAGCGTGTAAAGCAAGCATCAGATGCAGGTGCGCAGTTTTATCTTACCCCTGGCACTCCGCCGGATGTACTTGCGTACTGCGCAGACAGGAATTACGATGTGCTACCGGGTGTTCTTACACCCTGTGATGTAGCTCTGTGTGCAGAATACGGATATAAAACAATGAAACTTTTTCCGGCAGGAAGTATGCCTAGGAATTATGTTAGGGATCTGAAAGGACCCTTTGACGATACAAATTATGTGGCAATAGGAGGGGTGACACCTGAGAATATCAGAAGTTTTTTTGAAGTTGGCTGTATTGGAGTAGGTCTTGCAGGAAGCCTGATGCCCAGAACAAGTGTTGAGAAGAGCGATTGGAAGTTCGGCTCCTGCTATGTAAAGAAACTGGTAGAAAATGCTTTAAGAGAGGAAAAATAGATGAAGATTACAGCAGTAAATACATATTATGTAAGGCCTAGATGGGGATTTGTAGAAATTGAAACAGACGAAGGAATCAATGGATGGGGAGAAGCTGTGCTTGAAGGACATTGCGGCGCGGTGCTTGCTTGTGTGAATGAAATGAAGGAATATCTGCTTGGCAGAAATCCGGGAAATATTGAGGATATATTCAATGTACTTTATAGAGCAGGCTTTTATCGAGGCGGTGGTGTGATGATGAGTGCGATTTCTGGTATTGACCAGGCTTTATGGGATATAAAAGGAAAGAAGCTGGGCGTACCGGTACATGAATTGCTGGGCGGGGCATGTAGAGATAAAATGAGGGTATACAGCTGGATTGGAGGAGACCGTCCAAGTGATGTAGGAACAGCGGCTTTGGAAAGGAAAAAAGCTGGTTTTACAGCTGTAAAAATGAATGCAACAGAAGAACTGCAGATTGTGGATAGTTATGACAAGGTGGATGCAGTGTTAGAACGTGTGGCTGCAATCAGGAAAAGCTGTGGAAAGTATTTTGGCATTGCCATTGATTTTCATGGACGTGTTCATAAGCCTATGGCAAAGCTTTTGGCAAAGAAGCTGGAAGAGTTTGATCCAATGTTTATTGAAGAGCCAGTGCTCTGCGAAAATATGGAATATTTTCCTGAAATTGCAGCATGCTGTAACATTCCTATTGCTACAGGGGAGCGTTTATTTACAAAATATGATTTTAAACGTCTCCTTTCTATTGGGGGTATAGATATTATACAGCCGGATTTAAGCCATGCAGGAGGAATTACGGAAGTACGAAAAATTGTTGCCATGGCAGAGGCACATGATGTGGCTTTGGCACCCCATTGTCCGTTAGGGCCCATTGCACTTGCCAGTTGCCTGAATATAGATGCAGTGTCCTATAATGCTTTTATTCAGGAGCAGAGTATGGGAATTCATTATAATATTGGAAAGAGTGTCCTGGATTATGTATGCAACAAAGAAGATTTTATTTTTACAGATGGATTTGTTCAGCTTCCGAAACGTCCTGGACTGGGGGTGGAAGTAAACAAAGAACTGGTTCTGGAGGAGAATAAAACACCGCATTCTTGGAAAAATCCACTCTGGAGACATCAGGACGGCTCTGTGGCTGAATGGTAAAAAGATGAATTTGTCCATGCTGCTGGAAGAATTTCTCCATGTACTTTTTCCATACAGAAAAGCTATAATAGGTTCAACAGTTACAGAAAAAATACGAAATGGAGGAAGTAACATGAAAAGAAGGGCTCTTAGTGCAATTCTCTGTATGTCTATGGTTTTGGGATGTGCAACCACAGTGTTTGCGGGAGAGGAAAACGAAACAAAGACCTTTGATGGAGAGGAAATCTCCATTCTCTGGGTATCCAACAGTACAATGGACGGAATCAATGCTGTGATTGAAGCGGCAGAGGAAAAGCTGGATATCAAAATTTCTCTTGAGCAGGCGCCGGGCGGTGAGGACGGAGACAATGTTGTTAAGACCAGGCTGGCGTCAGGAGACATGGCCGATTTGCTCAGCTATAACTGTGGTTCTCTTCTGGCATCATTAAATCCGGCAGAATACTTCGAGGATATCACTGCAGATTACGCGGATAAGCTGGATGCCAATTTTGTGACAGCAGCAGGCGTAGACGGAAAGTTGTACGGAATTCCTGCAACAGCATCTCAGGCAGGCGCGGTCTTATATAATATTGACATGTATGAGAAATATGATCTTGAGGTTCCTAAAACCTGGGATGAATTTATTGCAAACTGTGAGGTGCTGAAAGAGGCTGGGGAAACTGCAGTTCTTGGAACAGATGGAGACAGCTGGACAAGTCAGGTTACATATCTTGGAGACCATTATAATGTATTAGCAGCGGAACCGGACTTTGCAGCAGAGTTCGAAGCAGGAAAGGCTAAATATGCAGATTCCGAAGCGGGACTTGCAAGCTTTCAGAAAATTGAAGACCTGATTCCGTTTTTAAATGAGGATCATATGGCAACCACCTATGACGACGGATGCGATATTATGATGGAGGATGGGGCAGCGCATTGGATTATCCTTACCTCCGCATTAAGTAATATGTATGAGCTTTACGGTGAGGATGTAAATAAGCTTGGGTGCTTTGCAGTACCGGGAACAGATGCAGAAAATAATGGTCTTACTGTGTGGGAGCCAAATGCAATTTACATGAATAAAAACAGCGAGCATAAAGAAGCTGTAAAAGCATTTATGGACTTTTATATTTCAGCAGGAGGACTTGATGTTTACACAGACGCTGCTCTTCCCTGTGGACCATATCTTGTAAATGGTTACGAACTTCCGGAAAACTGTTACACTGCTGTAAAACAGATGCAGGAAAATTATTTTGATACAGGACTTAATGCTGTTGCACTTGAATTCCAGACGGCGGTAAAAGGCTCTAACTGTGCCTCTATCTGCCAGGAGTTGATTTCCGGACAGACAACCGCAGCAGAAGCAGCGGCAAAATATGATGAAGACTGTAAAAAACAGGCGGTACAGCTTGGTCTGGACTGGGAATGATTCAAGAATAATATAAAATAGCCATGGATTTCAGACCACCTGTCAGAGGTACAGGTGGTCTGTTTCTCAGAAAGGAGACCTATGAATAAGAAGAAAACATATTCCACATGGTTCTTAGTTCCTGCAATGCTGATTTTTACTGTGCTTTTTCTGGTGCCGATGGCACTTTCTTTATTCTTCAGTTTGACTGTATGGAATTTTAATGGTTTTGAGTTTTGTGGATTTGATAACTTTGTTATGTTTTTTGAAGAACCGTCTCTTAGAATTGGTATTAGAAATTCTTTAATTTATGCGGTTCTTACCTGTGGATTAAAATTAACACTTTCATTTTTTATTGCCCTGTTTCTTACATCTAAGATAAAAACAAAAACAATACAGCGTTCTATTGTATTCTTCCCAAATCTGGTAAGTACGGTAGCGGTTGGTATTATTTTTACAGCTCTGATGCATCCAAGCAAGGGATTATTTAACAAGGTTCTGGAAGTAATTGGAATTCATGGACCGGATTGGCTTGGCGATGTAAATCTTGCTTTGTTTTCCATTATTGGCGTTGATGTGTGGAAAGGATTAAGTATTGCAACTGTTATTTTTATTGCCGGTATTCAGTCAATTGATAAAACCTACTATGAGGCTGCAATGGTTGACGGTGCGAATTTTTGGCAGAGATTAAGAAGCATTACCATTCCTTTGTCACGCTCATCCATGAACTCCATTATCATCCTTTCTTTTATTGGTGGTCTTCGAAGTTTTGATCTGATCTGGTCTATGACAGGAGGCGGTCCCGGATTTGCAACGGATGTAATGGCATCAATTATTTACAAACAGTATGCTGCAGGCTATTATGGCCTTTCTACAGCAGGAAATGTGATTATGTTTGTTATTATTGCAGTCATCGCATTCCCATTGCAGAGATATCTCTTAAGTAAGGAGGTAGAATAATATGAAAAGAAAAAGACAAATTAAATATTTGCTGGGTGATATCATTGGGTTAACTGTTTGCTTTTTTGTTTTCATTATTCCGTTTCTTTTTATGATAGTAAACTCACTGAAAGAGCGCCGGGAGGCGAACCGTTTAAGCCTCAGTTTGCCGGAGGTTCCCATGTGGGAGAACTTTGTAGAGGTTTTGCAGACAAATGATTATCAGATCCTTACAGCATTTAAAAATAGTTTTATTCTGACCATTGGTTCTGTGGCCTGTCTGGTTGTATGCTGCTCAATGGCAGGCTATGTAATACAGAGAAGAAGAGAACGTACAACAAAAATTGCTAATAATATGATTATGGTGGGTCTTATGATTCCAGCGGCAGTTCTGCCCACTATATGGGTTCTGCAGGGGCTCCATTTATATAAGACAATGCCGGGAATGATTCTTGTTGAAACTGCGCTGCATATACCTTTTACCATTATGCTGTACCGGGGATTTATGAGCACGATTCCTGTGGAACTTGAGGAGGCCGCATTTATGGATGGATGTACGCCGGCACATATGTTTCGGACAATTATATTTCCGTTGTTAAAACCGGTTACGTCAACTGTAATTATATTGGATGCGGTAACGATTTTTAATGATTTTACCAATCCGCTGTATTTCTTTCCTGGAGCGGAGAATGTTACAGTGCAGCTGACATTGTATAATTTCATGGGACAGTTTTCCAGTGCATACAATATGTTGTTTGCGGATGTACTGATTATTACGGTTCCGATGCTGATTATTTTCCTGATATTCAACAATAAGATTGTTGACGGTATGGTAGCAGGGTCAGTCAAAGGTTAAAAAATAAGATATATGGATAGAAGCACAGTGACTGATATGATATCATAGTATCTTAGGAGAAAAGGAGGAACGACATCATGAAATTTCGCAGCAGACTTATCCTGGGATATGCAGTATTAGCCATTGCTGCTTCTTTTTTAATCGGAGGCTTTTATAACCATTATCTGAAGCAGCGTTACCAAAGCGGTATATACAATAATGCCCAAGTGACTTCCACACAGGTGTTAAATAATCTGGAAGATGAAATAAACAAAATGGAGCAGGTTATGCTGTCTCTGCTTTCAGATCTGGATGTATTGCAGGCCATACGTGATCTGTCTGTCAGAATGGCAGATCCGGAAAATAATATTGTAGATATTGCGGAAGGAAAGCAAATCGCCAAGAATGCTGTTTATACAGCATATAATCTGGATAATTTTTATAGGGTACTTGTATTTAATCAACACGGTTATATTGCAGCCAGCAGTTATATGCAGGAACGTCTGGTAGATACAGAAGTAAAAACCTCAGAGATTCCTTGGATTAATAAAGTAAAAGGGACAAAAGGAAAGGATATACTTCTTCCTCTTCACCAGGATGATTGGGCAGCTTCTGAAAATGGGTGCAGGGTGTTTTCAGCAGTAAAGGAAATTCAGGGAAAGGATCTGGGATTCATTGAAGTTCAGCAGACAGAGGATTATTTGAAAAGTATCCTTACATTTCCAAAGGAGACTATTCATGGGATTGTGCTGAATGAAAAGGGAGAAGTATTTTGGGCATCGGAAGATTTGACTGTGGAAAATTACATTCAGTATTTTGAAACAAAAGATTCTGTTTTTGACAAAACTAATGAATTTTCTGGAACAAGGGAACTTGTTTGTATAGACACAGGAAAAGAAACAGGGTTACGACTAATCACTGTACAGAAATGGTCAGATGCAACTATGACAGTATCTAATGGTCTGGAATCAGCTATTGTTATGGGAGGAGCCTTTCTGCTACTTTCTATTTGCTTTATTGTATTTATGGCGTATTATCTTACCCAACCGTTGCAGGAATTATGTAAAAAAATGGAGCAGACGCAGTTATCGAATCTAACGGATAAAATAGAAATTCAGAGCTCAGATGCAGATATACAGGCACTGACAAAAGCATATCAGCATTTGGTGGAACGTCTTTCGAAATCAATACAAAAGGAAAAGAAGTTAAGTTTGCTTCAACTTCAGGCTCAGTTTGATACTCTTCAGGCGCAGATCAATCCACATTTCCTTTATAATGTTCTGAATGTAATATCACAGCGGGGAATGCAGAATGATGATGAAGTAATTTGTGAAATATGTGGTCATTTAGCATCTATGCTTCGGTATTCAACCAATACAAAAACAAGATATGCGACTGTGCAGGAAGAAATGGCATATACGCAGCAGTATTTTTATCTGATTAAGGCGCGTTTTGTGGATAGAGTAAAATTAAATATAGATATAGAAGAAAGTATTATGAAGGAATATGTACCCAAAACAGTGATACAACAGATTACAGAAAATTGTATCAATCATGGATTCCATAACAGTACAGGAATTATGTGTATCACGATACGGGGCTATTTAAAGAATGGATGTTGGCTAATAGAGATTTCGGACAACGGACAGGGATTCGATGAAGAAGCTCTTGATATCCTCCATGAGAAAATGCAGCTTACCAGAAGACAGATTTTTGAGGACAGAAGCAGTATTGAGCTGGAAATCGGCGGAATGGGGTTGATTAACACTTATGCAAGGCTTTTACTGATTTACAGCGATTCGCTTATTTTTGAACTGAAGAATACAGAGTATGGTGCAATGGTTGTCCTTGGTGCCGAAACACAGAGAGAAGGGATAGAAAAACATGTATAAAGTGATTGTTGTCGATGACGAACCAGCAGCACTTTCTCATATATGCTCTATCATAGCAAAAAAATGTCCTGATTATCAGGTTATTGCAACTGCAGAAAATGGAAAAGAAGGGCTAGAGAAGGTGCAGGAATTTCAGCCGGATCTTCTGATCTGTGATGTATCTATGCCGGTGATGAATGGAATTGAATTGGCATCAGCGGTGAAAGAACAATACCCGGATATCCTGTCTCTGATTGTCAGCGGATATTCTGATTTTGAATATGCGAAAGGAGCTTTGCAGTCAGGTGTCTGTGACTATATTCTGAAGCCGGTAGTTCCTTCCGAACTGAAGAAAACACTGGATATTGTTTCTGAGAAAATACGGAGAAGCTTTTACCAGCATAGAAATATTCTGGTACACCAGATATGTAACGGGTCGCAGTGTACACGGCAGGAACTGGAACGATACTTCCAGTATCAAAGATATTACTGTGTTATTGTAAGGAGAAATGGTCTTCCCAGAAGATTTTCAAAAAACAGCAGCATGGAGATTTTTTCTGATATTAACGAGCAATTTATCATTTATGGAAGAGATGAGATGGAAGCACTTTACATTATTCCTGAAGAAATTTTGTGTGGAAGTCCGATAGAGCTGTATTTGCGAAATATTGTAAAAAAGTTGGATACGGAAAGAGAATATGTAACAACCATATATCATAAAGAAACAGCTTCTCTTGGGGAGTTGAGTAATTTTATAAAAAAATTATATCAGACTCTGGATGCTGTTAGTGTGGTAGGAATGAGCCAGGTGTTAAAGGTTTCAGATTGTGAAAGAAGGATTGCAGATTCTGAAAATTATACATCTATACAAATACTATTGGAAAATTTAGAATATCTTTTTCGTGATTGTCATTACGAGAAAGCGAAAAAAGAGCTGACCCGCCAGTATCTGACTTGGATAACAGAAGAGAAACCCCAACTGTGGTTGGAATATGCGGCCAGGCAGATTCTTTATCTCATCAGTAAATATGCAGAAAACAGAATTCCGGTTCAGGAGTGTGAATATATGTTGGAGGATGCATTTTTCTTTGCAGTTACTGGGGATGAGTTGATTAACAGCCTTTTGGATGTATGGTTTCGTGACGTTCAGGAAAACGGACAGGATGCAAAAATTGATTCTCCTGATTTTTTTGCAACTATAGAGAGTTATATACAAAGACATTTGTCAGAAAATCTTTCTCTTCAGAGTATCTGTAAAAAATTCGGAGTTTCTCAGACTTATATGGGGAAACTGTTCAGAAAATATGAAAACGAATCATTCAACCGTTATCTCACCTCCGTGCGCATGGAAAAAGCCGTGAAATTGATGAAAGAGACACCGGATATTTTTATTAAGGATGTTGCCGCTCGGGTAGGCTACAACGATCAGTTTTATTTTAGTCGTATTTTCAGGTCATATATGGGTGTTTGCCCTTCTGATTATCTGGAAAACAAATAATATTTTTTAGGAGGATGGAATATGAAGATTGCACATTTGAAGGTAAATCATCTGGTAAATCCTATGGGATATGATTTGAGAAGACCAAGCATATCCTATGTGGCAGAAGAAACCGATGGCAAAAAACAGATAAGAGCCCAAGTACAGGTAGCTTTGGATGAAAATTTTGAAAAGGTTGTTTATGATAGCGGTGAAAGTACAGAAATTATAAGCACAGGATACCTTCTTCCCTTTGAACCCAAACCGGAGACAAGATATTTCTGGCGGGTAAAGGTATGGGCGGACAATGGAGATGAGGCTGTAAGTGATACTGTCTGGTTTGAAACAGGAAAGGGCGATAAATGGCATGCGGACTGGATTACTCCAAAAGCAGATAAAACCATGCAGGTTTCAGTAGAAAAGGTAATTGACATTAAGAAGCCTGTTAAAAGAGTAAGGATGTATGTTGTAGGTCTTGGTGTTTATGAGCTGTATTTAAATGGCAAAAAGCAGGGGGATGAATGCCTTCTTCCGGGATACTGCGATTTTGATACCTGGATTCAGTATCAGACTTATGACCTGGAACTGGAACAGGGCAGAAATACAGTGGAAGTGCTGCTTGGTGATGGTTGGTATAAGGGATGGTTTGGTCTGCGCAAGAATCATGAAAATTACGGAGAACGTTTGGCTTGTATTGGAGAAATTCATATTCAATATGAAGACGGAACGGAAGAGATGATTCCAACAGACTGTACATGGAAGGCCCGAAAAAGTAGAGTAGTATACAGCGGTATTTATCCAGGAGAAGTTTATGATGCGACACTTGACACCAGTGAGCTTTTTGATGTGGAAAAGATTGATCTTGATAAAGCAAAATTATCTGAGCGTTTAAGTCCGCCTGTTACTATTCACGAACATATTAAGCCTGTTGAGGTAATCCATACTCTGGCAGGGGAGACAGTTCTTGACATGGGACAGAATATGGTGGGATGGCTCTCCTTTAAATGTAAAGCACCAAAAGGTACAAAACTGTTCCTCCAGTTTGGGGAAATTCTTCAGGATGGAAACTTTTATAACGAAAATCTTCGCACAGCAAAAGCAGAATTTATTTATATTGCAGATGGAACAGAATGTGAGGTAAGACAGCATTTTACATTCTATGGTTTCCGTTTTGTGAAAGTGCAGGGATGGGAAGGTGAACTGGATCCAGAAGATTTTACAGGTCTTGTGATTCATTCAGAAATCGAAGAGATTGGTCATATAGAGACTTCAGATCCGTTGGTGAATCAGCTGATCCATAATGTAAAATGGGGACAGAAAGGAAATTTCCTGGATGTTCCTACAGACTGTCCTCAGAGAGATGAGCGTTATGGATGGACTGGAGATGCGCAGATTTTTTCAGGAACTGCCTGCTTTAATACAGATGCATATGCTTTTTATACAAAGTATGGATTTGACGTGTATGCAGAACAGAAAAAATATAATGGCAGTGTGCCCGATGTGGTTCCATCAACAAACTATCCGGGAGATGGAAGCACTGCATGGGGAGAGGCTGCAACAATTATTCCGTGGAATGTTTATCTTCATTATGGTGATAAAGAAATACTGGTGCGCCAGTATGACAGTATGAAAGCCTGGGTCGATTATATGCGGGGGGAGGATAAAAAGTATGGTGATAAATATTTGTGGCAGAGTGGCTTCCATTATGGCGACTGGCTGGCGTTGGATGGAAATGTAGAAGGCGGAGTATATGGAGCTACAGATCCGTTTTTAATTAGTTCTGGATATTATTATTATTCCACAAATATTGTAGCAAAAGCAGCAGAAATCCTTGGAAAAACTGAGGATGCCAGGTATTATAAGAATCTGGCGTTAAAAATCCATGAAGCCTTTATTCAGGAATACTTCTCTCCAGCAGGAAGGCTGTGTGTAGATACCATGACAGCCTATGTGGTTGTATTGTACATGGGACTTACCCCGGATTTTGCATACGAAAATGTATGTAAAGGCTTACTGAACAAATTAAAGAAAAACAGATATCATCTGAACACCGGTTTTGTTGGAACTCCTTACCTTTGCCGTGTGCTGTCAGAAAATGGTATGAATGATCTGGCATATCATCTTTTGATGGAAAAAGGGTTCCCAGGCTGGCTCTATGAGGTATTAATGGGAGCAACCACTGTATGGGAGAGATGGAACTCTGTTATGCCAGATGGAAAAATCAGCGGTACAGAAATGAATTCCTTAAACCACTATTCTTATGGTTCTATCGTGGAATGGATGTATCGAAATATGCTTGGTATTCGTCCCTGTGAGGAGGGTCCAGGATTTAAGAAGTTTATCATTGCTCCGACTCCAAATTATCAGATTTCTCATGCAAAGGCTGTGCTGCGCTCAGCTGCTGGAAAAATAGAAAGCCAGTGGGAGATCAAAGAGGGCAGACTGAATATGAGATTTGTAGTTCCCTTTGACACAGAGGCTGTGATTGTTCTTCCAGATGTATGTAAAGACTCTCTGGATTTGTCGCAGCATGGAATTTTGACATCAGAACAGAAAGATAAGAATGTAGAACTGAGTGTACAGGCTGGAATTTATGATTTCTCTTACATGCCTACAACACCGTACAGAAAGGTTTACAGCATTGACTCTCCTATGGAAGAATTGAAAGCAAATGAGAAAACAAGAAAAATATTAGAAGAGGATTATTTTTCATACTGTCCCAAGCTTCCTTTTGAGAAGGAATTGTATACCCTGGAAGAATTGTTAAATGGACCATTTACCAGTCTTCCATATGAACAGCAGAAAGCCCTTGATGCAAAGCTGAGAGAAGTGGAATAAGATTGAAATAAAAATATGCCCCGGCAGAAATGCCGGGGTAATATTACAGCCAGGAATGAGAATCGTAGTATTCGATCAATTGGTTCAGTCTCTGACATTCTAATCGACTTCGCTTTGGAGCTTCAGCGTCTGGAAAAAATCACCACATTGGTATAGCTTAATATCATAGAAATTAGTATATGCTAAATCGTTAAATATTATCGCTTCTCTAAATACATTACAATATCATAAAAGGAATGTGTTTATGTAAGTCAGAATTTTATTTCTGTTTCTGGAAAAATGAAATTTCAAAATTCTTCCCTTGAGTTTCCGCAAAATGTAATTTCAAAATGAATAGAATCTCCTAAAGTGTCAA
>OFOU01000235.1_pt1 | contig 51469 bp, 76 predicted proteins | sample 1542061 | NCBI WGS metagenome assembly OFOU01 (sample SAMN04209239, study PRJEB22552) | human gut metagenome | biome: gut; material: feces | host: Homo sapiens | place: USA: Oklahoma
TCGCTTCGCTCGATCGCTCTCGGAGTTCGATTTTAGAGTTAAAAAAAATAAAAGTCATTCTCTATCCAATTTAATGAATTTTGAATAACTTTTACTTCCTATATTTCTACGGTATCTGATTCTTAAGCTTTCTAAAGGATTTTTATAAGTGCTCTCTAGAAATCAGCTACCGTCAAAATTTGCTTAGCCTAATTTCATCCCTTAGGGGAATTACTTAAATGTTGTAAAAATTCGGCCCAGCAGTTCAAAAAAAAATAGAGAAGATTTTATTCCTCTCTATTTATTGTATATTGATTATTATTCTCACTTTTAATAACTATCTCAATTCCTAACTTCCTAAAATAATTAATCATAGGATAATATCTTTCAACTTTTCTTCTATCCATAGGAATCAACTTATATATCTTACTCAATTCAATCTCAAAATAATAACTTTGACTTCTAAGAATTGAATCTTTAAGATTTTCATCCAATTCCATTAATATTTCTGCATGTTTTCTCCATTTAGGTTTAATATGATTTAACATACCTGAATAAGTCTCTTTAATATTCTTATTCTCAATATGTTCATTAGACAAATAATCTTTTACTAAATTTATCATATTATCGTCCCAATCGTTAGAGAAATAAATATTAATTGGATCTCCATTATGATTTCTTATTCTAGTTCTAGTTATAGCTTGAACTAATTGATATAAAGAATAGCTATCAATATCAGTTCCTGTCCTATATTCTCTGTTGAACTCTCCAATTACATAATTAGGAACTCTAAATTTACCTAGAAATACAATTGAATCATAATCTCTAAATTGATTAGTAGCTTTATCTAATCCTGACATATAATGAATAATTTCAAAATCTGAAATATGACCTATTAATCTTAAATTATTACTATATATCTCAGGCAATCTAAGATCTTCGTTTAGATATTTAGAGGTTATCTGAAACTTATTAGATTTCCTCTTTTTAGAATCTTCTTCATCTGATCTAAGATTCATCCAAGTTACTATTAATGTCTTACTATTTCTAGATATTATATTATGCAACTCCCTGGTATTTTCAAGAATTTTTCTCTCTATTTCTGAATCATCTAATTTATCTATTTTCCTATCTAAATGATTCTCAAACTTCTCAATATTTACAGGAGAACTGTACTTATTCTTAAAAGTTAATAGCTTGAATCTTTCACTTCCTTTAAATGTTAGATCTCCAGTCCCGTCAAAGAGAATAATTCTGGTATTTATATATTTTTTAAGAACTAGATCCGATATATTATAAGATATATTTATCTTATCTTTCTTATTTACATAATCTTCAAAGTTGTCAAAAATAATTCCAAGAATATATCTTATTAATCTTCTTGACATTTCATTGTTTCTGTCAATTAAATCTAATCTTCCTCCTTCAACCTCGTATTTATAATTCTCAACTAAATCTTTAAATCTATTAGGTCTCTCATGCTCTTTCGGTTTTACTAATCTAGAGCTAATCTTCTTTTCATTCTCATCCCAATAGGTCTCAGTCTTCCAATCTCCCATAGCTCCTATAACTAATGGATCCACAGATACCATGAATGGATTACTAGTAGGAAGCTCATCTATCAATATTAGTTGTCTAGGGTAGTATATAGGATTATTTCCCATATTTACTACGTTTATAGCTTGTGCCTGAGGACTTAGATCATCAGGATATATAGGATTACCCCAGAATCCTATTATAGATAATGGTTCTGAATTAAATAATCTAGAATGAGTTATTATTACTATGTTCTTTTTCTTTATATAATCTGGATCATTGTTCCATTTATTTCTCCAATCTCCAAATATTTTAGAATATTTCTCAATAGGGCACTCATCAGAATGAACCATAATTATGTCATCTATAGTTATGGGGAATGAGTTATCATTTTCTATTAAGTCAACTATATATTTAAACATATCATTGCATTCCTTAATAGTAGATGCTGAGTATAGAATACCTTCATGAAATCTATCTCTTATCATCTGTTTTATTATAGTAGTTTTTCCACTTCCACATCCACTAGCTACTACATAACCATCATGAATAGATGGTATAGTAATCTTTCCTCCGTTTAGAAATGTCATTTTTATTTCTGGTAATGACAATCCAGGCATCATACTTGTTGATGAATATGATACACTAATTTTCTGCCTATTTTTATCCATGTTTAACGATAATTTAATTTATTATATTAATACATCAATCATATTTTTTTTAATAAAGGGAGGTTCGCGACTTCCTCCCTTCACATTAAATTAGCGTTAAATATGATTGAAATAAAAGAAATTTAAAATAAAAAGTTAAAAAGGAGAATGTCATACTAATTTATATCTTAGTTTAACATTCTCCATTACATATATCCAAATTTAGCCATTACAATCTTAAGGCTCTCAAGGGTTTATAAACCTCTTTAGACTGCATTTATTATCCTAGAAAATATAGGAGAGTAGTCTACTGACCCTATCATACCTTGAACTTGAGATCGAATGACTTTTCTCTTCTTAACTACTAAAAATGGGTCCTCATCTCCATAGTTATAGAAATGAATCTCAGAATTAGGAAATAAATAGTATATAGCTCCTATTTGAATTCTTTTTCTTGATTTAGTTATGTCAAATTTATAAATTCTCCCTTCTATAAAGCTTATTACTACATCAGAATCTTGAACTTTAAATGTCACTTTTATACTATTGAACAAATCCTTTAATTTCTGAGTTTCTGGTAATCCCTGACCAAAGAAATCATTGATATTTGATATTACCATTGACTCCCTACCTAGATAATTTAAATTTATTTCCATATTTGATACTATTACATATAATATTTTAATAATCCTTTAGCTACTTCTATAATATAATCTTCATCGCCTCTAAATATCTCATTACCTTCCTTATCAGTTATTACTATAGTATCATTACTATTATTAACTTCATAAGTTATCTCTTCCTCTCCTGAATTGTCTATATTGAAATATTCTTTATATTCATCATGATAGCTAAATTTATGTTTCCATGAAGTATGACTCATTATTTATACAATTTTAGTTATGCCATTTTCGTCTAACTCTAGTTCAATTTCTTTGTTATGAAAGTTAACATTTATCATGTGACTTGATAGGATGACATTATTTACATTCATATTTCCTATTAATCCTAATACATACTCTGTACTCTCCTCAGATAAATGCTTTAATGTCTCATCACATACTAAAAGTCCAAGTCCAGTACAGATTCTACTTAGGAAGTTAAAATCAGCCATAGTTTGCTGTCCTGAACTAAGTGACGAGTAACCTACCCATCTCCCTTTAACTTTGTATTGAATATCTAGGTCCAGATGATCTTTGTTCCTGTACCTATACTGATTAACTTCATATCTAATTATATCGTCACTAAATTCCTTGGACAGCTGGGTCATAATTTCCTTATATATATCTCCTGTAGATCCAGTTAATTTAATATACTTTTCATAATCAGAGTTAGATGATGATATTTGATTTAACTCATCAATGTAGGAGTTTAGTAGAGTTTCCTTTTCTTTTAGATCGTTTATATTCTTTTCATAATTATCCCAGATTGATATACCTAATGAATATGAATCAATATCTTCATTTATATTTTTAGGAAGTTCAGTAACCTCAGAATTACATGAATTTAATAGTATCGATAATTGACTCCTATATCTATTAGTTAGATCTACTAATTCATTAACCTTAGATGAGTTATTGGATGAGGTAATTAATATATTTCCTATCTCACTAACCCTAGATTTCATTTTAGTTAATTCAGAATTATATCTAATCTCTTCATTTTCATCTATAATTGATATTGAATTCCACTCCTCAGATAGCTGATCCCTCTCTTTTATTAATTGGTTCATCTTTTCAGTAAGCTCATTAATCAGTATTTCAGCTTTACCATCACTAATTTCAGATCCGCATTCAGGGCATACCTTTCTATCAGATGATCTAAGTTGAGTCAATTTATTATATATAGAATTTCCTTGTTCATTAATACTTACGATTCTATTATTTAATTCATTTCGTCTACGAACATTTACGTAATTATTATTTAAATCATATTCATACTTAGATATATCATTATTCAAATTTACTAACTCATTTCTTAATTCTAATTCATATTCAGGATTTATAACACCTTCATATAATTTATTAACTAAGATCTCATTAGATTGTATTGATCCTTCCAATTTAGATATTTCATTCTTATTGATTAGATACCTATTGTATGAGTCCCTTATATCATATAACTCTTTCCTTAGTGATATAAGTTCTGTTTTATTAAGTTCAGGTAATTCTATATTATCAACCTTAGAGTGAATATAATTTACTACTTCTCTTAGTTTACTTATTCTCTCTGATGTTGAGTTGATTAATGCCTTAATTCTATCATACATTATAGAGGCTGTAGAGTTATATGAATCAATCTTATCTAATTTAAATAACTTAGATATTATCTCACTTTTTCTCTCAGGAGGCATTGATCCTAGTATACTATTCTGACCTGATGTAAAGAAATAAATATCCATGTAGTCTATAAATGGAAATCTCCTATGACAATCATCTTCGAATTCTCTTTTATTATTGTAGGGGAGTTTTTCTCCATTTACCCAAAGTCCCCATACCTTAGTTCCTCTAAGTAATTTATATGCAGATCCTTGATATATAAATTCAACTTCACATTCACAAGATGGTTGGTCAAATCTAATATAATCCTTTAATGATCTATTTTCTATCAATGCATACTTCAGACCTAGAATTAAACTTGATTTACCATTTCCATTACCTCCACTGATTCTAATTTTATCTCCTTTAGTTAGATCTAATTCAATGGAGTCAATTGATCTGAAATCTTTAAGTTTAAGCTTAGTAATCTGAAAATTAAAGTCTACCTCCTCAGTGAATTTACATTCAGATAAGACTTTATTATGTATCTCAGATAATTTATTATCATGTATTATCTTTTCTACTAGTTCATTAACTTCCTCCCACTGAGGTATATTAATAACTTCTCCAGAATCAGTTATTTTACTTGCAGGTTTGTATACATAATAATAATTATCTATAAATCCTTCCATAGACTTATCAGATGTGTACTTCATCTTAAATAATTCATCCTCAGGATCTATATTAACTACATCCCATGAATTATCACTAGGATCCCATATTATAGCAGTAGACTCCAATTGATCACCTAACTTATTCTGTACAGGAGTTCCACACATGACTATATTATTAAAACTGAAATGTCTATGTATATCACCAAAGATACCTAATTTAAATTTAGAATTATCAATCTCCTGACCTTTATATAACGAGTTAGGTAGAGCTATAGTTGCATGACCAATGAATAGATCAACTTGACCATTTATCCAAGATAAGTCTTGATCAGGTCTCCAGTTCATAAAAGCCACTGATCTTCCATCTATATTTATTATTTTCCTATCAGCGTATATTAAATTAGGAGGAGATATCAGAGGTAAGACTGAGTCCTCCTCTGATTGATTATTATCTTTAGTATCCATGTCATGTTGTCCAGTTATGAAATAATTGTATCCTGGAAATACTTTACATAGATACTCCATAAATTTCTTAGTTTCAGACAGAATTCTACTAATTAAAGTAGGCTTCTCTATCAGATCACCAGCTATGATAAATCCATCACATCCATTCTCAATTCCTGACCTAGCTAATAATTCTGCTACTTTTCTATTCTGATATAGCCTAAACTTATTAGATAAATTATAGTTAGAATAGTTGTAGATATGAACATCACTAAATATTAATTTCTTTCCCATATTAAGATAGTCTATTTAGATAATCCTCATTTATTAGCTTACTAAGTAGTTTATCAAATGAATCAGTTACATAATGAGACTCCATTACATTAGGATCAGTTAGGTATACTCTTCCACTTAATTTCTCAAGACAGAATATAAGTCCATCAGGATTTATGGCAATTGGAAAGAATCCATTACCTAAGGCGTTACCATATTTATATATACTTTCATTTGAATTTTTATTAAATGAAATAAAGTGATCTAAAATTACAGGTCCTATTCCTCCAGGTACTATTATTATATTATGAAGTGGATAAGATCCATTATATTTCATTAAAAACTCTCTAAAAGAATCAGGTAGTCTATATTTATATCTTATCTCAACCTCATTTAGCTGACTTCTATCATTTAATTTATCTACGTTATTATAAACTTGTCCTTCCATATTATAAAGATTTTAATATTGTTTTATAATTCTTTTGAAGATCTAATAGGCACGCATAAATATGTTTACATGCAGGAGAAGTTTTAAATCCCTTCTTAGGTGAATCAGTTAGGGCCTGACCTAAAGATGTATCTATCTTATTATTTCTAAGAAGATTTTTCCTTTTATTTAAGTCATAAGCACATCTGTATTTAAAATCTTCGCATTGGCAATATACCTTAATAGGATTTTCTAAAAATTTATTCGAATTAAAATTTGGATTTAATTCTATAAGAACTGTATATGTAGATCCACTAGGACTATTCACCTTATACTTTATATCTAGATAATATAAATTTATAGATACTTTATTTCTAGTAAAAAATTTCTTAATTTTATCCCAAATTGATTCCTTTTGAACTCTATGAAATACTCCTTCTAAATTTACAGATAAGGAGGAACTTTTTCTTGTTCTTCCTTCATCTAATGACATTAGATCAGATATAGAGTATTGTTCAAGTCCAAATATATTTCCAAATAATCCTGCCATTATATTATACTATTTAGATTGTCAGTAAGTTTATTTATCTTTCCATTCACAGATATTATTTTATTTCCTTTCTTATCTAATATACCTATAAATACAGGTGGAAGTCCATATTCATCTTTTCCGTCTCTAGTAAATATAGGTTCAAAATCAGATGAAGGAACTATAGTCCCATTTTTAACTATATATTCAGTTTCTTCATCATATGAATAAAAATTATTATCTTCAGCTACTATATTTATCATACTCGTTATAAATTTTACATAATCTATCTATATATTCTGGTTTTTCAGGAGAAATATCTTTAATGATATTAATACATTTATTTAATAATTCTGATATATCTATACGCAGATCAATAGTATCAACATCAGTATTCTTAGAATTTAATATATCTAATATCTCTTTATCGTTATTGTAATCATATTTTATATCATTCAATATATCAATAAATTTATCTAATAAACTATCCTTAATAGAGATATTAATGCTACTATAAGTAAGTGACTCTCCTCCTGATTTAATATAAATGTCTCTAGTCTCTTCGCAAAATACTACTGATCCATCTGGAAACTTACTAGAAGTTAGATCTAATAATCTTTTTACTCTAAATAATCTGATATCATTCATAATTCCTGAACTCTTTCTTTATATTCTCTATCTCTTTATCTGAGTAATTAAGTTCATCAAATATATCTAGGCATTTCTTAACTAAACCTTTTAATTTGTTATAATGACTTGGAGTTACTGCCATTATTCCTCCTCCAAGACTACCATAGTAGGAGTCAGGTGAATATCCTAACCTATCCAAGCTGATTGAACTTAGTTGATCAGAAATATAGTCAGTTATAGTCAATGGTTCATTATTCATATAATTCAGGATTTAAGTTGTTAATAAATTTTTGATAGTATGAATCAGATATATTTATTCCATTTTCATCAGCAAACTTCCTAAATTCCTCAACTGACCCTAGTTTTCCAGATTTATCAATATAATAAAACATATTGTTGACTTTATCGAATCCTTCAAAATTATTTAACTTAAAGGTACTAAGCTGAAGACTATATCTATCATAATCTTCAAAGTATTTTACAACATCATTATCCCCGTTCAATATCTTATATATTATGAAGTTAGTATCTACATTATCTATTCTAGTTCTTCTCATATTATTGTGAGATCCCTCAATGGAGTCATACATAGACTTATAATCGTATAATGATATTTTTCCAATAAGACTTTGAGGAAAGTCACTCATCATCACTTCATTGTAAGTAACTAACTTTTCAGGATTATTTCCTACCTTCAATCTAAAATTATCAACGTGAGGTGATGTCCAAAATTTCCAGTCTGAGTCACGGGATACTATAACTGACCTAAGTCCATCTTTCTCATGAACTGAATGCAAGAGATTTGACCATATCATAGCTATATCATCAGCTTCCCAACTTTTAGAAGAAAAGCTTGTTAAACCATATTTCCCCAGTTCATTAATTATAGTATATTTAGCTCTCTGTTTAGTTGAATTTTTATAAGCCTCTAATTCCTTCTTTTTCTTCTCTTCAGGATCAGTCTCCTTAGCTACATCTTCTTCTGTTATATATACTCTGTCATCTTTATATTCTCCTTTTAGTATATTAGATCTATGATAGCCATCTTTCCCCCAAAGATCCCATAGCAATACAACTTTATCTGCAGTAATCTTATAATCTCTGTATAATTTGTTTATTGACCATATAAACATTTTAATTACATCTCCGTATGTATAATCCTGACCGCTTTTTACATAGTTTCCATGAAGAACTGATATATTTCTAGTTATAAGGTAACTAGAGTCTATCAGCATATACTTATATTTATTGTTTGTCATATTATTTAAATTAAATAAAAAATAGGAAGAGTATTTTACTACCCTTCCTAAATAATTAGTTATCGTTTAAATGGATTTTCCTGAGCTGTAAGGAATGGATTCTGAACCTGACCCTGCTGATCTTGAGGACTAGCAAAACTTGGAGCTGAATATCCAAATTGAGGCGCTGCTTGAGGAGCTTGTCCATAATTAACTGGAGCTCCTGTCACTGGATCAATTTGAGCTGCAGGAGGATTAGAATATACATCAGTATTATTAGATGAAATCTGATCCTTAGTCTGAGACATAGTCTGTTGAGGAGCTATATTCTGATGCTCTTGTTGATACTTAGCAACCATTGGATCTGGAGTATATGCAGGACTAGGAGCCTGCTGAGACACAGCTGTATTTACTTGAGCATTAGATACAGAAGCTGTATTAAATGCTACTGAGGCACTATTTACTCTGGCTATAAGTTTACTCATTTCCTCGATCTCATATTCAATAATTTCTTGATTGAACATATTAGGTTTATCTCCTGCTTGGAATCCTAAGAAATTCTTTACTGGATCTTTCATTGCATCAGCCTCCTCCTGAGAGATAGTATAGATACCTGATACATTTTGAGCTAGATTGGCAGCGTGAGATACTCCGATACGATATCCAAATCCTTGAGTTTCTTTTCCAATAGTGAATACTAGCCATCCTGTACGGTTAGATAATTCTCTATTGTATACTTGAGTAATAAACTCATTTCCTCCATAGTTAGTAGACTGCATCTGGATATCCTTAGTAATCTCTCCTGCAAATTTCTTGGACGTACATACAAATAACGCAGGGAATTTAGATCTTTCAGGTTTAATTAAATCTTTTTCTCCATATTTATTGATTACATAGGCATTAAAGATAGTATAATCCTTAATTCTCATCAGATCTTTCTTTTTCTTATCTCCCATTGACTCAGGGAATAAATCATTTAGAGTATCAAATATTCCTTGAGCCTTTGTTAAAAGATCTGACTCAGCTTGAGTAAGTGATGATACAAGTCTTCCAGTACTATCAACGAACTGATATGCATTAATAGGAAGAATCTTATGCCATTTAAACTGATCTTGAGTTCCTTTTCTAGGAATATTTATTTCCCTAGTTCTATACAAATAAGTATAAGGATTTCCAGTTATTTCGCTAATCATTGGTAATACCTGGTATTTTCCAAAATTACTTTCTGCTGCTAAATGAATGTAAGTTAATATATTCTGTCTTGGTTCATTACTTCTTGCTTGAGGTGTTGCTGAATGTAGTTGCTCTAAAAATGAATTTACATTAAACGGTTGTGACATAATTTTAAATAATTTAAATTGTTATTAATTAAGTTTATTTATTTCTTCAGAGATTGAAGAATAAAAGCTATCAATAATCGTTAATATTAGATTAATAACTATTAGATCACTATCATATCTTCTAAATACCTCTAAAGACTTTTTTACTTTATTTTTTAAATCTTTTATAAATACTATATGTTCAGTTATTACTTTATTAAAATGAAAATTGTTCAATCTTACCTCTTCATATATTTTCAGGCTGCTTTGTAATGTATCAGCAACCTTGACGATTAATCCATTTATTTCATGGAGATTTTTACTATTAGAAATATCTTTTATAAGACTATAACTATAATTCTTATGAAGCAGATCATCTACTACTTCATTTATAGATTCATATATTTTTTCATTATAATATTTAATATTTCTTTGAATATCTCCTGCCAAGACCTCATCCAGGTCATGAATATAACATCTATATATAAGATCTTTTATATCTAATGTTACTCCATAATTTTTTAATTCCTCGTATATATAAAGACAAATACTCATCATATCTATAACATGATATCCATCAGTCTCCTTCTTCATACAAAAAATTCCTGAATACCTCACTACGTTGTTTAAGTTACGAGATGGATTATTATATATCTCTTTAAAATAATCCTTTTCAATCCCATATTCGTTTACATTCATATTATTAGTCCATTTTTTAATTTTATAATATTTAGATCCTTTTGTATAGAATCATCTAATATTTCTAGATTAATTCCTATCTGATACAATAAATATCCTAGCACAGTTAAATTTCCATTTAAATGATAGTCATAGTAGTACTCTGGAGTAGGATAATATAATATTCCATTCTTAAATTTATGATCTACCTTATCATATAAATCTTCACTAGATATATCAATTATCTCTCCTGAAGGAATAATAGAGTTATTTATTCTAAGTATATATGGTTTAAAATTTATACCTTCTATATTAAAGTTGACTCTAGAATATACTTCATTCTTATTTTCTATCAATTTAATTAACTTATGAACAGGATAGGATTTATGATTTATTATCACCACCCTTCCTGATACATAAGTTACATCTATGGGATTTACTAAGATATTTGTGCTTTTATTTAAGTCAGTAAGTTTCTCTTCTAGATATATTGATTCTATAACTGAATCTAATCCAGTTAGTAAAACCATATCTAAATATTTATTAGAACTCAAACTTAAGGCTTATAGCTGTTTAAATCCGCTTTTTATAGTCTCCTCACTATTTCATCAGTAAACTTTACTGGATCTAAAGATTTCCACTCTTTCAACTTAGATTTTAGAGATTTTAGCTTCTCTGAATTATCTTTATTTTTCTTTAAGTTACTAATAGATCTAGACATTATAGCATTGACTATTTCTATATCACATCCTACTGCTTGGGATATTTCTTCATTCTCTGCCTTAGGATTTTCATTAATAATATAGTTAGCTACTGACTCAGTATTCTCTGCAACTTTTATATTAAACTCAACTTCTTGAATTTTCTGTTGTTTTTGTTTATCTACTAAAGTAAGATAATTCTCATAAGTTATCTTAATCCACTCTCTTAATGGTATTCTAAATGCTTGAGTACCATTAGTTACGTTTAGTGAATATGTAGTACAGTCCCTACAAGCTTTAATAGCGTGCTCTTCTATATCATCTACTGAGATAGTCCTAATATTAGGATTCTTTCCTATAAATAACTTAGGACCTGTTTCATCAGTTTCTTCACGAATAAATAATTTCTCTTGATCCTGCTGTTGTTCAAACCACTTTAGTTTAGGAAGAAAGATATCAGTATCTCCCTCAATTCTAACTCCCTGACTTCCATCGTCAGATACACATCTAACTATGTTATATTTGTAGCACACTTTTCCTTTTCCTTCATACCATATTTTATCTAACTCAGATTCTTTTATATCAATATTTATATTACAATTAGCTTTTAAAAGAGATGGATCATCATTTAAATAAGCTTCATACATGGATACAGGGCTAAAATTAGGAAGCTTAGTAGATACTCCAATACCTAACCCCATAATTGAGAAAAATGATAAGGATAAAGGTAGAGGGGTAGGTAGATAATCAGGTTCGGGATCCCCCATAGGAGATTCATTCCAAGGAACCATTTTAATTAATCTTCCTATTATATCATAATAAGTATCACTAATCTTTAGACTAGTATATCTTTCAGCTGCAGGACCGAATGAGGTTCCATTAATTAGGTTAGCTCCCCAATTTCCTGACCCATTAAATACTCCTGATCTGATCAATGCTGAAGCTACCCCTACCATTCCTGTAATTCCATGAGGATGCCAGGTTTGGGTCATTGAAGTAACCTTAGCTGTTTTAGTAAATTTAGGACCATAAGTATAGGAAGCTAATATGAGCCTCCTATAACTAGGTTTTAATCCATCCATGATCAATGGTAATTGACGCTTAGAATTTACATAACTACCAAATATTAAATATGAATTTTCTACAATATCTCCTGCTGATCTAGTAGGATAATTGATAACTTCAGAATCTTTTCTCTTAACTTCCTTGGCCATTTTATTTTAAGTTATATGGATTTATTAGAAGGTTATTTTTAATCATTATATTTTTCTTAGCATCAGTTGTAGATAATATATCTAATGCTTTTTCTATATTCTCAGGAGTTACTTGAATTAATCTTCTAGTACTCTTATCGAAGAATACCTTTTTAATATCAGGAGGATCTAGCTCTCCTAATCCCTTGATGTGATTATAAGGTTTACTCATATTTAACCCTTTATAAGTACCATCTAATTGTTTATCAGAGGGATATATATACTTACCTCCTTGAATATAAATCGGGGATTCCGCAATATATAGCATTCCTTCAGGAATTAAGAACGATAAATGAGTAAGTATAGTTCCAATTATTGTTGCAGAGATGACCTGACCATCATCATCAGCATCCGTAGCAATAATAACTTTTCCATATCTTAGTTTATTTATATTATATTTTTGACTAACTCCCATTCCTATAGTAGCAATTAAATCACATACCTCTTGATTTTGTATAGCAGTCTCCAAGTCTAAACCAACAGTCTGTTTAGGACGTCCTCTCAGAGGTAAGATACCTGAGTAACGTCTATCTCTTGTTTTAACTAAACCTCCTGCTGCACTATCTCCTTCCACAATGAATAATTCTGCTAAATGTCTTTCATTAGTAGGTGCACTGGCATCTACTACTTTTTTTGGTATTAAACTTCTAGATTTAGCAGTGATCTCTCCATCAATATTACCTACTAGTTTTTTAATTTTATCCATAGTACTGAGATTAGTCATAGACTCTGCATATGCATTTAATCTATCTATGTGTAATCCCCAATACTCAGGTTCTGACTTAAATACCTTAATTATATCTTTAACTAGATCTCCAAAATCCGAGGACTTAACTCCCTTTATAGACTTACATCTCTCCTTAGTCTGAGAATCAAACATTAATTCTTCAGCTAGCACTATTACAAATAATTTAAGTCCATTAAAGATATAATTATGAGTTAAATTATATGATTTCATTATAGCCTCTCTATAGCATGCTTCAGCTATCTGAATATGATGACCTTGAGGAACTACTAATGAATTTATTGATCCGTAAGTCTCCCTGCTACCTAAATTCTTATCAACTTCAAAAGTCATGTATAGCTTAACTTCCTTATTGTATCTGTCATCATTAGGTTTTATCGTTCTAATTACCTCAAATTGATAAGGCTTAAAATCTTCCTTAATTCTTTCTCCGTTAACTAGGACATCAACCATTTTCTTATTGAACTTCTCTTGAATCAACATAAAATATTGAAGATTCTTTGAAGGAAGCTTAGTCTTTACTGTATCAAATATAGTTTTATCAGGAATGAATAATACATAAGTGCTATACTCCTCAGGAAGAAGTAAGTTTGACTTAGATCCAAATAGATATTCAGAGATTACTTTTAACTCCCCTGCTGATTCTTTTACTTTTATTCCTTTATTGTACTCTAGATAATAATATAAATTTTTCTTACTTCTAGGTCCTTTAGAATTCCATAAATTCTCAACTTCAGGTATTGATTTATTATAATTATCCTTTGTAATAACTGATAATATTATATAACGTTCTGATAAGGCATTACATACACTTGATCCTACTCCATTAGTACCAACTCTGTTAGTCCCTGTAGTAACAAATTTAGATCCTGCATGAAGACTTCCAATCGCTAGTTCAGCTTGAGTTATCTCAGGTTTATCTTTGCTCATTGTAATTGGTAGCCCTCTTCCGTTATCAGCTACTAAATGAAATCCTCCAAAATTCTGACTTATATATCCCTTGTTACAATATTCACAAGCATAGGATTCATCCATAAAATTATCAATAATCTCACGGAAAATTACGGAGGGATCTTCAACCCCTCCGATATACATTCCAGGACGCATCCTACAGCATTCAGGAAATTCTAGTAATTTTATTTCTATATTATTTTCTTGCTGCATCTCTATCCTTTCTTTTTACATAATCATGGATATAATTTAATATTTCTCCTATTTCTGAATCAGATCCTATAAAACTACATACTTTCATCCAAGAATTATTTGACTTACTAGATACACTTAACTTTATGGAATTTTCTTTAGTTTCGCATAAGTAGTCTAATCCATGATTAATAGAATCCCTAAATTTACCTAGGAATACATCCCTATTAACTCTGTCATCCATATAATCCATTCCTGTAAGTGAAGTAAATAACTTAATAGCTGCAGAATAAGAATTTCTTTTTACGGAATAACAATTTACAGCGTTAGTAGCTAACTCTCTAACAGTGTCACTATACTTGAACATATTAATATAATATGCTCCATTATTTTTACTAAGAGTAATAGAATATCCAGTATTCTTTCCACGTAAAATTGATCCAGATACATAAATCCACTGAGTTTCTTTTGATATTATCTTCATCATCTCCTCATTTACTCCTATAGGAAGTTGTTGTTTTCTTATACTTCTCATACCATTAGAATTTTTATATTGTCTTAAATAATTATTTAATTCTGTACAATCAGAAAATATTTTGTCTTCTCCGTTTAACTTAAGTAATATCATTAAAATCTGTGACTATATAATTAGGATATAACTTCCTTAATAATTTATAAATAGTTTCTTTATTTAATTTAATATGTCTTCCTTCATTAAATACACTATTTATAGGAATTTCTATCCCATCTAATTTTATACTAATTAATTTATAGACATATTCATCACTTATGACACTTATCTTGCTGAATTCTAGATTTATTAATTTCTTATCTGACATAGAAAGTGTCATATTATTGCCACTAAATCCTATTTGATCTATCTTTATTATAGAATCTTTAGGGACTAATATAGATTTATTTATCAAATTTTCTACCATGACCTTAATCTATTATTAAGTGAATTAATCTGGTTAGTTAGATCATTAATGCTATCTGGCTTGATATTATACTTGTTATGTAGTTCAGCACCAATAAGTGATCTAATATCATTCATATTCTTATTTATACTTTCATCAACTATCTTCCTAATATCATCTATTGAGAACTTAACTCCCATTTTTGATAATATTATATCTGATAGAGATTCCTTTAAATAAGAATATATAAGCTTATCTATTTCACTTTCAAGACGTTTTCTATAAATTTCACTATCGAACCTTTTTATAAATTTATCTAAAAATAATTTTTCTAACTTAAGATAGGTCTCATCATCTAGTTCATTAATGTCCATTCCCAAGATTATTTAATATATGAATACTACTAGTTATGTCATTACAAGTTAGACCAAAATTAGTGTCAGTAAGTATCTGCCTATCTTTGTATCCTAGATTCCTATCATCAATTACTAGATAAGATTCAATATTAGAGGAATGATTATATAAATATCCGTCTATCTCATCTCTTCTATTATCGTACATAGTGTTATCAGTTATATCTAGAATCTCTCCAGGTAAATTTCTTTCTTTCCACATCTCTTTAAAGAAATCTAAAGTCTTCCCTTTCTTCCAACTTGATGTTATAACTATTTTAGCATTAGTTGACTTAATTATTTTGTCTAATGCATCTACTGCAATAGGATCAAAAATTTCACCAAACTTATCTTTTGTATGATACTTGGCTTCGTCATAAGAGAATCCATTTACTCTCATCAATACGTTAACTGAATGCTTAACATAGACAGGAGTTGTCATTACTCCATCTATGTCTAGGAAAATTACTTTATTCATATTATAATTTTATTTAATTATACAAACTTAAGGCTTTGGAGGTTTCACGACCCCTCTTTCGCTAAATTGAATAAAAAAAATAAAGTGGAGGTTTTAATCCTCCACTACAAATTCTAGTATAGACTCTTTATCGTGATTATTAAAATTTTTAATATCACATATTAAATTATCTAACTCATATTCTATTAATTTCACTTTTCTTAAAGTTTCTATAGCCACTTCTTTAACTTTATTTCTAGCAGCTATCTCAGCTCTAGATTGAGCTATACGTTCTCCAATCTTTTTATTATACTCATCGCTATCATTACATTTTGATGTTCCCTTAATTCTTGAGTTGATATCAAGTTCAGGTACAGAAAAATTCATGATACAAATAGTCATTTTCTTTTCACTTACATGAATAAATTTAGGTCTACTAAATCTGATCTTAATTCGGTCCATAATTTTAATGATTTAATTAATTACATCATTAAGGTTTAAAAGGTTTCTGAGACGTGGAATAAGTTATCATTTAATAAAACAAAAAAAAATAAGAGAACTAGTATTATTACCTAATTCTCTTAATTATCCTTTGTTATTTATCATCTGGAGAGTAACTTAAATTCCTTCCTTCATCAATCATTTTGTCTATAACCACTTGAGACTCTCTAGCTAATATTATGTTAAAATTTTTAGCTAGATATAATTGACTAGGAGTATTTATATTAGGTTCCTTTAATTCCTCTAATATTTGTTCTCTTCCAAATTTAATTCCTGTCCTTATTCCATACTCTTTAGCAATTTGATTATTCTTTATCTCAGTTGAACCTGGATAATTATAACCTCTATCAAATCCTCTAGTATCAGCTTTATCTATAAGATTCTCTACCTTAGAATAAGTGACTTTTTCTCCATTTCTAAATCCTTTGTTATAAATATTTTCTTTGGTTCTTCTATCCATCTTTTCTCTAATATTCATTCCATCTCTTACTCCTTTATTATATACAGATCTATAACCCAATATAGCTAGTATAGTTAATAAAATTAGACCCAGTATTCCTAAAATACTCCATTTATTCTTCTCTACATAATTTTTCAGTTTTTCTATCATATTTTATAAATTTTAATTTGTTAATATTCATATCAGACTTTAATCTGATTTCGTTTACACTCTTCAGTGAATATAAAAAAAATATAGGTAAATATCCACAGTTAATGTAGTTATTTACCTTTATATAGTTGTTTGTATTAATCCTTTGTCCCACCTCTCCTTCCAAAGTTAGAGAGACTTATTTCTAAGATAATGGATCTATATGCGTACAACTCATATATTACACCCATTAATTCTCTATAAATATTATATCCCACCTCAGATGTAGATATATCCTACACTTCCTTCCTCTGATATCTAAGTTGATACAGCTTTCCAATACATATTTATAGTTCTCCCTTTTGCTGGACTTAATCCAGTTATCCATATTGATTTTAGTCAACTTAGGATTCGTGATTATATTGTACTATAATCCTTATTAATACATCCTTAAGGCTTTCAACGCTTTTCAGACGGTAGGGATAAAAAAAATATGAGAGAAGTTATCCATTATTCTTCTCTCCTTATATGTAATTCTTTTGTCTGAGTAATTATAGTATATCATTGTTCTCCACTCCTAATGGTATCTCCTCTTATCCTCAGTAAATTAATTACTTACCTTGATATACTTTCTCAGAGACATTACATAAGTTTACTAGTACAACCTTAAGGTTTTCAAGGGTTTCTAGACGGTTTGAATATAGTTTTTACAGCATCCATATACCCTTTATTATAATACTTTGATGTTAATTTATTATATATCCTGTTTTTAGTATCTTTTGATCCTTGAATGTATCCTTCATCTCTTCCATCAGAATAACCTTTATTGTAAGATTTGCTAAACTTTTCTCCATGAGTATATCCCTTATTATATCCGTCTTTATATCCTTCATCTCTTTTAGATCTTCCATATTCATTCTTTATACTCTCAAATCTTCTATCTGATCTAAATATAGATAGGATGGTTCCAATTATTACAGAGACAAGTATAATAAATATATTAAGTTTATTCTCCTTTAAAAATTTCCATATCTTCTTCATAATATTAATTGAATAATATAGGAGAGATAAATTAATACCTCTCCTAGTTATCTTAAATTTTCAGTACATTAATAACCTCAATATTTTCTTCATCTGGAAGTATTAAATCCCAATCATTGAAACTATTAGTAATGTATACTTTATCATACACTTTAGATACTTTAGCTAATCCTTCAGGTTGAATAGCGTGAGTAACCATAAGATTCAAACTTTCAGGATTTAATTCCCTAAGCTTCTCAGCTAATCCTAGGAAGGTACCTCCACCATCACATAAATCATCTACAAGATATATAGGTCGTCCTTCTACATAATCCATAGTATTCTCTACTTTAAATCCTGATAATTTATTTGTCTTAGGATCCCTCACCTTGCTACATACTATGATTCCTCTATCTTTCCAATCTCTGATTAGATCAAAAGTTCTGTCAAGTGAACCTCTATCTGGTAAGGCAATATTACATGGAAATTCTATATTTGTATTTTCTAAAATATAGTTAGTTAATCCAGTTACATTACTTCCAAGTGTTGACCTATCAGAGTGAGGTTCAAGTATCTCAATCTTTCTGCAGTATAGATTACTTAATAAGTTAGTCACTACATCGATTGTAATAGCCTGACCATAATTAAATAATCTATCACATCTTCCTGCAACTAAGTATGAGATAAATAGCTCGTATATAATTCCATTCCTCTTAAGTATATCATCAAGTTGAAGTAATAGGAATAAATCATTTCCATTATTTAACCTTGTTATTACTCTAAGATCATCTTTGAAATTACATAGGCATTCAGTTATCTCCAATTGTACTTGACCATCTGGAAAATGATGGATCTTATAGTTAATTCCACTATAATCTTGTCTTGCTAAATTAATTGTTTTCATTTCTTATTAATTCTAAATATTCAGATAATTCATTACATAAATCCTCAGGTTCATTAGAATAATCTGTATAAATTGATATAGGTCTTTCACTACCTCTCAATTTATAAGGTATAGGGCTTCCCCATTCAGGTCCATATATTGATTGATTTAGTAGAAATGCAGCTCTATTATATTCATAATCAATTATATTGTTCTCCCAATCTTTATAGTCATCTGGATGAATTAATACCCATATACCTTCATTTAATGAGTTTTCCTTTATAATTCCTGCTTGTATTTTAATTTTATATTTATCATCCCATATAAAGTTACTGGAATAATTAATTGACTTATCTATTTTAGGAAATACAAATGTTTTCATATTAATCAATTAAATCTTTTACAAATACTGTAACTGGTTCATCAAAACTTGATATGAAATCACAAATATTAGGATTCCTAACTATTACTCCCTTATCTAGATAAATACTCCAATTATATTTCTTTTCTTCCTCAGTGAATTCATCTATACAGGGAAGATAATAATCTACTTTATAATCATTCATATGACCAATTTCCATAGCTGAAGTATAACCTCCACCTAGTTTATGCTTACTTAAATTATGAAGATTTTCTATCTTCTTATCTATCTCCTTATCTCCTGAAGTTCCATCTAATATATAGTTATCTAACTGTTCATAAGTAAATCCCAAATTGTCTTCATCAGATTTACCTGTTAATCCATCAGATGGAGTTTTATGAACTAGATCGTAAGGTAGTTCTAGTTCATCACCTAATCTTACTACCTGAGTACAGCATAATGGAGCTATTGGATTATAGTCAAATCCTCCATCTCCATGTTTAGTAAACCATCCAACATATCTCTCAGATCGATTACCTGTACCTGCTACTCTATATCCTATTGATTGAGCAACGGCATATAAGGTTGTCATTCGTAGACGTGGAGGAATATTAGTTTTAGATTTATCAGATACAAGAATTGATTCTCCAGTTGATATTAAATTGAAAGATCCATCTTTATCACTGTACTCTATAGAATTAATTAATGATTCATATACATCTTCAATTTTTACTGTCATGTATTCAATTCCAAGTAATTCACATACCCTCTTAGAGTCCTCAATATCTGATTGTTCTCCATTAGGCATCATTACTCCTAATACCTTATCTTTACCGATAGCCTCAACTAGAAGTTTAGCTACTACTGTTGAATCTTTACCTCCACTAATTCCAATTACAAATCCTTTGGCATTAGTTTCTTCAACATACTTTTTAATTCCTTTAATAATTAATGATTTCATTTGTTTATAATTTTTCTATATTCTGTTTCAGCTATGTTCTCAGGCATTTTAGATACTTTATCAATCAATTCAGTTAATTTTTCAGAATATTCTATGAATTTATCTAAATAATTTATATCTAATGAATGCTCTCTAACCTCAGATCTAATATTAAATCCGAATGACCTAGATTCACCTGCAGATAATACTATATCAATAAGATTCTTATGAACCATCCTACCAAGTAATAAATAATTAGCTGTAGGCAAAACAGGAATGCTATTAAGTATATCCCTTATCTTATTAGTATCTGATTCAACCTTTGATTTATCATCAGATAAGACCACTGTATAACTTCTAGGGTTTTCATAGTTATCTATCCATATTAATCCTTCGTATATTTTCATATAATTTATAAGCTAAAGTTCCTATTCTAAATCCAAGGATTCCACATATGAGATTATACAATATAAATATAGTGTTCTCATATATAGAATACTTGAAAGAACTATGTAATATAGCACCTCCAAGTATTATCAGTGCATGAATTATTATGAACTCAATTATTAATCTTTTCCTTAATGATTTTACTAAGTTCTTTTCCATCGTACTTTCCTGAATAGCTATCCTTAAAGTATTTCATATATTCTCCTATTGATTTGAAGTTCAATGAGCCTACTATACTAGATAACTCTTCAGTTGACATCATTTTAGGAAGTAATGAATTGAGAAATTCTTGTTCCTTAATAATCTCTTCAGTTTGAGTGACCTCCTCATTAGATTTATACATTTTATTCAGAACTTTAATTATTTGTTCCTCAGACGGATCTTTGGATATCCTGTCCATCTCTCCAATTATAGTATTAATCAGAGTTTTAATTGTTTTGTCACTTAGATTTTCAGATCTTAGCTTAATTAAATAACTTTTACTTAACTTTTCCATAATTTTAACTATTAATGTAAGTGTTAATTATAATATTACTATTTATCTCATATAAATTATCAAATCTAGGAATTCTATATTTCAGACAAGTTAATCTGACATTATGATATCTATAAAACTCTTTAGGACATACAACTATTAATTTTTTAGACTGACTATAAAGTCCTAACTCTAGGAGAGATATAGGAGATTTTGATTCAGGCAGGAAATTTATAAGTATTACATCTGAGTGATCTAATCTGTCCATTTCCCATTCAATTTGTTCCACCTCACTAGACTTATCAAATACATCTCTTCTAGGACTATATATTGATAGCCTAGCATTAGGATTACGTAAACTAAAGTCGTCAATTATATACCTCGTGAACGAGTCCTGCCAATTCTCACTACTTCCCATATCTATAGTACCTGCTAAAAATAATTTAATAGAATTCTTTGGAGCTACCATTTCATCAGGAGACTTGTAAATCCTATAATTAGATATTTTCATATTTATTTAATTTTTCAGTTAGTTCTCTTATAATTTTATCTCTGTAGAGTATCTTTCTTTCATTTTTATATTTATTTAACTTAAGATTATTGATATTATTTTCCAGTCTAATTATTTTATCTTTTAGACCTTTTATATTATTCTTAAGGCTATCTATATAGCTAGATTCAACTCTAGGAAGTAATTTCTCAATCATCTCATCGTTAATAATGAATGATATATCTTCTTTAATAAGTTTATCCCTAATTGAATCCTCTAATTCTTGTATATAGGATTTCAATTTTCCTACCTCTATCCTAGATAATCTTAATAATTCTTTATCTGGTATTTTATTCAATCCAAATAACTCCTTACATTTATAATATTTCTTTCTCATATAAATTTAATTACAAACTTAAGGTTTACAGGCTCTTAGGTCAGGTGGAATAAAAAAAAATAAGAGGAACTTAATCCCTCTTATTATATTTAATATTATACCACTTATATAAGAAATATAATATTATACCAGATATAACTAAAGAAAATATTAGATATATAGTCTTAGATATTAAATATACTACGACTAATATACTTAATATAATTATGAATGTCCTAACTACGATATTCATTTCTTTAAACTAGATATTAATTTTATTAAATCTCTTAGTGATATCTTTCTACTATTGTAAGCAGTTGATATAATTTTACTTGTATCTTTAGTTAAGTCTATTCCCTTTTCTACTGAATCAAGTAAGTCTCCTACTCTTGATACCAGAAAGTATAGATACATAACTAATATGGATAATGATAAATATACTAATATCATAAGAACCAATCTTAGTGAGGATTCTGTATTTATTATAGGAACTCCAACTAAAGATATAATTATTACAAAAACAAGAATTAATATCATTACAATTAATTTTAATATATTTTTCATCCCATTAAATTTAGATCATTTCTTACTATAACAACTCCACATATCACTGAAAGAATTATCATACTTATTATTAATATAATATATAGATCAGAACTCATTTCATAATCTATATAGTCAAAATCTTTAAATTCCTTCCTTTTCCAATTAGGAATCTCTGATATAACCTTATCAGCTAATTTATCAAGATCAAGATTTTTTCCAATAAATGATGATATATAGCTTTCAATATTTACATCCATTACAGGTTTATCAGACCAACTATGACATTTAGCCCACTGAACATTAGCAGTTCCATCTAATCCTATCATTATTAGAAATTCATTTTTATTTCCTCCTTCCCAATAATTTATCTGATCAAAAGCGACATCTGCATTCTTATTATGAAAGAACATTAGATAGATTCTTATTTGATGTTTATATCCATAATAAGAATTTATATATCTCCACTTTTTATCTATTGATGAAGGAACTGAGATTCCTAATATATTCTTTTGATCCCTGTTCTTTATCTCAGGATATTCATATAGTCCAGTTTTATCTTTTACTTTCTTCTTGGAGTATATATTATCTGATCTCATTATAGGATTAGAATAGCTATGAGATTCTGTTATATTCCAGAACTTTAATATCTCATTAGATCTATCATATCTCTGAGCATCTCCATCTATAGTATAGTATCTTCTTTTCTTATCTATAAATATCTCAGGAGTAGCCCATATTTTCCTCCAGTAATCATACTCTGATTTATCTATATAGAAAGATCCACCTATATTTGGAGTAGCATACCATTTATCATGATGATATCTCCTATAAGAGCAATCATAGGATTCAGTTTTATAGATAGTATTTCCTTTACTATCTTTTCCTGATGGAACCTTTCTAGTACATGTTTTATGTATCCATTCGTCCCAATCATCCTCATGATAAATAGATTCTACATAACTTCCTAAATATTCAGTGTCATTTTCTATAATTGACTTAGATACAAAGTAGAATATCGAATATAATAGGAAAGAAGCAGCTAACGTGCATAGATATTCTATTATATTTACCTTACTTCTGAAGAATATAAATAATACTAAGCACGTTATAAATGGAATTAATAGAACTAGCAGACTCATTTAGTCAAATAATTTAATATCATCGTCATTACCAGTCTCCATCACCTGTTTTGTGTATGTAGATGATATAACTGTATACTTTATCTCAGAAGTATTTCTACAGAACATACTTCCTGGAAATTTAGTTATTAAGTTTTTATGCTCATTAATAATACTAAACATTCTTTCCTGCTCATTAGAAAAGTTTTTATTTTCTACCTCAATAGAATTAACAAGCTTATTTAAAATACTCATATCAACTGAAGGATTAGATTCAGTAATCATTTTCATTAATGAACCATCTCCTTTTGAGTATCTTCCTTCCATTAATCCTACATAAATTTCTTGTTGTTTGTCCATAGATAACTTAGCAGTTTCAGCTATCTGAGATAAGGTCCTCCTCATCTGATTATGAGTTGATTCTATCTTCTTTACTTGAGCTTCTCCTAAATTTCTTAATTCTACCTCTTTATTATTATAGCTTATATAATTACTAATAATAAAGAAACCAAAAATAGCTACTAATACTAAGGATACCAATCCAATCATTTTGTTAACTGTCATTTTCTTATAATTTTAAATATTAAACGTTTTATTATATACATCTCTTATTGCTTTTATTCCAAATTCGTTTATTTCTCTAGTACCTATTCCAGCAAAATTTCTTTCAAGAGTTGGAGCATCACTTATAGGAATAAACTGGTCATAATAGAATTTACACCAATGATTATTAAATACGTTTCCTTGATCAAATACGTAAACAGGTTTTCCTATATCTATTGACATTTGAACTGCCCATCCTGTACCTCCATCAACTTCATTTGGATTCTTAAGATTTCCTATAGCTAATACTACATCTGAGTTACATACTTGTTGCCAGTTCCTAGAGAGTATATTCATATATTTATTTGGCTTTCTTTTTAGTGTTTTATTGGCTAATAATACATGATCTCTGCCTTCTATAAACTGATCATAGGATATACATTTATTTCCATAAGGAGTTCTAGATCCATAATAATAATGATTAAATTCAGTTAGACCAAATTCCCTTCCTATTATCTCCCACATATAATCTGATCCATAGGCTCCTCCTGAGTGCATAATGTATTCGAAAGGTTCCATATTAATTATTCATTTTATATTTCATCCTACTTATCATAAGTTTAGCCTCTGATACTTTTATACCAGTAGAGGATATGATATCATATCCTCTAATTGGATCATCTCCTATTATTCTAAACACTTCTCCCTTCTTAAAATTCCATTTACTATTATTTTCATCAGTATAATCTTCTAATAAAGTAAATGATCCTAAATCAGGTAATACTTCCTCAATTTCTACTAGCATGTCTAGAGAGTTCCTCCAGCTAATAAATAGATAATTTCCATTTAATCCATCTCCTAAAGTCTTATTGTTCAATATTTTTGCATAAAACTTTAGATCAGAGTAGTGTTTAATTATCTCTTCTGATTTATTCACTAAAGACTCCTCTATATCAAATACCAAACTAAACTGTCCCTTAGTTGATTTTGATTTTATAAGTTCATCTATCTCCTTATAAAACCTATTTAGTAAGCTATCTAACGTTAATACTTCTCCGTACTTAGACATTGAATAAGCTGTACTTGCTGTTAATGGTTTATTAACCGCATCTTTAATTTTGTTCATTATTCCCATAACTTTAAGTTTTAAATTAATTATACATCCTTAAGGTTTTGGAGGGTTATGTAAATTAAATTTTATAGAATATTAACTTAAAGAAATCTCATTATATGATGAAGTAAAGGTGGCAGTATCCTTAGAAGAGTTTATTTTTATTTCTAAATCTACTTTATATATACTTCTAGATAATATACCAATATAAGTATCCGTTAAATGATAATTATAATCTCTAGGGGCACTGTTCCCATAATATACCTTCCTAGCCATGCATATCATATTCTTATCATGGACTATTGACTGCATACTATCATTTGTAATAGTAAATATTGAGAGATAGCAAATGCAATTTTCATATATTTTATCTAAATTTATTAATTTATCAGTAATGTCAATATTTTCACCTAAATTTAAACCTAAGAGATTACCTATAAGTATTATTGACTGATTATCTACATATTTTTTAGTAGCTGGATGATAATCTGAAGTTGGAGTGAAACTAGAGGTATTAGTCTTACTTAAATATCTACTATCATGATCATGAGATGTAATAGTTCCTGTAAGTACACTTTCTACCTGAGACTTAGTTATTGACGTAGACCTTGATACTTTATCATCCACATACTTCTTAGTTGCAGGATGATAGTCTGAGGTTGGAGTAAAATTTGATGTATTAGTTTTATTCAGATACATGCTATCATGATTGTGAGATGATACATTACCTACTAATGCTCTTTCTACATCAGATCTATTTATATTATTACTCATAATAGAAACCATATATTCTGAGGTAGAAACTCCCTCAGAATTAGTTGAATAACCTAAAACGAAAACTATTAATAAATCTTCGTCCAGTGTAAGTGTATCCCTTCTTAGATCACACACTATATATTCAATATAATTATTCTTATCAGTACTGGACCTAGCTGTATTTAAATGAGTAACTTTAAGTTTATTAATAACAGTATCATTATAATATAAGTACAATCTTCCTCCAAGTTCAACACATTCTTTTACTTTAGTATAGTAATTTTGATTATAATCTTGTATAACTGTATTAGGTTTCAACTGGTCTATAGATATTCCTTCTATATTATAATCATATATAGATAAATCATTTTTATTTATTCTGTATACCAGGTCATAAGTCTTATCCTCTTTTATTTTGGATTTTAATGGTATATCTATATAAGAATATCTTCCAAATGATCCTTCCTCATCAACTATTGTATTAAGTTTAGGGATATCTAAGAACATTTTATAGTTATATACTGAATAAGTATTACCTCCTTCTTCTGACGCATAAGGGACTGCGTAGCATCTTATACTAGAACACTGAGTCTTTATTATTACTGGATTAAAATTATCAAATGCACTAACTAATTGGTTATATTTAGATTCAGTTATATTTATTACATCCCCATCTTTAGGAAATGAAGTACCAGATAGTGCATGAGTTATTACTACAGGTTCCAATTTTGATATCTTATCATATAGAACCTTAATATCATCTGATGCGCTTAAGCTTTGAAATGTCCTAGTTCTTAGCATAATCTATCCCCTCCTCAGGATTAAATTTATTTCCGTTTTTTTTTTTCATGATCTACTATGTTAAACGTTAAACAAAAAAAAATAAGAGGTAAATCTAATACAACTATGCTTATATTTATCTTTACCTCTAATTCTTATCACTATTTTATTCACATTATTAAGGGTTTTAAGGGTTAATATCAGTGAAATGAATAAAAAAAAATAAGAGAACTTAAGTTCTCTTATTAATTATCCAGATAATATCATTGTATAAAGTAAGAATCACGTATATAAATAATATAAATATTTCTATTAATACTCCTAATGATACTATTACTATATTAATTATAGGTATAAATATAGATATGAATATCATTCTTCTCACTTTATCTGATCTTATAAAATCTTTATATAGCACATTATATGATATGTATCCCATAATAGATATTATTATATACATTATAGGGATCATTATAATAATCATTTCTTCATTCATAATTCATTATTAGATCAAGAAGTTTATCATTCAATTTTGTATCAGTATAATCATCACTCATATATAGGTCCATATATTCATCATTCTCTTTATCTGGAAGTATATAATATATTTTGATAAATTTAAAAATATCTAAATGATGAGGATTATTTAAAATTCCTTTATCAATTTTCGTAAATATCCAATCTATCGAGTTTATTTTATCTATTACATCCTCCAATCTATACTTCTTACTAGTAATATCTAGATTTAATAAAAATTCATAAGATAAAATTGATAGATAACTTCCGTTAGGTTTTATCAAACAATAAGGCTCTAGATATACATCTAATTCATATAGTTTATTAAATTCATTAAATCCTAATAGTTTATCTAAATTATAGTTAATATCATTATTTTTATCTATATATTCATTATCTTTATATATCCTGTTAAATACTGAGTCACTTGACCTAATATTCTCAGGATCACTATATATAATTTTCTGAAGGTTCTCATCAGATATGTATATCAGATCATTCCTTAACCCGTCTTTTCTATTATAATTATAAAATTCATATTCTATTAATCCTTTCTCATGATTTATTATAACTTCACAAAAATATCCATTTTCGTAATCTATATGGCATTCTTTCAGTTTATTAGTTTCTTTAATAATTTTCATTGTTAATATTTTAATAAAATTTGTTACTTAAGTTATTACTCATATTGAGTTTTTATATATTTTATTATATTCTCCTTTTTAATTCCAGCAGGTCTAATATACTCTCTAATAGGATCTATCTCTAGTTTCTCTTCATATTCTAGATCTCCGAATATTGAACAGAATAACCTAGTAAATGATTTTACTAAATTCCAATCTTTATCAAATTTTGAAATTCTAAATACTTTGCTTCCATAAGATAAATAAGTTATACTTATTATATAGTTATACTTCAATTCATTATATTCAACTATTTTTGAATATTTAATTCCTAGATCTTTTAGAAATTTTAGATATTCTGATTTTGTCATAATTTAAAATGTATTTCCTATGTGATATCTTCCACAAATTAAACATCTATATACTGAAAAGGAGGTCTTATATTTATCAACCATTCTTCTGGCTACCTTATTGGCAATGGCTCTAGAATTGTAAGATATCTTAGGAGTTACTCCATCAGACTTAAAGTGGGATCTATCATTAAATCTTCCTACAGAGTCATTTATTATTCCTAAAGATTTTATATTTATTCTTTTCATTTTCATTAATACAAACAATCACTGATAGTTTGAGCTAGCTTTATGAGGTTATTAATTTTCTTTTCATTCATATTACTTATTTCTTCTTCAGTAAATGATTTATATACTGGAATATATAGGATCATACCTCATAGAATTAAACATAGGTTTACCCCAATCAGTTTTATGAAACTTTTCTATTAATTCGTTACCTGTCATGATTAAATGCCTCCTCTAATGATATTATTAATTTATTCATATCTGCCTTATAAAACCCTGCAGAATTAATACATCCACATTCAACTATTTTATATTTATCCTCAGTAAGACAGATATCCATTATAAATGCTTCATTGAGCTCAAATAATCTAACCATTTTCTCTACAAATTCATAAGCATCTTCATCTACTATATTACTAGTATAATAAACACCTCCTAACTTATAGATACTAGCAGTTATAGGTTTTCCTTTGACTATCCAAAATCTAATCTCCTTCTGAATTCTTTTGACTGATGATATTTGAATTGGAGTGTCTTCAGTAAGTATTGAATTATGTTTATTAATTAATAAAGTTTCTCTCATTCTCTCCCACTCTTCCATATCAAATACGTTTCCAGTAAATATCTTAGTATCCTCAGTAGGTCTAGCGAAGAATAACTCCTTACTAAAGAAAGACTCATCTCCAAATCTAATTATTTTAGAATCATAATTTAATAAATTTTCTCCATAATATTTAGAGTATACTTGATAATCATGATTTTCATTCAGTTGAGATCCTGGGTACCACCCATATTTTCTAGATATTCTTGACATTTTAACTGCACCAAAAGGAAATACATCCTTTCTATCAGTATTAAATTCAATATCATATACAAACGGAAGTAACTTAACTATCTCATAGTCTAATCCTAACCTATCTAAAGAGTTAACTAAATTCTTCCAATTTTCTTCTTTATATAGTCCTTCTTGAATTATATAATACATAATTTAACCTTCCTCATAAATATAATAATCTCCATTATGTAGTTCATTAACTACAACTGACCTCTCCTTTCCATTAGGATCAACTTTATATATTCCTTGATATATACATTCATTTCCTATTTTAAATCTCATGACATGTGAGTACCTTATATCATCACTTTCTTCAATTTTGAATTGATCTTCTAAATTTAATGAAGTGAGAATTTTAGCCAGTTCATCAATTGTTCTAAACAAAATTTTATAGGACTTATTGTCATTCTTGCTCTCAGATATATTACAATACCCTAACGGAAGATTGTCTACCGACTCTATCTCAAATATAGGATACCATACATCATTGTATCCCTTGTACTTACTCCCTTTAATATTGTTCAGCTTCCTTACAAAATCTGAAGCTTCACTTTCAGTTACCTCACTTATATAACCATAACAGGTCTTATATAGAGGAGAGTGATTCTCAGTACTGTCAAAATCAATTTTATTAATTAAATATATACTTTCCATATCTTATTTAGGTATTTTATTATCTCTATTCTTTCCAATATGATATCCATCACAGTATGCGCATTTATAATAAGAGAAATGAACTCCTTTCTTTTCACTCATTTTCTCTGCTGCTTTCTTAGCACTCTCTACTGATCTATATGAGATCTTAAGTTTTCCTGTTCCTTGATTTATGCATGAATTCTTAGAAAACATTCCCCATGCATTTCCTGTAATAAAGAAATTCCTAAAGGCTCTTTTCCATGGTAACTGACCTTTAAGTGCTAAATATAAATTTCTAATCCTCATAATACATTAACTAAATAACAGTTTGACATCTTGACTACTTCAATTGAACTCCCTTCAATTACAGTTATACCTTGAGGATAAAATCTAATTTTTATATTATCTTTACTTCCTCTAATCATAAAATCTTCCTCTTGAATCATTCCTATGGATTCTAAATTAGCAATGAATTCATCTAATTCATCAAATTTAATTACAGTAATACTAGTTGATTTTCTTTCTACTATCATATATTACACATTTTATAGTTAGTTCTCCAGCATTTAATTATTTTATCTTGGTCTCCTTTATGTTTATTGTAAATATAATTTGCACATACCTTACATAACATAAAATCTTCTAAGGGTTTGATTTCAGAACTAGGTACATAAGGACATTTTGGAATATCCTCTGAGTCCACTAATACTGGATTTAGATATTGACACTTTCCTTCAATACATCCATCCAATATTTTATTACATTTAACATATATCATCATATCATAAAGGACTTATTTTAACAATAGCTCTGTAGGAAAAAATATCTCTAAAATAATTAATATCTAGAATATCCTGAGTATCTGAATACTCTCCCATAAATTTATCATTATCCAGTCTTATACATCCATAATTATCTCCCATAATTACTGACGACATTATACTAAACACATTACAATCACAGTAGTAAATATTAACTTTCTCAGATCTTAGCAATCGTCTGTATGTAAATTTAAATAAGTTAATATTACTAACTATACTTTCATCAACTATAAGATATAGATAATTTAATGGTCCTTTAGGTATAATTTCATTATTTAATTTAAGGAGTACTTCTTCTGATACTGTTCCCAATATATCATTATTTCCTACCTCAATAAGATCATAAAATTTCTTAAAATCGTTAAAATTGTTTATTGCTTCCATAAAGTTTACATTAATTTATATTCATACAAACTTAAGGTTTTCAAGCTTTAGTGAAAGTTTATAAAAAAAAATAAAGAGAAGAGTATATTTCAACTCTTCTCTATACATATTAATCTTCTTTCTCAAGTTCCTCGATCATCTTCTGAAGATCTTCTGCACTCTTCTGATCAAGCTCTTTATCCTGAGCTGCTTCAAGCTTATCGCGAAGTCTACGCAACTTTTCTGCCTTTTCAGCTGCTACTTTTCTCTTGTCTCTTTCTTCTAGTTTAACTTTAATTACATATTTGACTATCTCAAATTGAATTTCAAGATCTTTTTCTTGATTAGATTTAATTTTAGTCTTACCAATAAAGTCTTCTTCCTCAGATTCTTTAACTCTCTTATTAAGAGACTTTGCTAGAGTATTTAATGATTCGAGACTTAAATCCCAAAGATCCTCAGTCATAATAACTCCTTTAGACATAACAAATCTTAATTTACGTCTAGTTGCATACTCGAAAATATTCGTTTCCATAATTTTAATTAATTTATAATGATTTTAATAATTCTTCCTTAGATGAGAATAAATTTTCACTGGTTTTATGAACTCTCATACAATTAGAATTCACAACGTAAGAAGTTGATTGGTCATTATTGGAATTAATAGATATCTTAATTTCATCTATATAACCTATACATACCTTATTGTCGCACATAAAGTATACATCATCTTCTATATTAAACCTAGTCTCTATCTTCATATTAAAATTTAACTTTAAGTAATCTGTCAAACGATCCTTTAACTTTGAAAATAGCCTCATTCCTTAGAGTGGAGCTAAATCCAATTCCACTAAGCTGATCATCATTATACTCAGCTTTCGTCATTCCTCCCATGACTTCAAATACTCGTTTGTGATATTGTTCCAACTCTTTCTTCAAATATTCATTATAGAATCCTCTCACTGGATCTGGATTCTTCATCCCTTCAATCATAAAGAAGTAATGTTTATTTCCAATTCCAGTCTGATCATCCCAGTAGTTAGGTGAGTACATAATCATACTAACCTTAGAGTATTGACCTGTCTTGATTCCCCAGTAATCTTTACTAATGGATGAAAAATTTACATTAGATGATGGAGTAATTTTAGTGACTCCCTTCCCTTTCTCATACCAGAATTCAGCAACAAGTATATTCTCATTGTTTTTCACCATCTGACCATATTCAAATTTATGAGATTCTCCTCCATTACACTCAATCTCACATTCGAATCCAACATCAACTGTCTCTCTTTTACAGTAATTGTGAACTCTTAGCTGATATCTACCATCAATCATATTTCTTTGATCCTTCCAGAAGATATTTTCAACTGCATCTCTAGAACTCCCTAATCCTGCATTCATATCAATATCAAGCTCTCCTCCAGTCCTATAAGATTTCTTAGAACTGAAGAATATCTCATTTCCGTCAGGCTCAATGACATGAATATCAAGATCATCATAGTTAAACCAGTGAAGGCTACATCTCACGTCAGCTTCAATATTACCTCCAGCTGCTTTAACTTTCTGTTTGATAGAGTCAGTTACATCTCCATTGTAACTCCAACTAAATCCATTATTCCACTTAAACATAGACTTAGCTTCAGGATTTACAGGAGCAGTCAACGTCATAAAATTACCTATATGTTTATTTTCAATAAGTAATTCAATTCCCTGAGAATTTGGAACTACATTCTTTATAAAATCCTCAATTCCTATCTCCTCTATTTTGCTTAATTTCTTAGGATCAGTTTTAACTTGACTCTTCATTTGATCGAATATACTACCCTGACCAGCCATAGAAGGTTTTGTATTTCTGTCTACATATATGACATTATTTACAGTAATATCAGATACTTTGGCATGACGTCTAGGGAGGGAATCTAGATACCCTAGATCAGTTATGGACTTTTGAGCATCATTAATCATTTTCTGAGTCACTATAGCCTTAGGACGTTTATAATTCTCAGGTGCAGTTATCCTTTCGTATGAGGTCACCGCAGTATCTAGGTCAACTCCCTTTTCAATATCCACTAATAATGTTCCAATAGCTGAATTACGTATATGAGATACTGATTCTTGAATTCCATTGACAATTCTATATACATAATTTAATTTGTACTGGTCTGGAGCTATTTTATAACTTACAATATTATTCCTTAAATCCTTAAGTCTTTTGACATATTCTTCTCCTCTATAAAGTGATCCTTGATTTATAATATCAAGAACAGTATCAATTGTGGATAAACTAATTTCATCCATAGTTCTTTTAAATACAAGTACATCAGAATTATATTCTCCTACTCTTGATTCAATAGAACCTGTAGTTGTAATAGGAGATTTAGGAGCAATGAGATAGAAATGATTCCAGTATATAATTTCTCCAGATTCTAATGTACATCTATTCTTTTCAACTCCTACCTTTAATTCTGCGTTATTAATAAAAGGTTCATTAACCTGACATGATGTTACATATTTATCTAAGTTCTCACATACAGGAACAAATAGAGGATCTGATGGGGTAAAATCCCATAATGAAGTTAATGTATTATCTTCATTAATGACTACTAAATTTCCCCATTGACGTAAGAATGATTTACAATAGTTACAATTATAACTTTGTCTCACTCCATCTTCCTCAGGGAACGAATTGAGATATACCTCCCAGATCTTATCTCGATCAGTATTAGTACAAAATAACTGAACTCGACCTTTTGTCATCTTGTTGAAATGCTTAAGCATCTCGTCTCTAAATAGTTTAAATTCCATTTTAATTAATTTAATTAGTTTATAATTAATACACACTTAAGGTTTTGAAGGTGTTTAGTAATTTTTAGATAAATATTTTGAATCAATTGATAGTTTATTTGCTTTAAGTATACCTTGAATAATTCCCTCAGTTTCTTCAAATGGGATGCATAGTTTCATTGAGTATTCATTTTCTAAATATAGATATAGTACTTCCTCATCTATATGCCACTCAACTCTTACCTCCTTATTTCCTCCAAGATATATTAGATAAAATTCTTTCTTATCATCTCCTATCTCAGATTTCCATGCATATCTTCCATTAAATTTAATATCATTCACTTCAGGATACATACTATATTTACTAATTAAAAGTTTTAATACATTATCTCTCATATGTATCCTTGTATCATTTATTCCACAACTAAATAACTCTATTATTTTATTAATACAGTCACTTAGAACATTTTTGGTGTAACTAGAATAATCATCACAATATATAGATCTTAATCTAAATATACTTCCTACTACTTCTCCTGCTAGGAATATTATGTCATTATCAGGAGTATCGTTAGTTAGTTTATTAGATAGTGTTTCTAATAACTCATTCACTTTAAGTCTAATTTCTTCTAATTCCATAATTCTAATATTTTAAATGTTATTACAACCTTAAGGTTTTAAAGGGCAAAAAAAAAACGGTAGCTTAATTACTACCGTCTAAGTCTGGGTGGCCATTTATAAGAAATCTACAGCTTACTGAAACTATAAAATGCTGAACTCCCATAGCTGATATATAAAATAATGTCGTATTCTGCCAATTTGGAAATTTATCTAATCCTGATAAATATATTGTACATATAAATATAGTTATCCAAGTAGTACTACAATATATGCAGTAACCTAGAGGATATGACACCCACGCAATTATAGATCTAATGACTGATTCATCTTTTTTATCAACCCATCCTTTTAATATTTTATACCACCAAGTAAAGATCATATTCTTTACTTTTAGGCAGTTTCTATAGAAGGTACCAAATAATCCTCCTATAACTCCTAGAACAATCCCTAATAATAACATAGCAAATAATTTTAAATTAAACGTTTAATTAATATCATACTATGCTATATTATTAAGGCTCTGAATGCTGTTATATTAGCTTTACTAAGCCATACCATGGCAATTTTCGGTAAAATTCTAGGCATTCAATGATTATATTGTGATTTCCTCCTTGTGATTTAGGAAGTACTAATATTCCATCTTTATTACTTTGATTCCAAGCATTATATAAAGGGCTATCAACTACAAAATATTCACCTAAATCACTAATAGGAGATGAGATCTTCTTTATTCTACTCTCTATTTCTATTCTTTTCTTATTCTTTTTACTAAGATCTGCAATTTGACCTTCTAAGTTAGTCACTTCGTTCATTATATTTTTAATCTCATTATATGTCTCTTTAGAGATTAATACCTTAGTCTGAGAAATTCCATTCTCATAGGTAATCTTAAATTTAGTTATTATTTCCATTTTCTAATGTTTTAATTAATTCAATTCCATTTTCATCTAGTGAATATACAGATTTTATTGATATTCCACAGTAATCTAAAGATAATATAAAACCTCTTGAGTCAGTGGTAATTTTTATTTCTTTACTAATATTTACAGGTAATTTAAATAATGTTTTCTTTTTATGTATTTGGTTACATGTATTAACAAAATCATTTACTACATAATGAATATCCTGTAAAAATTTATCAGCTCTCATTTTATTTAGATAATATATTTAGTATTTCGAATAATTTTTTAGAAGATTTACTTTTTAAATACCTAGATATAACTTGTAATTGATATTCTAATTCTAAACAAAATTTTAAGTCATCAACTGATTTATACTTAGAGAATTTTCCATTATATGGATTTACTGATATAAATTTATCTTCTCCTTTTAATATTAATTCTCTAAGTGTTTTCTTATCACTCACAAATTTATATCCTTCTTTCTCCTTATCAATCTTTGTAGTTATGTCTATATGATATATTACCCTATCTATTGCTCTTTCAATTATAGATTTATCAAATATCAGAGACAATAAACTAATCTCCTGATGACATTTATAATTAAAATTATAATGAACTGTCCTGATATTATTAATAATCCTAAAGACTAAGGACTTAAAGTCTTTATCTATCCAACTACTAAATCCAGTTATTATTAAATCTGAATACTTTTCTTTCTCAAATACTTTTTTATTTTCCATATTATATTTAATTTATTACATAATTAAGGTTTTGAAGGGTAAGAAAAAGAATACCTGAACTTCACAGTCCAGGTATCTTGGAGAAATATGTTATTTTAAATTATCATTAATAAATTGTAAACATTTATTAATAGTTATATCTTTATCTTTCCTATATTCACTTTCCCATATTATAAGAACTTTATATCCTAATGATTCTAATAGTGATATTCTTCTAAAATCATAATTTCTTATCTCTTGATCTTTTTCACTAAAATATTTATTGGGATTTTTATGCCAGTAATCTCCATAAAATTCAATTATTATATTAGTTCCTTCTATATGAAAATCAGGTTTAAGATATGTAAATTCTTCGGATATGTCATAAACAGGTATTATATATTCATTTTCAGAATATCTTATTTTGTTATTTATATATTTTGATATTATAGAGTCTATATATGAGAATAACTCATTAGAGATTAATGAATATGATTTATTATTAAAACTTACTGAAGGTTTAGTAGATTTAGAATAAGGCTTCCTAGATTTAATAAGTTCATTATATTTAGTAGTACCTAGTTCTTCTCCATACCTATCTATATGACCTTGCAGAGACATAGTATACGCCCATTTATCATTTCTTTCTCGAAATTTTATATATCCTAATTTATTTCCATATTTTTCTTGATATGAATCTAAAGAATTAGATCCAGATATCCTCCTAATAAATTCTTGATATCGCCTAGTTCCTTCTTCAAACCCATATTTTCTAATATAATTTTCTAGATTCCATGTAAGTTTAGCTGCATTGATTAATTTTTCTTTTACTATATTTTCTGCTTCGGAGACAGAGATATTGAGCTTACTAGATAAATTATTTATTTTATTTTCAATAGAGTAACTAAATCTTTTAATTTCTTTTGCTTCTTCATAGGTTACATTCCTATCCTTAGAAATTTTCTCTATAGATCTATCGTACTTTAATTTATCTGACTTCTCCTTTATTAATTTGTTAGCTAACTTAGGATTATCTAAATTCTCATCAATTATTTTCTGAAAACTGTGTCCATAGGATTTATTTCTACATATCTCATTCCACCTTTGAACTCCCTCTTCTTTTCCATATTTATCAATATAAAAATTTATTGTTCCTCCATATTGTATCTTAGAGTTCTTTTCTTCATATCTTCGTTTACCTTCCTCTTCTCCATATTTTCTGATATAATTCTCTAATCCATTTGAATTTACTAATTTCTTCCTATACTCATTATATCTTTTTGTGCCTTCCTCTAGACCATATTTTTCTATATGAACCTCTAATGTTCTACCGTAGTAAAATTTTCTCCATAAATCTATTGCTAGATTCATATCTCCATTAGATTCTTTTAATATCTGATCTAGCTTCCATTGGTACTTAGTAGATTTAGGTAAACCTTTAAAATGTCCTGCCATAATTTAATATTTAAAGTTAATACTTAATTATTTTGACTAGGAATAAATAAATCTAACCCTATCAAGCATGTGCACTACTCGATAGGGTCCGTTAAATTAAGTATAAGATTTAAATATTCTTAATCATACTTAAGGCTTTAAAGGATTACTAAACCTCTTTATGACAAAAAAAAATAAGATAGGGAATAAAATCCCTATCTTAAACAATTTTAAAATTTATTATTATTTAATATATTTCTAACCTCTTTAAATGTTACCTCCTTAATCAGTTTTCCATCTCTGAATATTTCTTCGAAAGATATATTAGTATCAGATTCTCTTTCTTCTAAAGTTAATCCGTCATGATCTAGGTAGTAATAATAGTTTCCATACTTATCAGTTTCAGTTTTATATACAGCACAACATCCTCGTTGAGATCTTTTAAAGTTTTCATTATCAGTCTTAGGATCTTTATATACCATTACTGACTCTTGATGTTTCTCTATACTGGTATGAATATGAGAATTACCATAAATCCATGATTTACTAGGTGATCCATTTCCTGTTGTAGTTGATTTAACTTCCTTGGAATATTCAGCATACGTATTTTTCATACAATAGTTCATAGTATCTCTAGTATACGGATATAGAACTCCATCTTTCTCATATGCGTGGAAACTAAACGATCCAGCTCCAAGAGCAACGTTTTCTACTGAGAATCCTTTCATCTCAAGAATCTTATAGATCATCTCCTGACGTTGCTGAGTAATTGAGTCTCCATATATTGCACGAATATGAGGATCAAGAACTTTATACCCTTTAGAGTTAACAGCACCTCCAAAGATATCCCATAATACTTCAACAGTTCCTTTGGCTACATATGATGGGATTTCGCTGTCATCAGAAACTTTGTAATATTTTCCTTGTTTTCTATAATAACAAAATTCTTTAGAAAGGTTGTTGTGTTCTGCTTTTAACTTAAAATCAGTACCTCCTAAGAAATCCCAGTCGTTATCATTAATCTCAGATTTATTAATAAGAGATTTAAGATAACTACAATCGTTTATTATTTTATTGCATACATCAGAATACCTATCTGATAAAGTTATGGTCATATTGGTATGCCTAACTAACCGATCCACTTCTCGTTTTATCTCACAATCTTTATTGAACTCCCCTTTACTAATAGTATTAAGGCATTTTTTAGCTATGCTAATTCTTTTATCTAACTCCTCTTTTTCTGGGTGGCTTAGATCAGTTACATCAATATACCCTGCAACAATCTTAACTGGATCACCTGAATCACCTCTAACAAATAAGGTTGCTGGTTTACATGAAGGGAATGAGTTCCTTTTAGTTAATTTAATAATATCTATACTATCTTCTATGTCTCTATTCTTTTCATTCCATTTATCATTTCTTCTAGCCTCCCAGCGTCCACCATCTAAGTCAGTATATTCAACTAACTTAATATTTATATCTCTGAGCGATTCATAACATTCCTTTAATACCGCTACATTCCTTATTTGGTCATCAGTTACTTCTTTATTTTCTTCTAATGACTTCATTAAGCTATACCTTCTATTAATATTATTAGTAATATCCAGATAGAAAGAATTGTAACTATATCTTCTGAGTAGGGTATCTTTTATTTCAGGTAATATCTCAGTAACTAATCTCCAGTAATCATAGCTATCAGATACCATAGAGAACGAAGAGTGAGGATACACTTCAGTTAGCAACCTCTTAACTACGTTCTTTTCAGCCTCCTTCTGATCAAATCCTTTCTCCATTTCAAGTGAAGTACTACTACACATAACGCTATGTTCAGTTGAGATAAGTCCTTGACCTACTACATCTATGTCAAGTGGAATTATAGTCCAGTTATCCTTTCCCTCTTTAACTACTAGCATAGAATCATTTATAGAGAATTTCTTTCCTGAATACCATGATTCTCTAGGCATAAGCCAATCTGGAAGTTTATTACAACCTAAAGGAATGGCAGTTACATATTTTCCTGTCTCCTTATCAACACATGATGTAGAGTGCCAAGATTCAGTATCTCTCATGAAGCTACCCAGTTCATCCCCTAATTTTTCTTCATCACAATTTTTTAATAACTCCTCATGATATTTACCAACATACTCAGTAATGTCAACAACTTCATCAGGCAAACAAGTATTATAATATTTATTGATATATGGAATAGCTGAACAAGTTGCAGTCTTATTAAAGCTCAGCAACCATGCAGCTCCACTTCCTATTCCTGACTCTGGACTATCAGCTCCTCTAAATCCAAACTCTGACATAGCTGAGCGTGATTTAGACTGCCAGTCATCAGCTGTCATTTCATAGTATTTATTAGCTGTCTCCCTATACCAATGACCTACTGTAGCATCCAACATAGGTTTCCATGAGTCAGAACTAAATAGGGATTCAATATATCCACCAATCCATGGGAAATCAGGATGAGTAGTCACTAGTTCAACATTAGGGCACTTCAAGGATACCTTACTTCCTTCAGGTAATGTACGTATACTGATTGGTAGATACCCTAACTTATGTAATTTCATTATTCTCTCAACTGACTTCTCAACATCAACCCCTGGAAGAGTATTAGTCAAGAATGACCTTGTAATTCTTTCAACTTCATAGGAAGGAACATCAAAGAATTCATTGTTGTAAGATTCAATCAAATATTTCTTACAAAATGCCTGAATTCCAAAGTTAATTACATAATCCTTATCAGGTAATCTACATCCTCTAGGAGTTGAATAGCTGACTAACTTATTAATCTTTTCCTCATATTGATCTGCATGACATAACTTATAGTAGTCACATAAGAAAATTGGTAACTGTCTCATAATTTTAAGTTTGTATTTTAATATTGAATTGACCTTAGAATTAATGACTCAATAGATGAGTATATATCGTTTTTACTCACTACGTATTTACTAAATTTATTGAATAGGTATCTTTTAGCTTCATCAGGATTATCTAAAAATTCAGTAAATAGAAAGGTCATGTTATAATTATTTATAAATCTAATAGCTCCATTCCTCATAACTGAGATTGATCCAAGTCGTTCATATCTTACTACAGGTTCTAGGCTGTTATAATCAGTTCTATTGGTAAATGATATATTTATATTTGATACAAATGATATTATATCATTACATTCCTTTATAATTATAGCATTACTTGGAGAATCATTTAGTAAGTTTTTTATTTTTATTGTAAACTCACTTTCATTCACTATCTCTGCAGGTAGAACTTCAAGTTTTAGAGAATTATTATTTCCTTCCTCAGTTTCAGTTTTATTATCGGAGAATAATTCATTCCACAATTCCTTGGCTTCATTTATTCCTCCACATGTCACTGCATATTCAGTTTTATTATTAGATTCAAGTCCATATACGCAGATTACTCTTCCTTGAAGCTCAATAATATGGGTAGGTTTCCATCCTCCTTTCTTATTTTCTCGGAATCTCTTAACTCTTGACTGAATATGAGTTTTCTCCCTTTCAACTACATTTACATTCTCAATTTTGACATTAACACTATTCCTTGGAGATAGTGCTCTAAGTCTAATTAAATTTTTAGCATTTACATTCATCTTGTTAAATATAAAAGAATTAATATAATAAGTATAACTAATATGATACTACCTAGGTGAGCTATTATAAAACTCCATAGGTTTACTACAATAAATAATGCTATAAAGAATATTAGCATTATTAATAAAATAACAAAACACCCTAATCTCAACATTTTACCACATTTATACCTAAATTTTCCATAATTTCTAACGCCTTCTTATGAAGATCCATATCGTAAGAAGCTACTGAATCTTCATAGACATATACTTCTGAGTCAGGATACTCTGTCATAAGTATAATTGCATTTGATAAGACACATACGTTAGTGGCAACTCCACATATAATTATATCATCAGGTTCCCATTTTCCTGAATATAAATTACAAAGTAAGTTATATAAACAATTATAATCATACTCAATCTTACTAGGATCATGAGATGATGTTAATCCATTCATTTGTGGAGCTGAATCTTCAACATATCTATGAGTCATTAATCCATCTACTACATTAATGGTATCAATGATATTCATATTTATAGTGTTATCTATATTTAAAGTTCCAAATCTATTCTTCTCTATGAAATACACCTTCTCATCCTCAGATTCATAATTATCTTCTCTCCAATACTTCTCAAAAAGTTTTCCTGTCTCTCCATAGATTCTTTTTTCTGTAGGAGTATGTCCATGAAGAATTGGAAGGTGAACTCCCTCTCTAGAATCTAGATAATATCTTTCATCATGAGAATCAATTAACACTACTACCTTAGTATCTGAATCTTCTAGTGCTTCTTTAGTTCTCTTCATTACATTAAGATCTATTTCCTTAGAAGGTTCATTAGCAAAAGATCCTATAGTAAATGCATTAGTATAGTCCACTAATACAAATAATTTTTTATATCTGAATCTTTCCTCCTTATTACAATTATAGTTAACTGCTGTAAGAAGGTAATTATAACTATTGCAATCAATAGTTTCTTTTAGAGATTCAGGTAAGTCTTCATAAGATTTATAGTTCTCTAGTAACTTAGAGATTAAATCCTGTTGTTGAGGGCTTATCATAACGTCATACGCTGACCTTCTGACCCTTAATTTCTTTTCTTCCATAATTTACTAATCTAATTTTAATGAGTTTAACAAATTTATTAATTCTTCATTCATATTTTATTATTTAAATATTACAAACTTAAGGCTTTCAAGCCTCTAGATAGCTCCCACGGATAAAAAAAATAAGAGAGTATATCTCACCTCTCTTAGATATTAATTTCTATACTTGTATTAAATCCCTGCTGAATTGACATCTATAATCTTCATAACCTAAAATGATTTATCAAGTTTATATTCTCCATTCTTTAGTTTCTCAAGTAATTGTTCTTTAATTTTATTTGATAATGAATTTATAGGTGTATCTGACCCTTGGAATATGACATATACTCCTTTTCCATACCTATAAATTCCATAAAATTCATTATCTAATTCTACAACTCTGCATGTAGTTTTATCTTCATGGATTAGCTTTTTGAAATCTCTAACTCCTATTTCTTTCATATCTTACCTAAAACATTATTGAACATGTAATCCCAGTTCCTACTATTATCAATATGACTCCAAATGCAAATGTCCATCCTATCGACTCACCAGATATGTCACGGTTCTTCTCTGACTTTTCAATCATTTTAACTCCATTCCTAACTATTATACATCCTATGATTACACTAGTTAGGAATACTAATAATCCTAATGCTATTCCTACTATATCCTTCCATAATAATTTCCATACAGTGAGTTTAATAGCTACCCTACCTAACTCAGTATTACTTATCCTTTCAGCTGAGCCTTCTATTGCTTTCAAGCATTCGTTAACTGCCACTCCAATTTCTTTCCCATAACCTGCCCAATTTGAAGCAGTTTTAACTTTATTTTCAATTTCATCATCCCTACTTACCTGAGATTGAATAGCTGATCTCACATCCTCAGGAAGATTATTATATTGTTCTTGAGTTAACCTCACTTGACTAAATGACATTATAGTCATTAATAAACATAAAATTACTAAATTTAATTTTCTCATGATTTTAATAAATTATATAATTACTAATACTGTCTAGATCTGGTACATATATTCTTACCTTAACATCACTAAATACTATTGAATTACTTCCTGACTTCATAGCCTCTCTCAATTCCTTATCTTCTTTATCATATAAGGAAGGGCTAACTGTCTTATATTCTACATAAACTCTAGGAAGTCCTTCAAGTATTTCTATATTATTAATATTTGATAGATAAATAAACCTCTTAGACTCATTAGATACAATAAACTTTACTTTATCATATGAACCTAGGGACCTATCTGTAAGACTCTCATGCTTTTCTATAACCCCTAGATTTCTTACTTTCCTATCAGTGTATCTAGGTGAACAACTAATATTAAATAACAGAGTTAAAAATAATAAGATGACTGTATTTTTCATTTACTTCTATTCAAATATTTAACATATTTTTCTTTTAAGTACCCTAGATCATCTACTAAATCTTTTAAATCTTCTGGAATTGATAGTAAATTCAAATCCATGATTTTCTTAAATGATTCATCTAATAGTTTAATGTCATAATCATGGTTCCAGGTATATTTAATATAAGATCCTGCTAGAAGATAATATACTTTTCCCTTAACTCCATCTATCTGACTTAAGTAGATCAAGCAGTTATATCTTCCAACATGATTGCTATATATAGGAGTCCATCCATAATTATTAATAATATTACGTATTCTTCTAGACTCTTTTCCTATCCATTTTCCAAATAACCTCATATTTTCTTAATTAAAATTTTCTCAGGCTTAATAATAGGATTTTTCTCACTTTCGTGAAATAAGAAATCAATTCTATTCTTATACTTTTTATTCATAGTATCATGAACCTCCCATACTCCTCTTAAATTTTTGTTTGAACTATATACATATATTTTAGATCCGTATTTGTATTTAGATCTTAAATCTCTGGATACTGCTACCCATCTAATTTTTCCTGACTTTAACTTAGATTTGTTTATTCTAGATCCATCTGCAGTTATTAGATGATTTCCACTACATTGATTTGGGACTGCGTTATAATAAGTTGCAAGAACCTCCTTAGAATCCTTAATAAAATCTAAATTAATTGATGACCTCTTAACTTCAGGACTAACAATATTTACGAAATTGACAAGGAGAAGAATAATCATCACTATCACCTTTCTATTCATGACAATACGTATTTTATATCATTAAACAATCTAGATAAATCAGATGGGTTATTTATTTTTCCACTTCCCATTCTATTTTCTTTTCCAATAATTTCAAGTAAAAATGAGTATGAGAACTCTTCATCTATTCCTACTTCTATACAGGTCATTGATAATATTTTTCCATCATTATTAACATAACTTCCTTCTAATTGAAGAGTGGAATTAGGGGAAGGATATAACCCAAAATTCAACATAGGATCAGACAATAGATGATGGCCTAAATTATAATCATATATTAAGAGATCTTCCATTGACTTAAATATTGAATCAACTGGCTTTTCAAAAATCCATTTATCTTGGAATTCCTTTTCATTAATATTCTTTAACTCATTTAAATTATCTAACAGATCTTTCATATTTCTACAAATTTATTTATCTTATTTATTTTATCCTTTATGAAATTTATAGTTCTTGCTTTGTTACATCTAGGAATGAGATTTCCTAAAAGTCCTGCATCTGTTACTATTATATGCTTTCTATTCTTCTCAAACTTTTTCCTGCTATTTGGAGGACAGCTTATTAAATCAATTCTATACTTATTATATGATTTTATAATAGTACCAACCTTTGAAACAATAACTTCATCTATAGAACAATTAGCATAAAAGTTTAGCCTATTATAATTATTTTCAATAAAATTTCTAGTTATTAGTGATATATTAGAATTTAGAAGTTCGTCTATATTTAATGAAGATTGAATACTATCATCACTAATTATGATAGTATAATAATATGATATATCATGAGGATCAGTTCCTAAATATATTAATAGTTCCTTATGTATCTCTATATTATACTGAGATTTCATTAATTCTACTACGCTCTGTCTCATAGTAAGATTCTCATATTCTATACCTCCCAATATATCTATAGTATTCTCATCTATATGTTCAGTTAGAAATTTATTATTTAATCTTACAAAAATCTTAAATTCATTTAAATCTTTATTTAATTTCATATTCTATTTAATTTTATCACAATTTTAAGGTTTTCAAGGTTTAGGATAAGGTATTGAAATAAAAAAAAAAGTGAGAGTGTAACTCTCACCTTAATTCATTCTATCTACTATTACTTTTCTGCCTTCCTTGTATATAAAAGAGAATATAATATCTTCTGATTTCTCAAACGTTTTCTTAAACTCCTCATTATCAAACATACTTTTATGAATAAATCTTATGTTGCAAACTTTAGGGTACAGTCCTTCTATTCTACTATATACCTTAGAGGTCACCTCATCTCCTATTTTTGCTTTATTTAGGAAATTTCCTATAAATTCAGAATTTCCAATTACTAAATCTTCTATGTATCCTCTATCCTGAGAGAATATAGGAGAACAGTAATCAATAAACCACTCATGAGTTTCATATCCCTTTATACAAGTTAATCCTCTCTTATGATATATAGGCAGGCTATCCCAGTTTATTCCCTTTTCAGAAAATAATTTATTCTGAAGATCTCTCATGTTTATTCCATGTAACTCTTTTTGAGAATATACACTTTGACCTAGACCCTGAATAGAGTTTCTAACAGCATCTTGTTGTCTCCATATGAAGTAATTAATTACTTCATTTCTGGGCAAATTAAATGCTCTACAATCAAATTCAGCCTTAAATACCTTCCTCCTAATTAAATCTTTTCTTTTATCTGATTCATCCATAGAAGCCATCATAGTTATTAATGTACTATTGAATGAATTAGTGGCTTTTGAGGCTAAAATACTAGTGATCTTTTGTATATTATTTTTCAGGAAGGGAGATGATTTTATAGAATCATAATCACATAGGAATAAAGATATCTCATCTGATTGAGTATATCCTAATTTACACCCTTGAGTTGAATTACATAACTCTTGCATAGTATTTATCATACATGTAGAAATTATACTATCAACTGGCTTCTCAAATCCTTTAGTAAAAGTATGAAACGCTCTTCCATCTAATCTCACTATAACTGGAAGATTTCTTATTAATGAACTTCTAGTTATAAATTCATACTCTTTCATTCTTCCTCCTAAACTGTCTTTCTCAATTTTTGAACTCATGACTTCCAAAATTTAGTTGTTATTTTTCCATCTTTAACTACTTTTAATCCATATAACTCATAATTTATATACGAGTAATAATATATCTCAATACTCTTATCACTACACCTTTTAAACAGAATATGAAGATTAAATCCTCCTCCATCTATGCCAGAACTCATATCTCCAGTCACTTTGTCAATACAGTCAGCTTCAGGGAATCCAATACCTATTAATTCCTTAATAATTGATTCATTCTCCTTGATTATATCTTCAAATCTAGAAGAATTAACTGTCATAGCTCCCTTTCCAATTAATAGAAAATCTTTACTTATATTATATTCCTTACAAATCCTATCCATTATAGGACCTGGTAGTAATTGATATCTATCTTTTAATATCTTTCTAACTACAATATCTGAATTCCTTATTGACTTACCTTTTAATGCCTTGGATAATCTCTTACTATATTTAAGTCCACTATTCACTTTTCCCTTTCCTTCATATAGGTATTCTTTATTTATTATAGGATATAATTTTACTAGTTTATTCAGAGTACCATTATGAACCTCTCTAAATCCTAATCTAGTATAAATATCTCTCTTATCATTAAACCTAAGTCTTTTGTATACTTCTTTTTCATCTAGATACTTTATAGCAGTTAGGAATCTAGAATATGATCCTTGTAACTTTTTCATTTCTCATTCTCCTTTTTAAAATATGACGGAATAAATTCATCTTTCCTATTTAAAAGAACTAATAGACTATATTTTACAGCATCCTCCAGGGCATCTTCTCTAGTCTCATATTCTCCATTATCTCCATATACTCCTGAGCTACCATCTGATAATATACAATTACTATCAACGTTATCTGGATCATATACTAACACTTGCCATAAATGATTTACCCCAGTTGTATAAAATTCCTCAGACAGTTGTATATATACTCCTACTCCCTGAAGATATAGATTTATCTCTTCTAGATATGGAGTATAAGAATATGGGAATAACTTAGTAAATTCTCTAAATAATTCTGTTATCTCTTTATTAGCTTTCTTTAAAGATTTCATACTATTTAATTTTTAATTTCTGGATAAAACGTATATACATTCCTAAAATTCTTTTTAACTAAATCAATACTATCCTGTCCGTACCAACCTTTAGGGACGTAATTACATATAGCAAATACGTTCTCTTTTGGATAATCAATTGACTCCAGGAATCGTTTAGTCGTCATATTATATATTTTACAATTCGATGGCCTAAACATATCAAACTTATAAAAATCGATGATCTCAGGTTCTACTGATATGTATTCTTTATGTTCATCAAAGAAATATGATTGAGCATTATATCCTGCACCGAAGTCTATTATTGTATAGGATTTAGGAATTACCTTACTAAGATAATAATATATGTCAATAAATCCTAAAAAATCATTACTAAGATACGGAATAGATTTTAATTTATCTAAAGGAATCTTAGTTAATAATAATTTTCTTATATTGTCATCATGACTAAACTCATTTTCTTTAACTTCTTTTATTAATCTTTTCATATTAATTTTATATTTTACTACAACCTTAAGGTTTTAAAGGGCAAAAAAAAACAGACAAAACTTAGATAATTAATCTAAATTCTGTCAATCGTGAGAGATTCTAATTTAATATTTAATACATAACTCTCAAAATATTTATTACCTTAATCCTGCTTCTTCAACCCTATGGTATTTCCTAAACTCATACACATAAGGGAGCTGAAAGAATTAAGAATTAAAGATACTATTATTAGTAGTATAGAAACTAATATTCTCATCTCAGTTTTATTCTATTCTTACCTTTTCTATATCCTATAAGAAACATCTTCAAATGAATAAAAGAAGTAACTATAGTACCTATAAGGAAGGTGATTATAATTAAATAAGATTTATTCATAGCATCAATGATATAGATATTAATAAAATAGGAATGATACCTACATACAGTGCAGATGCTATTCCAGACATCTTAGATAATTCATTAGATCCTAATTCTTCTGTAAATGAAGAAATAGCTTTCTTAACTTTTCTAAAAGTTTTAACAAATTTTCCAAACATAATTTTTAAATATTTAGTTAACATTACAAACTTAAGGTTTAGAGGGGTTTTAATAAGGAACCTCCCTTAATTTTAATATACTTCTTTATCATTTTATTATTATCTAGTATATCAAATCCATAATGAGTAAGAATATCTTTCAATCTAGAATTTAATATTTCTTCAAATACTAAATCATATTTACAATTCCTACAACTGAATTCAAACCACTCTATTAAGTCCCTAAAATGTCCATTACCTGGATTATCATTTATAACGGAGTTGATAATTAGGTATTTATTCTTATCATCGAATCTATATAATCCTCTTACTGTTCCTATCTTGTACTCATATACCTTAGACTCAGGTAATAATACATTTGCTATAAGCCATGGACGATGTAGAAATTCAAGATTATTAGTTGATTTAAATGAACTTTCCATATTAATTGTTACCCTCCTCAAATATCTCTACTAATGAAAGTAACTGAATATAATACTCTGAATATCCACTAGAATGACCTCTTTCCCATGCTAGTGACTTCACTTTGCTTTGGTACTTAATAGGAACTATAGAATCTAGACATGCAAACTTCTCAGCTTCTATTTTTAAAGTATCATTTATGAATTCAGTTACTTTTGTAAGTTCATCAATCTCTTTAGAAAAATTCTCAGATTTCTTTTCGTACTCTTTAAGTAAAATTAGATATTCCTCAACATCTTTTGATGTATAGTTATCTTTTAATACAGGTTTACTGATCTCTAATGCAATATTGTTTAGATACACTTCTCTTTCATATATTTCTCTTTTAATCTCATTAACCATCCTTTCAAATTCATAAAAGTTATCACATACTTTTACTACTCCTTCAATTTCTTTTATAAAATCTTTTACTGTCTTTCTCATATTATTATATTTATTTTATTACAAACTTAAGGGTTACAACGTTTATTAGAGGGTAGAAAATAAAAATAGGAGAATAGACTTTTACATCTATTCTCCACAACCTAGATTACTTCCCTTCTAAGTTCATTAATTTCACTCCAATTAATGATTCAATGAGATTCAGTTCTTTACCTGACTGATTAGATCCTCCCATAATTACATAATTAGGAAGTTTAACGTCTTTCATCTGCTCGGCCACTCCTACAGCTTTCTTATATTCCCACTCAGCTTTTTCCTGAGGAGTTAGTCCAGCTGCAACTAATTTAGCATTTTCATATGCCTTAGCGTCAGCCATCTCTTTAATTCTTTTAGCCTCAATTTCAGCAGTTTCTAATGCAATTCTAGCTGTCTTAAGCTTTTGTTCTTCAATTGCCCTCTCAGTTTCATATTGAATAACCTGACTGATCTGCTCCTTCTCTTTATTTACACGTTCAGTTGCTTTATCATTTTCTCCTTGAGCTATAATTCTCATTTGTTCTGCCTTGGCTGTCTCAGTCTGTTGCTGAGCTAATTGACGTTTGGCCGATTCATCTCTTTGCTTCTCAAGTCTCTCCTTAAATTTTGGTTCAGGATCTACATCTTGAATAATTACTTGAGATACTAAAATGTTATTTTTAGTAATCTCATGAGGAATACGCACAGGTTTACCTCCACTGTATACCTTCCTCACTTTATAACTAGTATTTATCTCTTTAATACCTCTACTTGCTGTATCTGTTATGCTAGAATATATAGTATCCTTAAGTTCCTCCTTAATTACTTGATATGATCCATCTTTTAGTTGCTCTTCTAAGGTTTGCTTAAATAGCTGAGCTTCACCAGATATATAATCCTGAGCTGCAAACATATATCCTGTATTAGTAGTCTGCTCAATTAAAGTAGGAATTAGAGTATTATTTACTAGATTTGACATAGTTCTAAACTTCTTAGCCATATCCATAAAATCACCTTCCTCAGTTGGAGTCTGAAATCTAGCTGAAAGCATAACTTTACCAGTTACCTGATCAATAAATCTAATAGGAATACCTCCTTTAATATATCCCTCAAGTTCTTCAGTATCTTCTAATATTATTCCTGTTGAATCTGTATCAACCGTCTTAATATCTATATACTTAGTCCATGGAGAGATTCTGCTAAATAATCTTAGTTTGAATCCTCTAGAATCCATTACTGCAAATTCATTACCCAAAGGACTGACTAAATAATAATTAGTTCCGTACTCTGCATAAAAGATAAGACCTGGTAAAAGAATAAAAATGAAACTCAAAATTGGAGTTACTATTTTCATTTTTCCTTCAATAAGACAATTCTTTAGGATGGGAACTGAATCTGAGATACTCTTTATTTTTAAGATAAGAATGTAACATAGAAGAATAATTACTCCTAATACTTGAAATAAAAACATAATTTTAAGTTTTAAATTGTTAATAATACATTCTTAAGGTTCTAAAGGTTTATTGGGAGGTTTAGGTAGAAAGTTTAGACACTTCAAAGGTATTTTAGATTTGTTTAAAGTCCATATTCTCCTAACGT
>OFOU01000245.1_pt1 | contig 50470 bp, 42 predicted proteins | sample 1542061 | NCBI WGS metagenome assembly OFOU01 (sample SAMN04209239, study PRJEB22552) | human gut metagenome | biome: gut; material: feces | host: Homo sapiens | place: USA: Oklahoma
GGCGTTATTCACTCCTGGCTGAACCGCATGCTGCTGCCGGATACCGTAGGTACCGGTGGTGACTCCCATACCCGTTTCCCTATCGGGATCTCCTTCCCAGCAGGTTCTGGTCTGGTGGCGTTTGCTGCGGCGACCGGCGTGATGCCGCTGGATATGCCGGAATCCGTTCTGGTGCGTTTCAAAGGCAAAATGCAACCGGGTATCACCCTGCGCGATCTGGTACACGCCATCCCGCTGTACGCGATCAAACAGGGTCTGCTGACCGTTGAGAAGAAAGGTAAGAAGAACATCTTCTCTGGCCGCATTCTTGAAATCGAAGGTCTGCCGGATCTCAAAGTAGAGCAGGCGTTCGAATTGACCGACGCCTCCGCTGAACGTTCTGCTGCCGGTTGTACCATCAAGCTGAACAAAGAGCCGATCGTTGAGTATCTGAGCTCTAACATCGTTCTGCTGAAGTGGATGATCGCAGAAGGTTACGGCGATCGCCGTACGCTGGAACGTCGTGTGCAGGGCATGGAAAAATGGCTGGCGGATCCGCAGTTGCTGGAAGCCGACGCTGACGCAGAATACGCGGCAGTGATCGACATCGATCTGGCGGATATCAAAGAGCCAATCCTGTGTGCACCGAACGATCCGGACGATGCGCGTCTGCTGTCTGACGTACAGGGCGAGAAGATCGACGAAGTGTTCATCGGCTCCTGCATGACTAACATCGGCCACTTCCGTGCCGCTGGTAAGCTGCTGGATGCGCACAAAGGCCAACTGCCAACGCGTCTGTGGGTGGCTCCGCCAACCCGTATGGATGCGGCACAGCTGACCGAAGAAGGTTATTACAGCGTGTTCGGTAAGAGCGGTGCGCGTATCGAAATTCCAGGCTGCTCTCTGTGCATGGGTAACCAGGCGCGTGTAGCCGACGGCGCAACGGTGGTGTCGACCTCTACCCGTAACTTCCCGAACCGTTTAGGTACCGGGGCGAACGTCTACCTGGCTTCTGCGGAGCTGGCGGCGGTTGCGGCGCTGATCGGCAAACTGCCGACGGCGGAAGAGTACCAGACCTATGTGGCACAGGTGGATAAAACTGCCGTAGATACTTACCGTTATCTGAACTTCGACCAGCTGTCTCAGTACACCGAGAAAGCCGATGGTGTGATTTTCCAGACTGCGGTGTAATGCCCTAAAGCATTTTGTGTAAAAACGCATCAATGCCCGGAGAAGTCTGCTTCTCCGGGCATTTTTATTTCTATTCCTTATACCCACTACGCTTTTTTTCTGCCGCGCTGCTGCGATAATTACAGCAAGGCGCAATGCGGTATTGGCGCATTGCCGGGAGTAGAGGAAGACATTATGGATTACGAATTTCTGCGCGATATTACCGGGGTGGTAAAAGTGCGTATGTCCATGGGCCACGAGGTGGTGGGGCACTGGTTTAATGAGGAAGTGAAAGAAAACCTGGCCTTACTTGATGAAGTGGAACAGGCAGCGCGTGCGGTTAAGGGCAGTGAGCGCTCCTGGCAGCGAGCAGGGCATGAATACACGCTCTGGCTGGATGGCGAAGAAGTGATGGTTCGCGCTAATCAGCTGGAGTTCTCTGGCGATGAGATGGAAGAGGGGATGAGCTACTACGACGAAGAAAGTTTTTCGCTCTGTGGTGTAGAGGACTTTCTTCAGGTTGTGGCGGCATACCGCGAATTTGTGCATCAATCCTGAGATATTTCAGTTATCAATGAAGCCGGGTGAGACAAACCCGGCTTTTTTTTCGTCCGAATGATTATTTGATTTTTATTAATCATTCAAAAACTGTGATCTGCCGCGTTTGTGATCTGATTTTGATTGAATATAATCGTTGTGATTTTATTTAATCACAACATAACAACAGGCGGGAAGACCATGAACATCAAGAAGGCAATAGAACGCGTACCCGGCGGCATGATGGTTGTGCCGTTGGTTATCGGTGCCATTATCAACACTTTTGCCCCGCAGGCGTTGCAGATCGGTGGATTCACCACGGCTTTATTTAAAAATGGCGCGGCTCCCTTGATTGGCGCGTTCCTGCTCTGTATGGGGGCGGGAATTAGCGTAAAGGCGGCGCCGCAAGCTTTGCTACAAGGCGGCACGATTACGCTGACCAAGTTACTGGTCGCGATTGCAATTGGTCTCGGGGTTGAACACCTGTTTGGCGCGGAGGGCATCTTTGGCTTAAGCGGTGTTGCCATTATTGCGGCAATGAGTAACTCCAATGGCGGGCTTTACGCGGCGCTGGTTGGCGAGTTTGGCAATGAACGTGATGTCGGTGCGATCTCCATTTTGTCTCTGAATGACGGACCTTTCTTTACCATGATCGCGCTGGGCGCGGCGGGTATGGCAAATATTCCTATCATGGCGCTGGTGGCGGTTCTTGTTCCGCTGGTGGTTGGCATGATCCTCGGTAACCTCGACGCTAATATGCGTGACTTCCTGACCAAAGGTGGTCCACTGCTTATTCCTTTCTTTGCGTTTGCACTTGGAGCCGGTATTAACCTGGAAATGCTGCTGCAAGGCGGTCTGGCGGGCATTCTGCTGGGCGTGCTGACCACCTTTGTGGGCGGTTTCTTTAACATTCGTGCCGATCGTCTGGTTGGCGGGAGTGGTATTGCTGGTGCTGCGGCATCCAGTACGGCGGGGAACGCCGTCGCGACGCCACTGGCTATAGCACAGGCCGATCCCTCGCTGGCAGAGGTTGCCGCTGCGGCAGCGCCGCTGATCGCTGCGTCAGTCATTACAACCGCCATTCTGACGCCAATTCTTACATCGTGGGTCGCGAAAAGGCAGTCTCGTCAGACTGTGCAGGAGAAGAAAGCATGAAAATGATCGTTATCGCCGATGACTTTACGGGCTCTAACGATACCGGCGTACAGCTGGCGAAAAAAGGGGCGCGTACCGAAGTAATGCTGACCCCAGCGCAGAAACCGTCGCGCCGCGCCGATGTTCTGGTCATCAATACGGAAAGCCGGGCGATGCCGGCAACGCAGGCCGCCGCGGCTGTACAACAAGCGTTAGCGCCATGGTGTGAGGGCGAAGCAATACCGCTGGTATACAAAAAAATAGACTCGACATTTCGTGGCAATGTGGGGGCTGAAGTCACTGCAGCCATGCGTACAGCCGGTCGGACGCTGGCCGTGATTGCGGCGGCAATTCCTGCTGCCGGGCGCACCACGCAGGATGGCTTGTGCCTGGTCCATGGTGTGCCGCTGCTGGAAACGGAATTCGCCAGCGATCCAAAAACGCCTATTCACTCTTCGCGTATTGCTGAACTGGTCGCGCTGCAAAGCGATGTCCCTGTACATGAGGTGTCGCTGGTGGATGTGCGTCGGGGAAGTTTGAGTGCGCTGCTGAGCGCTTTTGCAAAAGCCGGCGAATGTATGGTGGTGGTGGATGCCGTGGAAGAGCGAGATCTCGCGCTCATTGCGCAGGCGGTTTGTGAGCAAAAACAGATGCCGCTGCTCGTAGGGGCGGCAGGGCTGGCCAATGCGCTACCAGCCGCAACGTTTATGCAAGAAAAGCAGGAATTACCGGTGTTGGTTGTGGCTGGCTCAATGAGTGAGGCAACGCGACGCCAGGTGGAAAAAGCAGTGTGTCAGGGGCGGGCAAAAGTCGTTGATATCGATGCTGCGCGGTTGGTTGCATCGTCATTTGCACCGGAAATGGACTCTGTTATTGAACAGGCTTGCGCGCAACTGAGCCAGCAGCAGCACACGATCTTACGCACCAGTCGATGTGCAGAAGACCGGGACATGATCGACACGCTGTGTTTCAACGTGGGGATGAGTCGCCAGCAGTTGGGAGAACTTCTGAGTCAGCGTCTAGGGGAGATAACGCTGCGCATCATTGAACAAGCACGTATCGGCGGATTGTTCCTGACCGGAGGCGATATTGCCACGGCGGTCGCCAGTGCGTTGGGTGCAGAAGGGTATCGCATCCACAGTGAGGTCGCCCCCTGTATTCCGTGCGGAACGTTTGTGAATAGCGAGATTGACGACTTGCCGGTTATTACCAAAGCGGGTGGATTCGGTTCTGATACGACCCTTTGCGATGCGCTGTATTTTATTGAGGAGATGTACCGTGGTAACTAAAACAATTGCGATTACGATGGGAGACCCGGCGGGGATTGGTCCGGAAATTATTGTTAAAGCGCTACGCGAAGATGAACTTAATGGTGCACCGCTGGTGGTGGTTGGGTGCCTAAAAACGCTGCAGCGGTTACAGGCTCAGGGGCTGGCTGACGGAGTAACATTTCGCGCTATTGAACAGGTCGCCGATGCCAGATTCACGCCAGATACGATTCATGTGATTGATGAACCGCTGGCGCAGCCTGACGAACTGGTCCCTGGTACAGTGCAGGCGCAGGCGGGCGATCTGGCCTATCGCTGTGTGAAGCGGGCGACTGAACTGGCGATGAAGGGGGATGTACATGCCATCGCGACCGCGCCGTTGAACAAAGAAGCGCTGCATCTCGGCGGACACAATTATCCTGGGCATACCGAACTGCTGGCAACGCTGACCGAAAGCCGCGACTATGCGATGGTGCTGTACACCGATAAGCTGAAAGTTATCCATGTTTCGACGCATATCGCTCTGCGCAAATTCCTTGATACGCTCAATGGGGAACGTGTCGAAACGGTGATTGGTATCGCGGATACTTTCCTGAAGCGCGTAGGCTTTGCACACCCGCGTATTGCCGTTGCGGGGGTGAATCCACATGCCGGAGAGAATGGCCTGTTTGGCGATGAGGAAATTCGTATTGTCGGACCCGCGATTGAGAATATGAAAGCGAAGGGGATGGATGTTTACGGTCCGTGCCCGCCGGATACCGTGTTTTTACAGGCTTATGAAGGTCAGTATGACATGGTGGTGGCGATGTACCACGATCAGGGGCATATCCCGCTGAAATTGCTGGGTTTCTATGATGGTGTAAATATCACAGCAGGTTTACCGTTTATTCGTACCTCTGCCGATCACGGTACGGCATTTGATATCGCCTGGACGGGAAAAGCAAAATCTGAGAGCATGGCCGTATCGATCAAACTGGCAATGCAACTGGCGTAATTTACTGTTATGAAAGGGCAACACCGTCTGGATAAGATTGTGGCGTATTTGAAAAATCATACGCTGGTTACCGTGGAACAGTTGGTTGACGCGGTTGACGCCTCTCCAGCAACGATCAGGCGCGATCTTATCAAGCTGGATGAACAGGGTGTGATCAGCCGCAGCCACGGCGGTGTTGCGTTACGACGCTTTGAAGCGGCGCAGCCAACCACAAACGAAAAGCAACTGCGATCGCCTGCTGAGAAACGGGCGATTGCGCGTTTTGCCGCCTCAATGGTGCGTGCGGGCGATGCCGTGGTGCTTGATGCCGGTACCACAATGCTGGAGCTGGCAAAATGTCTGACGCATTTGCCGCTGCGAGTGATTACCGTTGATCTGCATATTGCCCTGTTTTTGTCAGAATTCCGTCAGATAGAGGTGACGATCGTCGGTGGACGCATCGATGACAGCAGCCAGTCCTGTATTGGTGAGTTTGGCCGGAAAATGTTGCGCAGCGTCTATCCTGATATTGCTTTTATGAGCTGTAACACCTGGAGTATGGAAAAGGGTGTAACCACGCCAACGGAAGACAAAGCGGGATTAAAGCAGGAAATTATTGCGAATGCCCAACGGAAGGTATTGCTGGCGGATAGCAGTAAGTACGGCGCACATTCGTTATTTAACGTCGCGCCGCTTAGTTGCTTTACCGATGTTGTTACCGATGTGAATCTACCGCCAAACGCGCAGGCTGAATTAAAAGCGCAATCCGTTGCCCTGACGCTGGTACAGCCAGAGTAACTGCACTCTCAACCCTGATTGCGCCGGAGATTATTTAACGTAGGCCAGCAGGCTCAGAGAGTCACGCGCCAGCGCTTTGCATTTCTTTGCTGTTGGGATGCCGATACCGCTGAGATCGCGGTAGCTGTCTTCACCCAGCGCTTTCATATTGAAGGTGTCGTAATTACTCAGGTCCCACTGGTTTTGCTGGGCAAAAAAGACCAGTGCGCGACGAATCTGCCCATTAGGCAAATTCTGGTATCCACAGTCATTTTTCAGAAAAACAAAAACTGCCGTTAAATCGGCCATATCTTCGGCTTCGGACTCGCTGAGCGCGTAGCTATTTGCGCATACGGCCATCAGGGTGCCGAACAAAACTGTTCTGAAAAACGTCTTCATTGCTTCTACCACTGCATCACGGAATTTAAACGTTAGCATACTGCGAGCGAAGCGACGACCTTTATTATTAGCCGTTCACTTGACCTTCCCGTAAGGGGAAGGCTTATGCTTAAAAGATAGCCTGCTTAAGCTGCTGAATATAAGGAAGTGATTATGCAACGTCGTGACTTTTTAAAGTACTCCGTGGCGCTGGGCGTCGCGTCAGCGTTACCTCTGTGGAGCCGGAGCGTATTTGCCGCAGACCGCCCTGCATTGCCCATTCCTGACCTGTTAACCGCGGATGCCTCAAACCGTATGCAATTGGTGGTGCAAGCCGGAAAATCGAGCTTTGCTGGTAAAACAGCGACGACCTGGGGATATAACGGCAATTTACTCGGACCTGCGGTCAAGCTGAACAAAGGGCAGTCGGTGACCGTGGATATCCATAACCAGCTTGCCGAAGAGACGACGTTGCACTGGCACGGTCTGGAAATCCCCGGTGAAGTCGACGGTGGGCCGCAAGGCATTATCCCGGCGGGCGGGAAACGTTCAGTGACCTTCACGCCGGATCAACGGGCGGCGACCTGCTGGTTCCACCCGCATCAGCATGGAAAGACCGGCCGTCAGGTAGCTATGGGACTGGCCGGACTGGTGCTAATTGAAGATGAAGAGATTCGCAAGCTGATGCTGCCTAAGCAGTGGGGCATTGATGATGTGCCGGTGATTATTCAGGATAAACAGTTCTCTGCTGATGGGCAGGTTGATTATCAACTGGACATCATGACCGCCGCCGTCGGCTGGTTTGGCGATACGCTGCTGACCAACGGGGCGATTTATCCTCAGCATGCCGCACCGCGTGGCTGGTTGCGTCTACGCCTGTTGAATGGTTGTAACGCACGCTCACTGAACATTGCGGCCAGCGACAATCGTCCTTTGTACGTCATTGCCAGCGACGGTGGACTGTTGGCTGAACCGGTAAAAGTGACCGAGCTTCCTATGCTGATGGGCGAGCGCTTTGAAGTGCTGGTGGATGTCAGTGACGGCAAAGCTTTTGATCTGGTCACTCTGCCAGTCAGTCAGATGGGGATGGCGATTGCGCCATTCGATAAGCCGCACCCGGTGATGCGCGTTCAACCGTTGCTGATTACCGCTTCCGGCACGCTGCCAGATTCGCTGACATCCATGCCATCGCTGCCGTCACTGGAAGGGCTGACGGTGCGCAAGCTGCAGCTGTCGATGGATCCGATGCTCGATATGATGGGCATGCAAATGCTGATGAAGAAATACGGCGGTCAGGCCATGGCGGGTATGGATCATGGGAAGATGATGGGCCATATGAATAATGACAATATGGGCCACGGCAATATGAATTATGGCAATATGAACCACGGTGAGATGGGGAATATGCAGCATGGCGACATGGGCAACATGAAGCATGGAACATTCGACTTCCATAATGCCAACCGGATTAATGGCCAGGCATTTGATATGAATAAACCGATGTTTGCCGCGGCGAAAGGTCAGCACGAACGCTGGGTGATTTCCGGCCAGGGCGACATGATGCTGCATCCGTTCCACATTCACGGCACGCAGTTCCGCATTCTGTCTGAGAATGGCAAAGCGCCTGCCGCACACCGCGCGGGATGGAAGGACACTGTGCGGGTAGAAGGCGGCGTGAGCGAGGTGTTAGTGAAGTTTGACCACGACGCGCCAAAAGAGCATGCCTATATGGCGCACTGCCATCTGTTAGAGCATGAAGATACCGGGATGATGCTCGGCTTCACCGTCTAAAAAATTACGCTGTGCTTATCCGGCCTGCAGAAATCTCTCGTAGGCCGGATAAGACACAGTCTCTTTACAGCGTTTCACCGCACGACTCCCTCCTCCTGCAAATTCTGCTATTGCACATAAAGTAATCGCCTTTGAAGCCGATAATCATTGGGTACCCAATGTGAGTTCAATGGATGAAATACTATGATTAAAAATGTGCGTGTTATTACCGGCATTCTTCTGGTTCTCGCCATTTTCTGTTTGCTACAGGTCGTGACAGGAAGCTTTTTTTATTCTGCGGTAAACAATGATCGCCATAATTTTCAGAACTCAGGCACCCTGAATGCCCAACAGGAAAATCTGAGTGATAGCGTCAATACGCTGATTAAAACCCGAGTAACGGTAACCCGCGTAGCAATTCGTTTCTTAAAGAATCAACGCGATCCGGCCTCACTGGCGGCCATTGATACTTTGCTAAAAACGGCGAGTGAGTCGATGAAGAAGGCTGAGGGATACTTCGCGCATTATCAGTCATTGCCGCAGGTGTCGGGGCAGAATCCGCAAATTGCATCTGAAATGGAAAAACAGTATCGGCAGATGCACGACGTGATGGCGTTATCGATAGAGTATCTGCGCGCGAATAACTATCAGGCCTATGGCGATCTTGATGCTCAGAAGGCGCAGGATGAAATGGAAGCCAGCTATGACCAGTGGCGTAACGAAAACAACGCGTTGCTCCAGCACGCGGCGGCGGAAAATCAGCACAGCTTTACCCGCATGCAATGGACGTTAGGGGCAATTGTCGTCGCTGTGCTCATCGTTCTGGGCATGATCTGGAGTGGGTTGCAGCATATGCTGCTTAAACCCCTGGCGCAGATCATGGAGCATATCCGCATTATTACCCGTGGTGATCTGACCCATCAACTCGACGTCCAGGGACGTAATGAAATGGGACGTTTGGCCACGGGCTTAGATGAAATGCGACAGTCGCTGATTTCGACAGTCACGTCGGTGCGTAACAGCTCAGAAACGATTCATAGCGGCGCAACGGAAATCTCATCAGGTAACAACGATCTGTCTTCGCGTACTGAGCAGCAGGCTGCTTCACTTGAAGAGACAGCCGCCAGCATGGAACAGCTTACCGCGACCGTGAAGCAAAATACGGACAATGCGAAACAGGCGACTCAACTGGCTAAGAATGCGTCTGATACTGCCGCACGTGGTGGACGGGTTGTTGATACTGTCGTGCACACGATGAGTGAAATTGCCGGTAGTTCACAGCAAATTGCGCAGATCACCAGTGTCATCGACAGTATTGCTTTCCAGACCAATATCCTGGCGCTCAACGCGGCGGTTGAGGCTGCCAGAGCAGGAGAGCAGGGACGCGGATTTGCTGTTGTGGCGGGTGAAGTCCGTACCCTGGCAAGCCGTAGCGCTCAGGCAGCCAAAGAGATCAAAGCGTTGATTGATAACTCAACCCACAGCGTGGGGATGGGATCTCAGCAGGTGTCGGACGCGGGTAAAACGATGAAAGAGATTGTCGCAGCGGTCACCCGCGTGACGGACATCATGGGGGAAATCGCCTCAGCCTCGGAGGAACAGAGTCGGGGGATTGAGCAGGTGAGTCTCGCGGTCTCGCAGATGGACAGTGTCACACAACAAAACGCCGCGCTGGTAGAGGAGTCTGCCGCTGCAGCCGCTTCGTTGGAACAACAAGCTGAACAGTTACGCCTGGCCGTGGCGGCATTTCGCATCACTCGCGATGCCTCCAACAGTGAGCATCGAAAACCACCTAAGGATACTCCACGATCGACCTCTGCGGGGAGTTCGCCACAAGACCCGCACTGGGAAACGTTTTAGCCACAGGCTGCCGTGCGCTCCTGGTTTTGATTAATAAGCGTACAAAAAACGACGCAAACGGGTTCTCCTGTGAACTATCAGAGGAACCCGCTCTCTTTACTGGTATACTTCATCAACTGAATTGTTTGTATGCTGTCGCAAGTTTTGTGGTTAGAGCGGGTCGCCGTCTGTCAGTCGGTGTATCAACGTAAGCGCTTTCTTTCGATCTGCATGATGTGTCAACTGATAAAAATCAGTGAGTTATAGGGTTTATGAAACATACTGTTGAAGTGATGATCCCGGAAGCGGAGATCAAAGCGCGTATTGCTGAACTGGGGCGCCAGATTAACGAACGTTACAAGGACAGCGGCAGCGATATGGTGCTGGTTGGTCTGTTACGTGGCTCATTTATGTTTATGGCGGATCTGTGCCGTGAAGTGCATGTCTCTCACGAAGTCGATTTCATGACGGCATCCAGCTACGGTAGCGGAATGTCTACCACGCGTGATGTTAAAATCCTGAAAGACCTGGATGAAGACATTCGTGGCAAGGACGTGCTGATTGTCGAAGACATCATCGATTCCGGCAATACGCTGTCCAAAGTGCGTGAAATTCTGAGCCTGCGCGAGCCGAAATCCTTGGCTATTTGTACGCTGCTGGACAAACCTTCTCGTCGTGAAGTGAATGTTCCGGTCGAGTTTATCGGCTTCTCAATTCCTGATGAGTTTGTGGTCGGTTACGGCATTGACTATGCCCAGCGTTATCGCCATCTGCCGTATGTTGGCAAAGTAGTGCTGCTGGACGAGTAATTGGCTGGAGCGCCTGATGGCGCAGGTTTGTAGGCCGGGTAAGGCGTCGCCGCCTCCCGGCAATGTCACATTATTTATGGTTACTGTGTTTCTGACTCAGGTTAGACAACCCCTGGCGATAGCGCTGTTCCAGCGTTTCGCGGCTGGTGGCGGTGACGTCGAGATCGCGCAGCAGGCCATCATGAATACCGTAAGCCCAGCCGTGAATGGTCACTTTCTGACCGCGCTTCCAGGCTGAACGCATAATGGTTGAGTGGCCCAGGTTATAGACCTGTTCCATGACATTCAGTTCGCACAGGGTGTCCATACGACGTTCCTGCGGCATTTCGCCCAGCAGTGAGCTGTGTTTGAACCAGATATCGCGGATGTGCAGTAACCAGTTATCAATCAGCCCCTGTTCTTTATTTTCAATCGCCGCCTGGACGCCGCCGCATCCATAGTGGCCGCATATAATAATATGTTCCACTTCCAGCACATCCACCGCATACTGAACCACTGAGAGACAGTTCAGGTCGGTGTGAATAACCAGATTGGCAACATTGCGGTGAACAAATAATTCGCCCGGTTCAAGACCGGTTAATCGTTCAGCGGGAACGCGGCTATCGGAACATCCAATCCATAGAAAACGCGGATTCTGGGCATGCGTCAGCGTTTCAAAAAATCCGGGATCTTCTTCTACCAGCATCTTTGACCATAGTGCATTGTTGCTGATGAGTGTATCTATGTCTTTCATGGAGTAGCACGACCCGAAGCCAGATAAATTCGATGGGCTAATATAGGGTAACTCCATCATTATTTAAACTATATATAAAATGTCAGAACGTAAGGTAAGTATAAAAACATGACCATTGCTCTGGAACTTCAACAACTTAAAAAAACTTACCCCGGTGGCGTTCAGGCGTTACGCGGGATAGATTTGCAAGTCGAAGCGGGTGATTTTTATGCGCTTTTGGGACCGAATGGCGCAGGAAAATCCACCACTATTGGAATAATCAGCTCGCTGGTGAATAAAACCTCCGGGCGGGTGAGCGTCTTCGGATACGATCTTGAAAAAGATACGGTTAATGCTAAACGCCAGCTTGGCCTGGTACCGCAGGAGTTTAACTTTAACCCGTTTGAAACCGTGCAGCAGATTGTGGTCAACCAGGCGGGTTACTACGGTGTTGAGCATAAAGAAGCGGTCAAACGCAGCGAACTATATTTAAAGCAGCTCGATTTATGGGAAAAACGTAACGAGCGCGCGCGCATGTTGTCTGGTGGGATGAAACGTCGTCTGATGATTGCCCGTGCGCTGATGCACGAGCCAAAATTACTCATTCTGGATGAACCAACGGCGGGCGTCGACATTGAGCTGCGTCGTTCCATGTGGGGCTTTTTAAAGGATTTAAACGACAAAGGCACCACCATTATTCTGACCACTCACTATCTCGAAGAAGCGGAAATGCTGTGTCGTAATATCGGCATTATTCAGCACGGCGAGCTGGTGGAAAACACCTCGATGAAGAGTCTGCTCTCCAAGCTGAAATCCGAGACCTTTATCCTCGATCTGGCACCAAAAAGTCCGCTGCCGAAACTGGAAGGTTATCAGTACCGACTGGTCGACACTTCCACACTGGAAGTGGAGGTTCTGCGTGAACAAGGGGTCAACAGCGTCTTCTCTCAGCTGAGCGCGCAGGGCATTCAGGTATTGAGTATGCGTAACAAAGCGAACCGACTGGAAGAACTGTTTGTTTCTCTGGTGCATGAAAAACAAGGAGATCGCGCATGATGCAGCTTTACTGGGTTGCGCTGAAAAGCATCTGGGCGAAAGAGATCCACCGCTTTATGCGTATCTGGATCCAGACTTTGGTGCCTCCCGTCATCACCATGACGCTCTATTTTATTATCTTTGGTAACCTGATCGGCTCGCGTATCGGCGAAATGCATGGCTTTAGCTACATGCAGTTTATTGTGCCGGGGCTGATCATGATGGCAGTGATCACCAACTCGTACGCCAACGTGGCATCGTCATTCTTTAGCGCCAAGTTTCAGCGCAATATCGAAGAGCTGCTGGTCGCCCCGGTGCCGACGCACGTGATTATCGCCGGTTTCGTCGGCGGCGGCGTGGCGCGTGGCCTGTGCGTAGGCATTCTGGTCACGGCTATTTCACTGTTCTTCGTACCGTTCCAGGTGCATTCCTGGGTCTTTGTGGCGCTCACGCTGGTGTTAACGGCGGTACTGTTCTCGCTAGCCGGTTTGCTGAACGCAGTCTTTGCTAAAACCTTTGACGATATCAGCCTGATCCCCACCTTCGTGCTGACGCCGCTGACCTATCTGGGTGGCGTGTTCTATTCGTTAACGCTGCTGCCGCCGTTCTGGCAGGGACTGTCGCATCTGAACCCAATTGTCTACATGATTAGCGGCTTCCGCTACGGCTTCCTGGGTATTCATGATGTTCCGCTGGTCACCACGTTTGGCGTGCTGGTGGTGTTCATTGCGGCGTTTTACTTGCTGTGCTGGTACCTGATTCAGCGCGGACGCGGCCTGCGTAGCTAATTCTTTCTTCCTCTCCTGACTCGGGAGAGGAAGACTTTTGATGCTTATCACCATTACCGATTTATCACCCTGATAAACTACTTGCCTGCTAAGGAGGTAGGCAATGTTAGGTTGGGTAATTACCTGTCATGACGATAAGGCACAGGATATGCTGCATCGTCTGGAGAAAAAGTACGGTCCGTTGGAGCAATGTCAGGCGGTAAGTTTCTGGCGTGGGCTCAGCTCGAATATGTTAAGCCGCATGATGTGCCATGCCCTGCATGCTACAGATTCAGGTGAAGGGGTAGTATTCCTGACGGATATGGCCGGGGCTGCGCCTTACCGTGTGGCTTCGTTAATGAGTCATAAACATCCCCAGTGTGAAGTGATTTCAGGTATCAGCTATCCATTGCTTGAGCGAATGATTTCGTCACGGGAATCGCTGAGCAGTTCTGCGTTTCGCGATTGCATCGTCGCGCTTGGCGGCCCCGAAGTCTCCAGCCTCTGGCATCAACAACAAAAAAATCCCCCCTTCGTGTTGAAGCATGATTTGTATGAGTATTAATCATTGGTATTGATGATGCTTTTGCTACAATAACCGAGGTTTCTCGCCTCGGTTAAATCATATGGTTATGCGCGTTCTGTTTGTTCTGTTGCTCCTGTTTTCTGGTGGCGTAGGTGCGGCCTTGCCCGCTCGCTATATGCAAACCACGGAAGATGCGGTGATCTGGGCGCATATTGGCAATAAGACGGAGACTGTCGGTAATTTACGCGCGGGACAGATTATTGCCGTTGAACCGGATGCAAAGGATTACTACACCTTCAACTTCGGCTTTGGCAAAGGCTACATCGACAAAGGGCACCTGGAATCTGTGCAGGGGCGTCAGCGTGTGGAAGACGGCCTGGGTGACTTAAATAAACCGTTGAGTAACCAGAACCTGATTACCTGGAAAGATACTCCGGTCTATAACGCGCCGGACGTAGGCAGTGCGCCGTTTGGTACGCTGGCTGAGAATCTACGCTACCCGGTGCTCAGTCGGCTGAAAGACAGACTGAATCAGACCTGGTATCAGATTCGCATCGGCGAGCGGCTGGCCTATATCAGCGCGCTGGATGCTCAGCAGGATAACGGTATCCCGATTCTGACTTACCATCATATTCTGCGCGATGAAGAGAACACGCGTTTTCGTCATACCTCCACCACCACATCAGTGCGCGCGTTCAGTAACCAGATGACCTGGCTGCGAGATATGGGCTATACGACGCTGACGATGTATCAGTTAGAAGACTACCTCAATAATCGCGCAAACCTTCCGGCGCGTTCGGTCGTTATTACGTTTGATGATGGCCTGAAGTCCGTTAGCCGCTATGCGCATCCCGTCCTCAAGCAGTATGGCTTTAAGGCGACGGCGTTTATCATTAGCTCACGTATCAAGCGCCACCCACAGAAGTGGGATCCGAAATCGCTGCAGTTTATGAGTATTTCCGAGCTGGAAGGGATTAAAGATGTTTTCGACTTCCAGTCGCACACCCATTTCTTGCATCGGGTGGATGGCCAGCGACGACCTATTTTACTCAGCCGTAACTATCACAATATTCTGTTTGATTTTGAACACTCCCGTCGGGCGCTCGGGCAGTTTAATCCGCATGTGCTCTATCTTTCCTACCCGTTTGGCGGCTATAACGCGACGGCGGTGAAAGCGGCGCATGATGCCGGTTTTCATTTGGCGGTGACGACGGTGAAAGGGAAGGTGAAGCCTGGCGATAACCCGATGTTGCTAAAGCGGCTGTATATCCTGCGGACGGATTCGCTGGAAACAATGTCGCGGCTGATAGTCAATCAGCCGCAGGGGTAGTTTACTGGTAGGTTATCTGGAAGGTGACAGACGTTCCGAAAATGCCAGGGGTTACGGCTTCCGTCCCTGTTTTGACAAGCTTTGCCTTAAAGTTAGCGTTTACCGAGGTCACAGGCATTCCGATTGTCTCACCCACGGCAATGATTTCAGCTGTGCTGTCGGCATGCATTTGTGAATAGGCTGGAGAGCTTATTTTCACGCCGACGCCGCCAGCCGCGGTGATGCTGGCGTTGCTGGTGATCGAATTGGTGAATAAGCTTTTATCCGCTGTGGTGTACGATGATTTAGCCACGAACGAGACTTCAATCGTCCCGGTACAGGTGCCGCTAATCTGGAAAGGCACCTCGGTGGTTTGGTCTTTCTCCACGTCACTTCGGTACCAGTCGCCTAAATTCACGGTGGTGGGGGCTGTAAGAATGCAGGTCGGTTCGGAGAATGGAATGTAAAATGTGGCATCTGACATCGTAATCAGCGGACGAGGATGGTCGCTGCCATCAGAGCTACTGGGGTTTCCCAGCACAATATGACCGATCGGGCCGCCGACGGCGCTAAGAAAACCGATGCCTTCAGGCACGCCGCTAAAGCCCGGTAGCTGGTAGATATCCATGACCGCATGCCATTTTTTTTCACTGAAGTAGCTTTCATTATCATTAGATATCGCAGATTCGGTATATGAGCTGGTGTTGGTGAGGAACCATGCGGTTAGCGGTCGTCCGTCGGGGTAGAGCCCGATGGTGTACTCAATGCCCGGAATGTTAGTACGAAACAACGCCTTCCCATCGACAGAGCCGATTAATAAGCTGCTGTCCGTCATTGAGAAGACATCTTCGCCATCAATCCCCATCATGCAGTGGCTTTGCATCTGCGGGGTGAGTTCCATAATGATATTGCTCGCCAGCAACGTAGCGCTAGACACGGAAGGCAGGAAGGTGATCGTCGGTGCGGTACCAGGAGACATGATTTCCCGCGTTGTATCATTGTAAAATTTACATTCCTGGTCAGCATATGCTGCACCGGATGCGCCCAACAGTAACAACGCGGCCAGGTGAGGGGAGAGCTTCATCATAAATCCTTTTATTCGTAGCTGACGTCAACCAAGACGTTGCTGGTGACAACGCCGCTGACAACTGCGCCCGTATTCTGATAGCGCGCGTAAAACTGATAATCCGTTAAATACTGTGAACTGCTTTTCTCGCTGACGTCGTAAACAACATTTGAACTGCCATCGCTGTTTAAGACGTTAGTTTTAGCGTCCGCAGAAAAAATGACGATACCGACGTTTTGCGCGGCATCCACCGTGGCATCATTTTTGAAAACCTGGTTCTGGTTGCTCCAGAAGCCAGATTGCGGCGTAAAACTGAACATCAGTTGCTTGATACTGCTGTTATCTGCGCAGTCTTCGAGCCGCACGTTAAAAGGTGTGCCGCCAGCCTCATCGGTTGGTGCATATTTATTGCTGCCGTCGTTATTATAAAACCATACACGCGTGACGTTGGGGAGGTAGACCTCCCCCCCATTTTCCAGACTGAGTTTACAAGTGCTGTTAACAATACTGGCGGTCAGATTGATATCCAAATCGGAACCCGCCTGGCTGATACCAGACCAAAGCCCACCCGTCAGGCTCATAAGCAACATAAGACCGGGCTGGCGTAAAAGAAACGGTAATTGTTGCATGAGCAAAGCACCTGAAAATTAAGGGTATGTCACAACAAAGGTGACCGGAGCCGTGACATTGCCGGGGGTCACATCGCTCAGGGTTTTACCGTTTGCCACCATAATGCGTGACGTCATTGGGTAGGTACCCGCACCGTCGGTAATGGTTACCTCTTGCGCTGCTGGTGGCGTTTTACAAGACAACCGAACACCGGTGTCTGCTTCGCCGCCCCAAATTTCAAAGGCGGTATTCAGGCCCGCCGCGTAAGAGTCGCCATCAACATTATCACCGGAGCAGGTGCCACCGGTGCCCGCTTTGGCTTCTACCTCTGCGGTTGTCACGCCGGAGCAGTTGCTGAAGATAATGCTCAGCGGCATCACTTTCTTGTTAAGATCCGATTTATAAACTTCGCCATAACCAATGGTGCTGACGTTTTTACCGCTGCCATTGACTACAATGGCTTTACAGGTACCGGTGGTTACCGTTGATGTGAAGGTCATTTGCACGCTGTCGGTGCCGCTAATTGCCGCATTAACCATGCCGGAAAATAAAATGGCAGAAACGGATAAAGCGAGTAATGCTGAGTTAAATTTCATAGGAGTTCTCCGTTATTCTGCGTGAGTTATTCGTATTCAAATTCGAATACGGCGGTGGCTTCAAATCTACCCACGGTCAGTGAACCGGCTTTTGTTTCTTGCAACGTCGCAACCAGTGGCACAGCTTTATTGTCGATTTCGGTTTTTGTCCAGACCAGTCGTTCAACATCAACGGCTGAGTTAATGGTAAAAGGGGTTGCAGGATCGGATTGCCGTGCGATGGTAACGGCGGCGTAATCTGAAACTCCGGTGCCTTTCGCCAGAGAGTTGGTTAACCCGGTGAGCAGATAGCCTGACGGCGTACCGGTGACCGTTGTTTTTAATGAGCTTAGCGATGCCGGGCATTCGACGATCACAATCTGGAAATTCGCCGTTGCCACATTATTTCGCACATCATCGAGTCTAACCTCACCGTTAGCATTGCCTATTGTTAAGGTTTGCACAGTGTCGCTACCCTGACCACCGACTAACTTCATGTTACACGTCGTCTCTAAAATAGTGGCCGTGAAATTAACATCAAGGTTAGTGGAATTAGCAGCAAGCGCGCTTCCAGAGGCTGCCATCGCAACAAAGGCCGCGATGGGAAGACTGAGGCGGTTTCTTTTCATATAAACTCTCATTAGTTTTTCCCTAAACAGGTCATTACATGTGGCAAAGTTGGTTACTTAATACGGGCGTTAGCCCCGCTTTTGCCGTGGTTGCGGTTAACTGATAATGCACCGTACAGGTGCTTTCTTTACCACTGCCCCACACCACGCGAAGTTCGCCTTGTGGGTCTACGCCGCGCACGTAGGCTTGCCCGGCCTGGCCTACGGTACCGACAGTTTCATTTTTCTCGTTAAGGACATCTGCGCCTAAAGGAATAAAACCTTTATCGCTGCGCAGTAATTCCAGAATCAGTGAGCGCCCTTCATTGGTTTCAAAATTGACCAGCACGACGGCACCGCTACGCGGTACGGTAACGGTACTGGTACTTTTGATTTCAACATCGTTTTCCAGCGTGCTGATATCCAGCGACACCCGGTTCTCGCGGTAGGCCGACATATACGGCAAAATGCCGTAGCCTGAGCTGCCGATTTCACTGCTGCTGTAACCTAACCCTGCACCTTTCGCGCCGCTGGCTTTTACCAGCGCGACGGCGTCGCTCTCGCCAATGCTGCCCGGCGCGAACGCTATACCACCAGAATGCAGCACCATGCCACCGCTGTAGCTGGCGGAATATTGCTGGCTATTGTCGTCGCCAAAAGAAGCGGAAAGCCCTAATGGGCCGTAACTGCTGTTGAGGGAACCAAAGCCGCTCACCTGATTCAGATTGCCGTAATTACCGCTACTGGAGGCGGCGCTAACGGAGTAGCTGATGTCGTTATCTTTGGTGTTACCGCTGGCGGTGGAGTTGACGTTAGTACCGCCCTTCATGTCAGAGCGCAGGCCCATGTTGATATTGGAGAAGCCGCCAGAGCGTTCCCCGCTGTGGGAAAACATACTCAGTGGAATACTGACGCTGACATAGATGCTGTCGTCTTTATTGCCGTTCTGGTCATAGGCGCGTTGTACCGACAGGCTATAGCTGCCGTAGGCAAAACTGTTGTTGTAACCCACGCTATAGTTGGCCGTTGATCCCGCATCATTCCAGTAATCTTGCCATGTTCCGCTGACATACACAGAACCCCAGGCAGTTTCTCCCTGGTTTAAGGGCTGGTTGATACTGACCTGCACCTGGTTTTTGGTGCGCTGGTAATCAGCATAAATCTCATCACCTGATTGGTAACTTTGCTGGGCGTATTGCCGGTGTTTAACACTGTCTTGCAGAGACGCAGCGTCATTCAGGCTGAGGTAATCTTCGGTGGAAAAGCGATAAGCGGCGACGTTAAACGAGGTATTGGTCGCTTCTATCATTTTGCTGTATGTCAGTCGGTAGCTTTGCCCACTGAGCGTGCCTAGATCATCAATGCTGGCGTGAGATTGCGTCACATCAAAGGCGAATGCGCCAATGCCGGTGTTCATTGCCAGGCCTAATAACCCGGCATAGAAGTCCATATCGGTATATTGCGCGCCAATATAGCCGGTAAAGGTGTTGTTCAGGCCATAGTAAAACTGCGCGTAACCCACCTGTGGTTTATCATGCAAAGAATCATCGTTCAGTTCACCGACGCCGATATCCCAACGTGTCGCGCCGGGGCGTAACATTTGGGTGACAGAAGAAAAGGGGACAGAAAAGCTGCGTTTGCTGCCGTCGGTTTCTTCTACGGTAACCAGCAGATCGTTACCGTAGCCCGTGGTGCTGAGGTCGTTAATCTCAAACGCGCCCGGCGGTACGGTCGTTTCGTAGATTTTATTGCCACTTTGCATCACCGTGACTTTGGCGTTGCTGTTGGCTACGCCGCGGATGACGGGCGCATAGTTGCTGGAGCCCATCGGCAGCATGCGATCGTCGTTATACATGCGTGTCCCGCGCAGACTGAAGGAGTCAAACGCATCGCCACGGGTATAGGAATCGCCTATCACCATTTGCGCTTTCAGCGCCGTGATATCTCGCTGTAAATAAACGTCCTGATTGTTGTATTCGCTACCGGTCTCTTTGTTCCAGTTAAGGCTACCTCGGGAACGCAAACGCCACGGCCCCATATTTAAACCGTAACGCAGGCCCATGTAGGCGGTATCGGATGTCGTACCATTGCCTTCACTGTGCCACGCGTTCATATCATAAGAGACGATTGCTGCTGGAACACCATCCTCCCACAGAGAAGGGTCAACATACCCGGCGGGGCGCTTCAGGATATAAATTTGCGGGAAGTTAAGATCCATTGCCTGTTTGCCGGAATCATAAGTTGCCGTAGCTCCAGGGTAGTATTTTTTTATATCCAGGCATGAAGTGTTGTCATCGGCCTCGAAATCATCGCTCATCGAGGTGGGATCAACACCTGCCTGGGTGAGTAAAAGTGGCGTCAGGCACGCGCTGGCGCGCGGCGTACCGTTTTCATTAAAGGTAATTTCAGAGGTGGATTTCAACGCATTGTTAAGGTTTACTTTTACACGATAGGTTCCGGCGAGTACCGGGTTGCCATACGTATACCGGCTAATATCGATATTCGCACCGCTGTTAAGTAAAAATTGCTCGTTAAATTCTACGGCTTCATCTGACTCGACAATGGTTTTAGCTGATTCTGAATTTGCAGCAGAAACAGAAAAAGGGAGCGCAGCGCCAATAGCAAGGCATAGTAATGAGCGTTGAAATAGCATTCTTTATCCGAATAATTGATGTGGGCTATTGTTGCCCACAATATTGAAGCGTAATTATTATTAATTAGTCGATTTTGGCTTCTCGCTTATCTGTACCGCCATTATCATTAATGGTGTTATAGATAACTGTACCACTGGTATTACTCGAAAGATTTTTTACGGGCATGCCTATCCCGCTGAAGGGCAAGACAGATTTACTGTCGACGGTATATTCTTTGCCGCCCACTTTAAATTTAACGTTGGAAATGGAAACATTGTACGGGCTATCATTCTGGGCAAACAGTGAAAACGTATTGCCTTCTTTTTTCTGCGACCATTTTAGATTTTCAGCCGCATCGCCAGGCGTGCCTTTCAGACCATCTGGACGAAAAAATAATTTGATACGCGTGCGAAAGGCGAGTTGAAGTTGATTTAAATTTTCGCCTTCTTTCGCTTTTGATTTTGGCGGGATTTCCAGCACGTTAAACCAAAACAGTGATTCCCGATCCTGAGGTAATGCGCTACCCATATACGTAATGCGTAAGGATTGTCCTTTTTGTGGATCGATACGAGATACCGGGGGAGTAATGACAAATGGCAGCTTTAGCTCCTGAGGATCAACACCGTCACGCCCGTCATCCAACCAGGTTTGCACCAGTAGCGGTTTATTCCCCCGATTATCCAGATTCACAATCACGTCTTTTGATGACTGCGGGTACACTATACGTGTTCCGGAAATGACGATATCCGCGTTGACCTGGAACGCTGTAAATGCCGAGAAGGCCGCAGCAGCGAAGCAGGTGGCTTTAAATCCCTTTGTAATAACCGTATTGACCATTTTACCCTCCCTGTAGGTACACTTTAAAATCCCCCAACACAGTCGCTGAGGGATTGGCTAATCTTTTTAAATAAAAGGATTAGTTATAAACAACGGTGAAGGCAACCTGCGCCTGTACGGTCCCTGCCGTTACCGGGCTGCTGTCTGCATTCCACTTCTGGCCCTGGGTGTAGGCTACGCGGTAGAACAGGTCACCGGTACCATCAGCGGAAATAGTGGCTTTCTGCGTGTTGTTAGTCTGGTCAACTTTGATCAGATCGGTAGCGCCGTTGCCGTTGTTAGACAGCACCAGGTTAACGTTTTCTGCCGCACCCTGTAGGTTAGCCGGCGGTACTAACAGGCCACCAGACGTAGAACTGGAACCACCCCAGGAATCAAACTGAGCGGAGGCATCTTTTACCGTTGCGTTATCACATTCGCTCAGGTTCAGAGCGAATTGTTTTTCGCCCAGAGTACTGTTCTCACCCAGCGCGTCCGCGAAGTTTTTAACGAAAACGGTATCCAGATTAACGTCAAAATCGTTACCGTCTTGATCGATTTTATTATCGAGAGAGATTTTACAGGTGTTGTTAGAAACCAGGCCGTGGAAAGTAATTGTACCCGTATCTGAATTCGATGCCATTGCAGAGCCTGCGCTCAAAATCATTGCAACAGCGGCTGCCATACCATATTTTCTAAAAGACATTTCTAATATCCATATTTAGTTTTTAAATATAAACATAAGATATAATTTCATATATCTTATTTTTTGAAATATTGAATTTCGGAGTGTATTTTATAGAGGGCGATGACGAAAGGGAATTGGGAGGTTATTAGAAATGCTTTAAGTTCTTTTAAGTATAATTAAAGTGTATTACTCAATAAATAAGATAGATAATAAATAATATTATTTATAGGTTTTAAATACAACTCATCAAAAATATGTTTATCTTGATGAGTTGTATTAGTGGTGAGATCTAGGCGACCTGTACCGGAATGGCTTTTGCAGTACGTTTCATTTCGTTGTCGCCTTCGAAATAGGCCACTTTCGGACGCCATGTACGGGCTTCTTCGTCAGACATAGTGACGAAGCTGGCGATAATCACAATGTCGCCAACTTCAGCACAGTGCGCCGCTGCACCGTTCACCGAGATGATTCTGGAGCCGCGTTCAGCCGCAATGGCATAGGTTGAGAAACGTTTACCATTGGTCACGTTCCAGATATCAATAGCTTCGTTTTCCAGAATACCTGAGGCATCGAGGAAATCCTGGTCGATGGCGCAGGAGCCTTCGTAATGCAGGTCCGCCTGCGTGACTTTTACGCGGTGGAGCTTGCCTTGCAGCATGGTGCGAATCATAACTTCTATACCCTGTCGTTTACCTTGGCTAAGCAGGCGCGACTGGCCTGCTTTGAGAAATCTTCAGGCAGTATTGCCCGATTTTTAACCCCTGTCTACTGGGCTAATGTAACGCTTTGATTATCGATCAGACGAGCCTGACCCAGCCATGCTGCGGCCAGAATCACCGCGCGTTTACTGGTTTCAGTCAACTCCAGCAGCGTGTCGGCATCACGAATCTGAATATCGTCGGCGCGGAAGCCTTTTTCATTCAGTTCTTGTTCGGCAATGGTAATAATTTCTTGCAGCTCACGATTACCCGCAATCAGCTTTTCAGCGATACCGTTCATCACGTTGTGCAGGCCTGGCGCAATTTTACGCTGTTCTGCCGTTAGATAACCGTTACGTGAGCTGAGGGCCAGACCGTCTTTGGCGCGAATAATCGGTACGCCAACGATCTCAATGTCATAACCCATGTCCGCTACCATTTTGCGGATCAGCGCCAGCTGTTGGAAATCTTTTTCACCAAAGCAGGCGATATCGGGTTGGATCAGGTTAAACAACTTGCTGACGATAGTGGAAACACCACGGAAGTGGCCTGGGCGGCTGGCGCCTTCCAGCATGGTAGAGAGGCCGGGAACATCAACGAAAGTCTGGCCTTCCAGACCTTGCGGGTAGATCTCTTCAACGGCCGGAGCAAAGACATAATCGACTTTACGCTTGTTCAGCTTTTCGCAATCTTCCTGCAGGGTGCGCGGATAGCGCACCAGATCGTCTGGTCGGTCAAACTGCATCGGGTTAACGAAAATGCTGACGAACACCACATCAGCCCGCGCTTTTGCTTCATCGACCAGTTTCATATGGCCGTCGTGCAGGTTGCCCATGGTGGGAACCAGTGCGACGCGTTTGCCTTCCTGACGCAGACGACGAATATGCTGGCGCAGCAGCGGCAGGGTTTCAATGATTAACACGACAAGACTCCTTGAGTTGCCTGAGGTACCGTAGGCCGGATAAGACGCGTAGCGTCGTCATCCGGCACGGTCAGAAAATTAGTGGAAGCTGTGCTCTTCACCCGGATAAACGCCGGACTCCACTTCAGCCATATACTGCCGCACTGCGGCGCGCATGTCGCCTGCTTCATTGAGGAAATTCTTCGCAAATTTCGGAATGTGGCCGCCGGTAATGCCAAAGGCATCATGCATGACGAGGATTTGCCCGTCGGTGACGTTACCGGCGCCGATACCAATCACCGGAATCGACAGCGCTTCAGTGACGCGCTTCGCCAGCTCAACCGGCACGCACTCCAGCACCAGCAACTGAGCGCCAGCGGCTTCTAAGGCCAGCGCATCATCCAGCAGTACCTGCCCGGCGTCGCCGCGGCCCTGAATTTTATAGCCGCCGAAGATATTCACCGACTGGGGCGTTAATCCCAGATGGCCGCAAACCGGCACCGCGCGTTCGGTGAGCATTTTCACCGTATCTACCAGCCAGGCGCCGCCTTCGATTTTGACCATATTAGCGCCCGCGCGCATAACTACCGCAGCGTTTTCAAACGCCTGCTCCGGAGTGGCATAAGCCATAAACGGTAGGTCGGAGAGCAGCAGACAATTCGGTGCGCCGCGACGCACTGCTCGGGTGTGGTAAGCAATGTCTTCAACGGTGACGGGCAGGGTGGAGTCGTGCCCCTGTACCGTCATGCCCAGCGAATCACCGACCAGCATCACGTTGATGCCTTCATCGGCAAACAGCTTAGCGAAGCTGTAGTCGTAGGCGGTGATAGTCGCGAAGCGCTTTTTCTCTTGCTTGCATTTCTGCAGCAGTGAAATGGTGGTGGGTTTCATAACATTTCCTGATGATGAAAGTCATATTTATCGGCATTCTAACAGTCACATTCAGGGGGGCAATTGTTTTAAGCAATCGTTTGGCGCTAAAGCAGTAAACGCTAAAGGGGAGAAGATACTTTACCAGTGTGCAGGTTTTGCGGCACCAAGATGGGTGAGGTGCTGATGCAGGCTGATACCATCCGGAAAGATAAGCTCAGGAGCAATTTCGAATAACGGCCACAGCATAAAACCACGGTTTTTCATGTCGTAGTGCGGTACGGCCAGACGTTCGGTGTTAATCACTTCATCGCCAAACAGCATAATGTCGAGGTCCAGCGTTCGTGGTCCCCAGCGTTCGGCTTTGCGTACCCGGCCCTGCTGTAACTCAATGCGTTGGGTGTGATTGAGTAATTCTTCCGGCGCGAGGGTGGTTTCCAGTGCGACGGCGGCGTTCAGGTAATCGGGTTGATCCTGTGGGCCTAATGGTGGCGTACGGTAAAATGAGGAGACAGCCACGATTCGGCTGTCAGGGATTTCACCGATCGCTTTCACGGCAGCATTAACCTGCTCCAGAGGGGAGGCTAAATTACTGCCGAGGGCGATATATACCCGTCGTTTTTCAAGCTGCATCTGTGTCACCACCTTGATGCGACTCGAAATGTGTTGGGTATACGTGATAGGTCATGCGGAGCCTTCACGGCGTGGCGCGCGTTTACGCGGGCGACGATGGCGACGACGTGCGTCTGGCTCTTCATCCAGCTCGTTCAGCATGCCTTTTTGTTCTGGCGGCGCAGAAACCTGGAATTCACCCCACCATTTCGCCAGTCGCTGCAATTCCGCGTTGTGTTCGACTTCAGCACGCAGCGCTAACAGGTCGTAAGCTGCGCGGAACTTTGGATGCTCCATCAGCTTCCAGGCGCGTTTACCCTGGCGACGCGACATACGTAACTGCAACTGCCAGATATCGCGGGTCAGTGAGGTCAGACGTTTCGGGATCGCCAGCGAGCGGCAGGCTTCGTCCAGCACGTCGTTCATTGCCAGCGCGAAAGCGTCGTAATAGGCTAGACCGCTTTCTTGCGCAATTTTCTGTGCGGCTTCCAGTAACGGATACCAGAACATGGCAGCAAACAAGAACGCCGGGTTAACGCGCATATCATTGTGAATGCGGTTATCGGTATTCTTCAGTACCTGGGCAATGATGCGTTCCATTGGGCTGTCACCGTCTTCGGTGAAGTAGCGCGTAATGGTTGGGAACAGCGGTTGGAACAGGCTGTACTCACGCAGTTTTTTATAGGTTTCGTACCCATAGCCCGCCTGTAACAGCTTGAGCGCTTCTTCAAACAGGCGTGCAGGAGGAATATCGTTAAGCAAGGTTGCCAGACGTGGGATCGGCTCTGCGGTTTCCGGGCTGATACGCATGTCGAGCTTGGCGGCAAAGCGTACGGCGCGCAGCATGCGCACAGGATCTTCGCGATAGCGCGTTTCCGGATTACCGATCAGGCGAATGATGCCCTCTTCGAGATCCTGCATTCCCCCAACGTAATCACGTACGGTGAAATCGGCCACGCTGTAATACAGGCTGTTAATCGTGAAATCACGACGCTGTGCATCTTCTTCGATGGAGCCGAAGATGTTGTCACGCAGCAGCATACCGTTTTGCCCGCGCTGCGATGTTGTGCGATCGGATTCGCTGCCTTCATGATGGCCGCGGAACGTTGCCACTTCGATAATTTCTGGGCCGAACATGACATGGGCCAGACGGAAACGGCGACCGACCAGGCGACAGTTACGAAACAGTTTGCGCACCTGATCCGGCGTTGCGTTAGTGGTGACATCAAAATCTTTCGGCTTTTTGCCCAGCAAAAGATCGCGTACACCACCGCCAACCAGCCATGCCTCGTATCCGGCCTTATTGAGCCTGTACATTACCTTCAGGGCATTTTCACTGATATCTTTGCGGGAGATAGAGTGCTGCTCACGCGGAATTACCGTCATATGTGGACGGGCGACGGCGAGCTCAGCCTCGCGCTCCTCGCGGCTTAGCACCTTGCGGCAAAAATTAGCGACTCGGGTAAAAATAGTGCACCTCGGTAGTGTCAAACTTCAATCAGAACAAGTGTTGCTGTGTAAAAATAGCGGCTAATCATAGCTCAGCATGATGCATTTGAGAATGCCGGATTTAAGATCGCCGATTCAGGCACCGCTGTCAGACGCCAATTCTCAACGGCAAACTCCAGGATCTGATCAACCTGCATATCCTGCCACGGGATATCGGCACGCTGGCCGAGAAAGCGCAGCGCGGCAATAATCACCGGACGCGGATCGCCTTGCGGCAGCGCAGGTGCATGATTTTGTTTTGAAAGTTTAGCGCCTTGTTCGTTGAGCGCCAGCGGAAGATGAATATAGTCAGGCGCTTGCCAGCCAAACTGCTGATACAAAGAGATTTGCCGCACCGTGGGTTCGATAAGATCGGCGCCGCGTACAATCTCTGTTACGCCCTGAAAGTGGTCATCAACCACCACGGCGAGGTTATAGGCAAACAGCCCGTCGCGACGGTGAATGATAAAATCTTCGCCTGCAAGCTGTGGATCTGCCTGAATTTCACCGCGCAGTTGGTCAGTAAACTGCATCACCGGGTGACGTTGCTTTATGCGGACTGCCGCCTGCTCTGGTCCGAGGCGTAACTCACGGCAATGGCCGTCATAAATACCACCGACGCTTTGAATACGCGCCCGTGTACAGGTGCAGTAATAGCTCAGATCCTGTTGATGTAACCAGGCGAGCGCCTCGCGGTAGGCATCATGACGTTGGGATTGCCATAAAATATCGCCATCCCAGTGCAGTCCGTAATGTTCCAGCTGACGCAGAATCGTATCTGCAGCACCGGGAACTTCACGAGGGGGGTCAATATCTTCAATGCGCACTCGCCAGATTCCGCGCTGTGAACGGGCCTGCAGGTAACTCCCGAGGGCGGCAATTAGTGAACCGAAATGCAGTTCGCCAGAAGGGGAAGGGGCGAAGCGGCCTATATAGTGTGAATCGCTCATTTTGCGGACTAACAAATAATAAGGCGGGAGAAGCTCCCGCCTGTAGTAAACGTGGTAAAAATGACCGGAATTAACCTGCCATTTGTTTTTCGCGGATTTCTGCCAGCGTTTTACAGTCGATGCACAGATCGGCTGTCGGACGCGCTTCCAGACGGCGAATACCAATTTCTACGCCGCATGATTCGCAGTAGCCGAAATCTTCGTCTTCTACTTTCTTCAGCGTCTTCTCGATCTTTTTGATCAGTTTGCGCTCACGGTCACGGTTACGCAGCTCAAGGCTGAATTCTTCTTCCTGTGCGGCGCGGTCCACCGGATCAGGGAAGTTAGCCGCTTCGTCTTGCATATGAGTTACGGTGCGATCGACTTCATCCCTAAGTTGATTGCGCCATGCCTCAAGAATACGCCTGAAGTGCGACAGCTGGGCTTCGTTCATATACTCTTCGCCCGGTTTCTCCTGGTACGGCTCCACCCCAGCGATGGCGAGAATACTCAGGGACGATGTTTTACGGTTTTGCCCTTCTTGCATGTTGCTTCTCCTTAACACGCACTATCGATCCCCATGTTCGGGGGAAAAATCAGGTCGCTATAAATAGCAGATGCTTTTCCGGATAGCAATTATCTAAACGTAACACTTGACAACCCTGTGAGGAAAAGCGTATTTGCCCACGCGCCCAGAATACTAATTGACCAGATATTTACACCATTACAAGGTAATGGGCAACGGCTCTTTAAGAGTCATACCGTGGGCAGAAAGTTCCGCTTTATAAACCAGAATTTCAACCCCCTTAAGCTGTGCTTCAACTAATAATTGCGCATATTTTGCATCGATATGGCGCGCGGGTGAAAACCGTGTAATGGCTGAATGTAGCACGGCGAAAAATATCACTGCCCGCTTGCCTTCAGCCGCTACGCTCATCAATTCCCGAAGATGCTTCTGACCTCGTTCAGTGATGGCATCGGGAAAATAACCCTGCTCTTTTTCCGCCAACGTGACTGATTTCACTTCAATATAGCAGTCAGGTCGGGAATCTGCCTGTAACAAAAAGTCGATGCGGCTCCCTTCGGCGCCGTATTTTACTTCACTTTTCAAAGTACTGTAGCCTGAAACTTCCGAAATTAACGCCTGCTGAATCGCCTCTTTCGTTAATCTGTTGGCCCACAGCGTGTTAACACAAATAAATTCACCGGATTGGGTTTGCGTTAATTCCCAGGTATGTGGATATTTGCGTTTAGTATTTTCTGATGTCGAATACCAAACGGTGTCACCTGGTATTGCGCATCCGGTCATCGCACCGGTATTTGGGCAGTGTAGCGTTAACGCTGTGCCATCGGGTGTGATCACATCCGCTAAAAAGCGCTTATAGCGCTGGATGAGCGTTGCAGGTTGTAAAGGTGGAGAAAATTGCATAAGCAGTCCCTTTAATTATTCAGTCAGCGTCCAGCGTTGCAGCGGCGTATAACGCGTGCGTCCTCGTGAAAATGAGGAGGAGTAAAGTGCGAACTCCGTTACCGGAAATGACCAGCCAAAGCCCGGTGGAGGGATTGGAACCGCGTGACCGGCATCGCGCAGCAGCGTGATATGTGGGTGAAACGGCTGCGGGCTTTGATAGCACCCGCTACGCGCTGCCTGCGCCCGTAGCATATTCGCCAGTTGCAGCAACCCGTGCGGCGGCTGACGCATACCCAGCCACACGACCCTGGAGCGCAGCCATTGCCCGGCATCATCGAATTTGAGCGTGAAACCTGGCTGGCGAATACGCCCCGCGAGCTGCGACAGCGCCTGTTGCTTCTCAGCGCTGACGTCGCCTAAAAAGGCCAGCGTCAGATGCAGATTATCAGCCGCGACGGGGCGACCCGCTTCAGGGGGGAACTGCGCGGCCCGCCAGTGGATTAGCTGCTCCCGAACCCCGGCTGGCAATTCAATCGCAAAGAACAGCCTTTTTGGCTCAGACATGATGGATACTCGGTTATGAATTAACGCGATGCTACAATGCAGCGCGAAGAATGTTAACCCTCTGGAGCCATTTGTGACGTTGTTGCCCGTTGCTGCCGTAGTGCCTGAACTGCTTACCGCCCTTGATGCCTCGCCGCAGGTTCTGCTGACGGCGCCGACCGGTGCCGGGAAATCGACCTGGCTGCCGTTGCGACTTCTTGAGCATCGCGGTATTACGGGGCGGATTATTTTGCTGGAGCCGCGCCGCCTGGCAGCGCGCAATGTGGCGCAACGATTAGCGGAATTACTGAACGAAAAGCCTGGTGAAACCGTGGGCTATCGCATGCGCGCGCAAAGTTGCGTAGGGCCGCAGACCCGGCTGGAAGTGGTAACAGAGGGCGTCCTGACGCGGATGATCCAACGCGATCCTGAACTGACAGGCGTCGGGCTGGTGATCCTCGACGAATTTCACGAACGGAGTTTACAGGCTGATCTGGCGCTGGCGCTATTGCTGGATGTGCAGCAAGGGCTGCGGGACGATCTGAAACTGTTGATTATGTCCGCGACTCTGGATAACGGGCGTTTGCAGCAGATGTTGCCCGATGCGCCGACGATCGTTTCTGAAGGCCGCGCATTTCCCGTTGAGCGGCGGTATCTGCCGTTGGCGGCGCATTTGCGTTTTGATGAAGCGGTGGCGATAGCGACGGCGGAGCTATTGCGCCATGAAAGCGGGTCACTGCTGCTATTTTTACCGGGTGTGGGCGAAATCCTGCGTGTACAGGAGCAGCTGGCTACGCGTGTAGGCAGCGATGTTGTGCTGTGTCCACTGTACGGCGCGTTAACGCTTTCCGAGCAGCGTCAGGCGATTGTGCCCGCGCCGCAAGGCAAACGCAAAGTGGTGCTGGCCACCAATATTGCTGAAACCAGCTTGACGATCGAAGGCATCCGGCTGGTGGTGGACTGCGCCCAGGAACGCGTGGCGCGCTATGACGTGCGTACCGGTCTGACGCGACTGATTACCCAGCGCATCAGCCAGGCTTCGATGACTCAGCGCGCGGGACGTGCGGGTCGTCTGGAGCCCGGTATTTGCCTGCATCTGCTTGCCAAAGAGCAGGCAGAAAGAGCGGCAGCGCAGGGGGAAGCGGAGATATTGCAGAGCGATCTGTCCGGGCTACTGATGGAGTTGCTGCAATGGGGATGTACCGAACCTGAGCAACTGAACTGGCTGGATACGCCGCCCGCCATCAATCTGCAGGCGGCAAAACGGCTGTTGCAGATGCTGGGCGCGCTTGAGGGCGACAGGCTCAGTGCCCGCGGGCAGAAAATGGCGGCATTGGGTAACGATCCTCGTTTAGCGGCGATGCTGGTCGGTGCCAAAAATAATACCGAAGCGGCTACGGCGGCAAAACTGGTCGCGATTCTGGAAGAGCCGCCGCGCGGTGGAAGTACCGATCTGACCGTGGCGTTTTCACGAAATCAGCCCGCCTGGCAGCAGCGCAGTCAACAGTTGCTGAAACGGCTTAACGTTAGCAGCGGGCAGCCCGACAGCACGCTGCTCCCCTCATTGCTGGCGCGGGCGTTTGCCGATCGGATCGCGCGTCGACGCGGACAGGAAGGGCGCTATCAACTGGCGAATGGCATGGGCGCCATGCTGGATGCCGATGATGCTTCAGGACGCCATGAATGGCTGATAGCGCCACTTTTGTTGCAGGGCAGCGCTTCGCCAGACGCGCGTATTTTGCTGGCTCTGCCGCTGGATATCGAGTCGCTGATGCAGGCATGTCCTGAGCTGCTGCAACAGTCCGACACCATCGAATGGGATGAAACCCAGGGAACGTTAAAGGCATTGCGTCGGTCGCGCATTGGTCAGCTCACGGTAAAAGTACAGCCATTGGCCAAACCCTCGGAAGAGGAGTTGCATCAGGCGATGTTGAATGGCATTCGCGATAAAGGGCTAAGTGTGCTCAACTGGACGCCGGAAGCCGAGCAGTTTCGACTGCGTCTGCAATGTGCGGCAAACTGGTTGCCAGAATACGACTGGCCCGCGGTAGATGAGGATTCTCTGCTGGCGTCGCTGGAGACCTGGCTGCTGCCGCACATGAGCGGTGTGCACTCGTTACGCGCATTAAAAGCACTCAATGTGGGACAGGCGTTGCGCGGTTTACTGGACTGGTCAATGTTGCAACGTCTGGATAGTGAGCTGCCTGCGCATTACACTGTGCCGACGGGAAGCCGGATTGCTATTCGCTATCATGAGGATAATCCTCCAGTATTGGCGGTTCGGATGCAGGAAATGTTTGGTGAAGCAAAAACCCCAACCATTGCCCAGGGGCGCGTGCCGCTGGTGCTGGAGTTGCTGTCGCCGGCCCAAAGACCGCTACAGGTGACGAGCGATCTGAGCGCGTTCTGGCAGGGATCGTACCGCGAGGTGCAAAAAGAGATGAAAGGGCGTTATCCCAAACATGTCTGGCCGGACGATCCGGCGAATACCGCGCCAACGCGGCGCACCAAAAAGTATTCGTAATGTAACTGTAGGCCGGATAAGGCGTTATGCCGCATCCGGCGAAAGAACGGTAATAATTGAGAGATTTCTTCTTCTGTCGCAGGACGGAAGAACAGAGAATCGGGCCCTTGCGCCTGAATGTTGCGGAGAAAAAGCATGGCGGGGAATGACCGCGAGCCAATTGGACGTAAAGGAAAACCCTCGCGTCCGGTGAAACAAAAGGTGAGCCGTCGTCAACTCAGAGATGATGAGTATGACGACGATTATGATGATGATGACTATGAGGATGAAGAACCGATGCCGCGTAAGGGTAAAGGCAAAGGGCGTAAGCCTCGTGGTAAGCGCGGCTGGTTCTGGCTGCTGGTAAAACTGTCGATTGTCTTTTTGGTACTGATCGCCATTTACGGCGTTTATCTGGACCAAAAAATTCGTAGCCGTATTGATGGCAAAGTCTGGCAGCTTCCTGCGGCAGTTTATGGCCGTATGGTTAACCTTGAGCCAGAAATGCCTATCGGCAAAAACGAGATGGTGAAGCTGCTGGAGGCCACGCAGTATCGTCAGGTGACGAAGATGACGCGTCCGGGCGAATTTACCGTGCAGGCGAAGAGCATCGAGATGATTCGTCGTCCGTTTGATTTCCCGGACAGCAAAGAAGGGCAGGTGCGTGCGCGTCTGACCTTTGACGGCGATCATCTGGACACTATCGAGAATATGGATAACAACCGCCAGTTCGGTTTCTTCCGTCTCGATCCGCGTCTGATCACCATGCTCTCTTCACCTAACGGTGAGCAGCGCCTGTTTGTTCCGCGTAGCGGCTTCCCGGATCTGCTGGTGGACACGCTGCTGGCGACCGAAGACCGTCACTTCTATGAGCATGACGGTATCAGTCTCTATTCCATTGGCCGTGCGGTGCTGGCGAACCTGACGGCGGGTCGTACGGTACAGGGGGCCAGTACGCTGACTCAGCAGCTGGTGAAAAACCTGTTCCTGTCCAGCGAACGTTCCTACTGGCGTAAGGCCAACGAAGCCTATATGGCGCTGATCATGGATGCGCGTTACAGCAAAGACCGCATTCTTGAGCTGTACATGAACGAAGTCTATCTCGGCCAAAGCGGTGATAACGAGATTCGCGGCTTCCCGCTGGCGAGCCTCTATTATTTCGGTCGTCCGGTAGAAGAGCTGAGCCTCGACCAGCAGGCGCTGCTGGTGGGGATGGTTAAAGGGGCGTCGATCTACAACCCGTGGCGTAATCCGAAACTGGCGCTGGAGCGTCGTAACCTGGTTCTGCGTTTGCTGCAACAGCAGCAGATTATCGACCAGGATCTGTATGACATGCTGAGTGCGCGTCCGTTAGGCGTACAGCCGCGTGGTGGGGTGATCTCCCCGCAGCCTGCCTTTATGCAGATGGTGCGTCAGGAGCTCCAGGCGAAGCTGGGCGATAAAGTTAAAGATCTCTCCGGCGTGAAGATTTTCACCACCTTTGATTCCGTGGCGCAGGATGCCGCAGAAAAAGCGGCGGTGGAAGGCATTCCGGTACTGAAGAAACAGCGTAAGCTGAGCGATCTGGAAACCGCGATTGTGGTCGTTGACCGCTTTAGTGGTGAAGTTCGCGCCATGGTCGGCGGAGCAGAACCGCAGTTTGCGGGCTATAACCGTGCGATGCAGGCGCGTCGTTCGATTGGTTCTCTGGCCAAGCCTGCAACCTATCTGACCGCGCTCAGCCAGCCGAAGTTGTACCGCCTGAATACCTGGATTGCCGACGCGCCGATTGCACTGCGTCAGCCGAACGGCCAGGTGTGGTCACCGCAGAACGATGACCGTCGCTATAGCGAAAGCGGCAAAGTAATGCTGGTGGATGCGTTAACGCGTTCAATGAACGTGCCAACGGTAAATCTGGGGATGGCGCTGGGCCTGCCTGCTGTAACCGATACCTGGTTGAAGCTGGGTGCGCCGAAAGATCAGCTTAACCCGGTTCCGGCCATGCTGCTGGGTGCGTTAAACCTGACGCCAATCGAAGTGGCGCAGGCGTTCCAGACTATCGCCAGCGGTGGGAACCGCGCGCCGCTGTCGGCGCTGCGTTCGGTGATTGCCGAAGATGGTACCGTGCTGTACCAGAGCTTCCCACAGGCCGAGCGTGCTGTTCCGGCGCAGGCGGCGTATATGACGCTGTGGACTATGCAGCAGGTGGTTCAGCGTGGTACGGGTCGCCAGCTTGGCGCGAAGTATCCGGGTCTGCATCTGGCAGGGAAAACCGGGACCACCAACAACAACGTGGATACCTGGTTTGCCGGGATCGACGGCAGCCAGGTGACCATCACCTGGGTGGGCCGCGATAACAACCAGCCAACCAAGCTGTACGGTGCCAGCGGCGCGATGTCGATTTATCAGCGTTATCTGGCCAACCAGACGCCAACACCGCTGGTGCTGACGCCACCGGAGGATGTGGTGGATATGGGCGTAGACTACGACGGTAACTTCGTTTGTAGCGGGGGTATGCGCACGCTTCCTGTTTGGACCACCGATCCGGATTCACTGTGTCAGCAAGGTGAGATGCTGCAGCAGTCGGGTAATCCGTTCGATCAATCTTCTCAGCAGCCGCAGCAACAGCAGCCTCAACAGCAGCAACCGCCGCAGCAGGAGAAGAAGGACGGCGATGGAGTAGCCGGTTGGATTAAAGAGATGTTTGGTAGTAATTAATTCAGTAATAAATTAGACCTAAACACCCGCTATTAGCGGGTGTTTTTATTTCTGGGTAAAATGAGTTTTATTTTTTCATGATGTAATTGTATTGATTTAATTTTAATTAAGAACAGATTAAGTAAAATAAATGTTTGCAAAAAACATTGGAAATTAAATAGTTAACTTCTTTTATGATGTGTGAAAAATTGCAGGCTATAGACAGTCTCTCCGGTGGTTTGATTTAATCCGCGAGTGAACACTATACACGATTCATTGTATTGATTTGATGAAGGGATTTCAGAAGATCATGTTTTTTGCATATCTTTATTCTTTTCTCTCCGTGCTCACCCTCAATATTTCTCGCCAGTAATTTATTATTGGCAATGGGACTTTGTCATTCAATCGTTCTGATTAAGGGATTCTAATGAATAAAAAGCTTCTTACTGTGCTGATGGCCGGAAGCCTGATTGCCGCTGTAAATACTTCTGCATTTGCAGAAGATACGGGTAAGGTAGAGTTTTCTGGCCGTATTGTTGCCGACACTTGCGTTATTGATGTCGATGGCGCAGGAGCAAATACCGTGGTTACTTTTGCTGATGCTTACCCGGATAATTTTGAGAAGGATGGGTCAATTGGCCCGACAAAAGATTTCCAGATTTCTCTGGCTAAATGTGACCCTGCCATAGCAAGTTTAAACCTGAGGTTCAGTGGTGACACAACTGACGGCGAGAATTTGCGCCTGAAGAACGACCTTAGTGATGCGAGTGCTGCAACAAATGTAGGTATTACCGTAACCAATAATAATGGTGGTAACACTGACGTTGTGTTTGATGACTCCGTTCCGGTATCAACCACGGATGTGGCGAATACTGGCGATGAAGCAACGCCTTCTATTTTCAACTATACCGCGAAAGTGATTCAGATTGGTGATGCAAAACCGACTCCGGGTAAATATCACGCCTCCGCGAATTTTACCGTGTTCTATCGTTAAGTATGACAGGCAGCCCTTCAGGGCTGCCTGACCAGGGAGTATTGCGGGTGAAATTATATGCGCGAATTTGTTTTGCCATCATTGGGCTTATTGCCATAAATGCACAGGCCAGCATTGTCCTGGGGGGGACTCGAATCATTTACCCGGAGAATAAAAAAGAAGTACAGATATCTATTAAGAATAAAGAAGATGCCAATAAATATCTGATACAAAGCTGGGTAACAAAGACAGATAACACAAAAGCGCCATTTATTATCACTCCGCCGATTTATAAAATGGACGCTAATGGCCAGGCTCTGCTGCATATCGTCTTTATTGGCGATAAAGGATCGCTACCACAAGACCGTGAATCGATGTTTGTTGCCAACTTTAAATCTGTTTCGGCTATGCCTGATGAATTAAAAGATAAAAATACGCTGCAGTTTGCGATGAAAACACAGCTGAAACTATTTTGGCGGCCAGTGAGTCTTAAAGAATCGGCCGCTGCCGGTGCGTGGGAAAAATTACGGTTTAGCCGTCAGGGTTCTCAATTAACCGCAAAGAATCCAACGCCATTTCATGTTTCGTTATTAGAACTCTCTGTTGGCGGAAAGCGGGTAAAACCTCTCGCAGACAGTTCTGTACCTGAGTCATTGTCAATGACGGTTCCTCCCTTTGGGGAACAGATATTTTCAATACCTGCAGCTGCAGTAGGTGATGTGTCATGGGCTGCAGTGAATGACTATGGTGCTGCAACGGTGAAAAAGCGCCAACAACTATAAACGCAATGACGCGTATGGGTAAAAATTAAAGGGACTTTATTATATGCAGCCTTATCCTTTGCGATCTTGCCGACTCTTTTTGCTCAACAGCATCACGCTGGCATTATTCTCTTTTTTGCACCCAGCGAGCGCTAAAGATGAATTCAATTTGCATATTCTGGAACTCGGTACACCGTTAGAGAATACGTCAACACTGGAAACCTTTTTACAAAATAATGGGTTACAACCAGGGACTTATTTGACTGAAGTGATGTGGGATTATGATCGCATTGATAAGCGAAATATTACTTACGTACTATCACAGGATAAGACGCAGTTACTCCCGCAGTTCAGCAAAGGGGATCTCAGAGAGTTGGGGGTGAAGGTCGATAGCCTTCCCGGCTTGAAATCATTGGCTGATACGGCTCCAGTTGGCGACATCGCCCAGTACATATCGGGAGCAAAGTTTGATTTTCAACTCGATAGCCAAACTCTTTTCATGCGGATCCCGCAAATTTATCGCGACCAGCAAGTCGCTGGCGCTATCCCTATTAAAGACTGGGATGATGGCATTCCTGCGGCATGGAGCAGCTATTACATTAGCGGCAACCGCCAGCAAGTAAATGGCGAGAACGATAACTCGAACTGGGCAAGCCTTAATTCCGGTCTAAATCTTGGCGCCTGGCGGCTTCGTAATTCAAGTACTTACAGCAATTCGGATGGCTGGGATGCGATCAGCACCACGCTGGAGCGGGATATTAAATTTCTGCAAAGCCAGCTTGAAATTGGCCAGACATATACCAACGGTGAACTGTTTGACAGCGTACAGATGACAGGGGTGAAGCTGGAAACCGATACCAGCATGTTACCCAATAGCTTACAAGGGTTTGCGCCTGTTGTGCGCGGAATTGCCAATAGCGATGCAAAAGTAACGATTAAGCAAAATGGCTACACGATATATCAGACTTATGTCTCCAGCGGCCCCTTTGAAATCAGAGATCTCAGTCAGGTAACAGCAGGGTCAGATCTACAAGTTACCGTTAAAGAGGCTGATGGAAGCGAGCATTCGTTTATTCAGGCAAGCGCTTCGGTACCCATCTTACAGCGTGAAGGTGCGCTGAAATATAGCCTTGCTGGTGGAAAATACCGCGATAGCGATAACGGCGAGGAACCTGGGTTTGGTCAGGCGACGGTAATCTACGGCATGCCTCATGGCATTACGTTGTATGGCGGAGCGCTCGAAGCATCAATTTATCGTGCCGGTCTGGTCGGGGCGGGGGCCGATCTCGGTGAGCTTGGTTCTGTGTCTGTAGATGTTACTGCGGCCAGAACTCAGTTTGACAACGGGCGTGGTAATGCCAATGGTTTATCCTGGCGCGCACAATATTCCAAAGACTTTTCTGCAACAGATACCACGGTGACGCTGGCCAGTTACCGTTATTCCACTTCAGGTTTTTATACCTTCCAGGAAGCACTCGATCAGCGTGATAGAGGCGAAGATGATGGAATTTACAATTACCGTAAAACAAACAATCGCCGTAGCCGTTTACAGTTGAGTATGTCGCAATCATTGGGCTCTGTAGGGTCTGTGTATATCAATGGTTATCAACAAGATTACTGGGATATGAGTGGGCATGAGCGCAGTGCCAGTATGGGATTCAGCTCCAGTTGGCAGGACATCACCTGGTCTGTGAACTATAGCCTGACAAAAACACCAAACAGCGATAATGACCAGCAGGTTGCATTTTCCGTCAATATTCCTTTGTCACGTTGGCTGTCAAACAGTTGGGCGACCTACAACCTAAACAGCGCTAAAAATGGCAATACCGTGCATCAGGTTGGGATTGGCGGGACTGCGCTGGAAGATAACAACTTAAGTTATAACCTGCAGCAAAGCTATACCGATCACGATACTGGATATGGTGCGAGCATGACGGGGCGTTATCGTGGCTCATACGGTGAAATTGGGGCGAACTATAGCTATGCCAAAGATAGCAAACAGTGGAACTACAGCGCGCAAGGATCCGTCGTCGCACATCCTTATGGTATTACGCTGGGGCAATCTGTCCAGGATGCTTTTGCTATTGTCCATATTGACGAGGGAGCAGATGTTAAAGTCCAGAATATGCAAGGTATTTACACTGACTACTGGGGAAATGCGGTCGTACCATATCTAACTAATTATCGTCGTAATACCGTCACGGTGAACAGCGGGGAACGCGACGATCTGGATATCGAAAAACCGGCCAAAGATGTCGTACCTACGAAAGGGGCTGTTGTCGCAGCTAATTTCTCTGCCCGCCAGGGTATTCGCGCCTTATTAACACTTCACCATGGATCGAGTTTTGTGCCTTTCGGCGCGGTACTGTCAATTGAGGGTGGCTCCTCAATAGTCGGAGATGGTGGCGAAGTTTATCTGACCGGTTTGAAAGGTAATGTACCGTTTAAAGTACAGTGGGGTAGTGCTCCAGAACAGCGCTGTGAAGGAAATGCACAGATCCCGGAAGATATCGAGTCCTCTATTTACCAGGCTGCGGTTGAGTGTCGATAGTGTAAAGGGAAAACATAAAATGGACTGTGGGAATATGAATAATTATATGATTTTTAGATTGATTCTATGTTGCGGTCTATTGTTCGCACAGCAATCAGTTCAGGCATCCTGCAAAATTGAGAATGATGCGTCGCCGTCAACCTCTACGTTCAATATGCCGTCGTTTACGGTAAATGCGGACGCCGCTCCAGGTACGATCATTGCAACCCAGGAAGTGACTGGCGACCTTATTAATGTCGTGGACTGTACAGATAATGGCGATATCTATACAGGCTATACCGTATTCACGAGTAGCGATGCCCGCACGGATAATCCCCTTAGCCGCGTTTATCAAACAAATGTTCCGGGAATAGGTTTTCGGGTCGCCTGGGTTAAAGATAACGCTTCCGCCCTAACAGAAGGATCGGTGGTTACCCCAATGCATATAGGGTCGGCAAAAACAGACCATTTAAGTGACTATAGTATTCAATCACATGCGAGAGCTGAATTTGTCGTCACTGGCGTTGTGCAGTCAGGGGTTATTGACGTCAACATGCTCAATGCGGACTGGATTTATGATTCGCAGGTTATTGCTCAAATTCGCTTTGCGCCAATAGCGATTAACGTTACTGCTAACACCTGCAATTTGGTTGAAAAAAATATCACAGTGCCGCTTAAGAGAATCATGACTAGCGATATTGTGGACGGTTATTCCGATGTTGTATCTGATGATAGTTTCAAGATTCAGCTGGAACAGTGTGTCGCGGGCATCAAACTTGATTATAAATTCACCACTGCCGGTTCAACTGGCGTGAGTGGCAATAGCGACATCCTGGAGATCGCCAGTGGTAATGACGCAGCCGAAGGGGTCGGATTACAAATTCTCGACAGCAACAATAATGTGCTGAAATTTGATCATGATTACAACGCGGTAGCGCAAACAACCGATAGGCAGTCTGTCACTATCCCTTTGAAAGCGAGATATGTACAAACAGGCACTGTAAAAGCGGGAAAGGTTGACTCTGTTGCGACATTTAACGTTTTTTACCGCTAGCCAAAAATAGCCTGTGTATTTGCAGGCTTTTCTTTTCAACATTCCAGCCTAATTTATTAACCCTTTCTTTTCATCTGGTTATTTCTTAACCCCTCAGTTTTAGTAGGGACGCGTATTGCTTGCTATCTCGCCAGAGTTTCGAATATTATGCTGCCGTTATAATAATAATTCTCGTTTACGTTATCATTCACTTTCATCAGAGAAATACCAATGGCGCGTCTTAAAACTGCTCAGCCAAGTTCATCGCTGCGTAAAATCGCAGTAGTGGTAGCCACAGCGGTTAGCGGCATGTCTGTCTATGCACAGGCGGCGGTTGACCCGAAAGAAGAAACCATCACCGTAACTGCTGCACCTGCTCCGCAGGAAAGCGCATGGGGGCCTGCGGCAACCATCGCTGCACGACAGTCTGCTACGGCGACCAAAACCGACACTCCGATTCAAAAAGTTCCTCAGTCTATTTCAGTGGTCACCGCCGAAGAGATGGCGTTGCATCAGCCAAAATCGGTCAAAGAGGCGCTCAGCTACACCCCGGGCGTTGCCGTGGGTACGCGTGGCGCGTCCAATACCTATGACTACCTGATTATTCGCGGATTTGCCGCCGACGGCCAAAGTCAGAATAACTATCTGAATGGCCTGAAGATGCAGGGCAACTTCTACAATGATGCGGTCATCGACCCTTATATGCTGGAGCGCGCCGAAGTGATGCGCGGTCCGGTTTCCGTTCTGTACGGAAAGAGCAACCCGGGTGGGTTGTTGAACATGGTCAGCAAGCGCCCGACAACGGAGCCGCTGAAAGAAGTTCAGTTCAAAATGGGCACTGACAGCCTGTTCCAGACCGGTTTTGACTTCAGCGATGCGCTGGATGACGATGGTGTGTACTCATACCGCCTGACCGGCCTGGCGCGTTCCGCGAATGCGCAGCAGCAGGGCGCAGAAGAACAGCGTTATGCCATCGCGCCATCTTTCACATGGCGTCCGGATGATAAGACGAATTTCACCTTCCTCTCCTACTTCCAGAACGAGCCGGAAACCGGTTATTACGGCTGGTTGCCGAAAGAGGGGACCGTGTCTAAACTGCCAAATGGTTCACGTCTGCCGACCGATTTCAACGAAGGTGCGGACAACAATACCTACTCTCGTAACGAGAAGATGGTGGGCTACAGCTTCGACCACGAATTTAACGACACCTTTACCGTACGTCAGAACCTGCGTTATGCCCAAAACAAAGTGTCGCAGAAAAGCGTGTACGGCTATGGCATGTGCTCCGATCCGCTGTATACCAAAGATCCGGCTAACAGCCCTTGCGCCAGCATCCCTCAGTCAGATTGGGATCACACGCTGACTCGTCAGTACGTTGACGATAATGAAAAATTGCAGAATTTCTCTGTTGATACCCAGTTGCAGAGCACATTCGCCACCGGTTCCCTGGATCACACATTGCTGACCGGCGTTGACTATATGCGTATGCGTAACGATATCAACTCCTGGTTCGGTTGGGCTGGTTCGGTAGCGCCGTCTGATATCTATAATCTTGATCGTAGCGATTTTGACTTTGGCTCGCACCCTGGACCTGGCGCAGCTTATCGCGTTCTGAATAAACAGGAACAAACGGGCCTGTACGCTCAGGATCAGATGCAGTGGGATAAGGTGCTGGTCACTCTGGGCGGTCGTTACGACTGGGCTAAGCAGGACTCTCTGAACCGCGTTTCTGGTGTGCTGGACTCCCGTGATGATCGACAGTTCACCTGGCGTGGCGGTGTTAACTACCTGTTCGATAACGGTGTAACCCCGTATTTCAGCTACAGCGAATCGTTTGAACCTAATTCTCAGGTTGGGGAAAGCGGCAATATCTTTGCGCCATCTAAAGGTAAGCAGTACGAAGCGGGCGTGAAGTACGTACCGAGCGATCGTCCGATCGTGTTGACCGGTGCCGTTTACCAGTTGACCAAAACCAACAACCTGATGGCCGACCCGAATGGATCGATCTGGTCAGTTGAAGGCGGCGAAATTCGTTCACGCGGTGTGGAAATTGAAGCGAAAGCGGCGCTGTCTGCCAGCGTTAACGTGGTCGGTTCTTATACTTATACCGATGCGGAATACACCACTGACACCAACTACAAAGGCAACACGCCTGCCCAGGTGCCAAAACATATGGCATCACTGTGGGGGGATTACACCCTCTATGATGGTGCGCTTTCCGGGCTGACGTTGGGTACGGGTGTTCGTTATACTAGTTCCAGTTATGGCGATCCGGCAAACTCCTTCAAAGTGGGAAGCTACACGCTGGTAGATGCGTTAGTGCGTTACGATCTGGCGCGTGTAGGTATGGCTGGCTCCAACGTGGCGCTGCATGTGAACAACCTGTTTGACCGTGAATACGTCGCCAGCTGCTTCAATACTTATGGCTGCTTCTGGGGCGCAGAACGTCAGGTCGTTGCAACTGCAACCTTCCGTTTCTAATTTCTCTTTGGGCACGCTTTGCGTGCCCGTTTTACAAGTTGGCTGCTATGCAGGAAAACAGATCCCATCCCGACACCACTTTTGCGTTGCGTAATGTCTCCTTTCGTGTGCCTGGCCGCACGCTTTTGCATCCTCTCTCATTAACTTTTCCTGTAGGGAAAGTGACTGGTCTTATCGGCCACAACGGTTCCGGTAAATCGACATTATTGAAAATGCTGGGACGTCATCAGCCGCCGTCAGAAGGTGAAATCCTGCTCGACGAACAGCCGCTGGAGAGCTGGAGTAGTAAAGCGTTTGCCCGCAAGGTCGCCTATCTGCCGCAACAGCTGCCGCAGGCAGAAGGGATGACCGTACGCGAACTGGTGGCGATTGGTCGTTATCCGTGGCACGGGGCGCTGGGGCGTTTTGGCGTTGCCGACAGAGAGAAGGTAGAAGAAGCAATTTCGCTGGTAGGTTTAAAGCCGCTGGCGCACCGTCTGGTCGATAGCCTGTCCGGTGGGGAACGCCAACGCGCGTGGATTGCCATGCTGGTGGCACAGGACAGCCGCTGTCTGCTGCTTGATGAACCGACTTCCGCGCTGGATATCGCCCATCAGGTTGACGTGCTGGCGCTGGTGCACCGCTTAAGCCAGCAGCGCGGGCTGACGGTGGTTGCGGTGCTGCATGATATCAATATGGCGGCCCGTTACTGCGATTACCTTGTTGCGCTGCGCGGCGGTGAGATGATTTCTCAAGGAACGCCTGCTGAACTGATGCGCAGTGAAACTCTGGAACAAATTTACGGTATCCCGATGGGCATTTTGCCGCATCCGGCAGGTGCCGCACCCGTGAGTTTTGTCTATTAATGATCGGATTACATCATATTACCCGTCGGCGGCTGCTTACGGCGATGGCGCTGTCGCCTCTGCTGTGGCGGATGAATACGGCGCACGCCGCGGCGGTTGATCCCCAGCGCATTGTAGCGTTGGAATGGCTGCCGGTAGAGCTGCTGCTGGCGCTGGGTATTACGCCGTATGGCATCGCAGATATCCCTAACTACAAGCTGTGGGTCAGTGAGCCTCCTCTGCCGGACTCGGTAATTGACGTCGGGCTACGTACGGAACCCAATCTCGAACTGCTGACCGAAATGAAGCCCTCATTTCTGCTCTGGTCGGCAGGTTACGGTCCTTCCCCTGAAAAGCTGGCGCGGATTGCACCTGGCCGGGGATTTAACTTCAGCGATGGCAAAAAGCCGCTGGCCGTTGCGCGACAGTCGCTGCAGGAAATGGCGCAATTGTTCAATCTGCAAGCTTCTGCTGAACGCCATTTGACTGAGTACGATCATTTTATCGCCAGCCTGAAACCGCGCTTTATGCAACGCGGCGCGCGTCCCGTGCTCCTGACATCCCTGCTTGATTCGCGGCATATGCTGGTGTTTGGTTCAAACAGCCTGTTCCAGGACGTACTGGACGAATATGGGATCCCTAACGCCTGGCAGGGAGAAACAAACTTCTGGGGCAGCACTGCCGTGAGTATTGACCGTCTGGCTGCTTATAAGGATGTCGATGTGCTGTGCTTTGATCACGGCAACGATAAAGAGATGGCTGCGCTGATGTCTACGCCATTATGGCAGGCAATGCCGTTTGTCCGTGGCGGACGTTTTCAACGTGTGCCTGCCGTTTGGTTCTATGGCGCAACGCTATCGGCCATGCATTTTGCCCGTATTCTGGATAATGCGTTGGGAGGCAAAGCGTGAGCAGGAAACTTGAAATGCCGGATGGCGGCGCGAAAAGCGCTTTATCCGACCTACGGTTTGGGCGCTTTGTAGGCCGGATAAGGCGAAGCCGCCATCCGGCGTTGCTGTTGTTGGTGCTGTTTGTTGCTGCCTGCTGGCTGACATGGGTTAACTTCTCCGTTGCGCTACCGCGCAGTCAGTGGCAACAGGCTATCTGGTCACCGGATATCGACATCATTGAGCAGATGGTTTTTCACTATAGCCTGCTGCCGAGGCTGGCGATATCGCTATTGGTCGGCGCCGGGCTGGGTCTGGTCGGCGTGTTGTTTCAGCAGGTGTTGCGTAACCCGCTGGCGGAGCCAACCACGCTGGGCGTTGCGACTGGTGCGCAGTTGGGCATTACGGTTACCACGCTGTGGGCTATTCCTGGTGCGCTGACCACGCAATTTGCGGCGCTGGCGGGAGCATGTGTCGTTGGGGCGCTGGTGTTTGGCGTTGCCTGGGGCAAGCGTCTTTCTCCGGTGACGTTAATCCTTGCCGGGCTGGTGGTCAGCCTGTACTGCGGGGCGATTAACCAGTTGATGGTTATCTTCCATCACGATCAGCTGCAAAGCATGTTTTTATGGAGCAGCGGCACGTTAACGCAAACCGACTGGAGCGGCGTACAGCGTCTGTGGCCGCAGCTGTTGGGCGGTGTGATGCTGACTCTGTTGTTATTACGCCCAATGACGCTGATGGGACTGGATGACGGCGTGGCGCGCAACCTCGGTCTGGCGCTGTCGCTGGCACGTCTGGCGGCGTTATCGCTGGCCATTGTCATCAGCGCCTTACTGGTTAACGCGGTTGGGATTATCGGCTTTATTGGCCTGTTTGCACCGCTGCTGGCGAAAATGCTCGGTGCGCGTCGTTTGCTGGCACGTCTGGTACTGGCCCCGCTGATTGGTGCGTTGATCCTCTGGCTCTCCGACCAAATCATTCTGTGGCTGACCCGCGTATGGATGGAAGTCTCCACCGGTTCAGTGACGGCGTTGATTGGCGCACCGTTGCTACTGTGGTTGTTGCCGCGCTTGAGGAGTATGAGCGCCCCGGATATGAACGCCAGTAATCGCATCGCCGCTGAGCGTCAGAATGTGCTGATGTTTGCGCTGGCAGGTGGCGTAATCTTGCTGCTAACCCTCGTGGTGGCGCTGTCGTTTGGCCGCGACGCACATGGCTGGACATGGGCCAGCGGCGCGATGCTGGATGAGCTGATGCCCTGGCGCTGGCCTCGCATTCTGGCGGCCCTGATTGCCGGGGTGATGCTGGCGGTAGCGGGCTGTATTATTCAACGTCTGACGGGCAACCCGATGGCCAGCCCGGAAGTGCTGGGCATTAGCTCCGGTGCGGCATTTGGCGTGGTGCTCATGCTGTTTTTGGTCCCCGGAAATGCTTTTGGCTGGCTGCTGCCTGCCGGAAGCCTCGGGGCCGCGGCTACTCTGCTTATCATTATGATTGCCGCTGGGCGCGGTGGTTTTTCACCGCATCGTATGCTGTTGGCCGGCATGGCGCTCAGCACGGCCTTTACTATGCTGCTGATGATGCTGCAAGCCAGCGGCGATCCGCGCATGGCGGGCGTGTTGACCTGGATTTCCGGCTCAACCTATAACGCGAGCGGAGAGCAGGTACTGCGTACCGGGATTGTGATGGTGATTCTGCTGGCGATGACGCCACTGTGCCGCCGTTGGCTAACAATTTTACCGCTAGGCGGCGATACGGCGCGGGCTGTCGGTATGGCTATCACGCCATCACGCGTGGGGTTACTGCTGCTGGCGGCAGGGCTGACGGCGACAGCCACCATGACTATTGGACCGTTGAGCTTTGTCGGGCTGATGGCTCCGCATATTGCCCGTATGATGGGTTTTCGCCGGGCGATGCCGCATATGCTGATTTCGGCGCTGGCGGGTGGCGTGTTGCTGGTCTTTGCTGACTGGTGCGGCAGGATAGTGCTGTTTCCGTATCAGATCCCGGCGGGATTATTGTCGACGTTTATTGGTGCGCCGTACTTTATCTATCTGCTGAGAAAGCAGAGTCGCTGAGGCTGACCCCTTTCATGTAGGCCGGATAAGACGCTTTGCGTCGACATCCGGCAATAAAAAAGGTTCATCGCATTTTACCGGGGAACGCTGCTTTGATTTTCAGGAAGAAGCAGGTGTTATCTCTGTATCGATAAGTCATTGCTATTTCAGTAGCGCGCCGCTGCTGCCCCCTGAACAGGGTGACTAATTTCAGCATATCCAGGCTCGAAACGTTGATGATAAATTGCGACATGAACTATCCAATAATAAAAATTATCGGATTCGGGCATTATGCTTTTTAAATATTAAGGTGTAGATGTCGCATTTTTGATACTTCTCGTAAATCAATTTTTATTTAATAATAAGTTTTCATTATAGAATTTTGATAATAAAATATTATTTTTTCTATTAAAGTAATAAAAACAATTCTATTAAAATAAATTAATTGCCACGAGTAAACAAAAAAAATGTAACTTAGCATTTTTTGTTTTTTTTTATGGAATTTATACCCAAAATAAATGTTATGCGTCATTAATATACATTCAGTACTGTGATTCAGATCTTTTTTTATTCATTTTGACATGTTTATTGTTTTTTTTGCTCTTCCATTCTGCTTGCTTTGTTTGTTTTTTGAACAGTAAAAAAATAATTGTTATTTAATTCTGATAATCCTTTAAATAAAAAACACTTGTCTTTGGGCTTTTAATGGAAAATACTTCGCTGAGCTTAATTGATGTTATTTATTAACGTGTTGTTTGCTTCTTTTGAATGTTGCGTCGGAAATTTTATAACTCGTCATATAATATATATCTACTAATATAAACATGGGGTGTTGAGTATAACTTCATGTGAATAGCGTAAAAATACTCACCAACTTTTAATAAGGATGAAAAATGAATACAGCTGTAAAAGCTGCGGTTACTGCTGCACTGGTTATGGGGGTTTCCAGCTTTGCCAATGCTGCGGGCAGTAATACTGGTACGGTTACTTTTACCGGTACGATTGAAGATTCTCCGTGTTCAATCGTTGTCGGTGATGAACACCAGACCGTCAACCTGGGTCATATCGGTACCGGTTCTCTGATGGGCGGTAAAGAATCTTCAAAAGTCGATTTCCATATTGGTCTGGAAAACTGCGCGTTCACCACTGAGAAAGAAGCATCTACCGTTTTCTCTGCGATCGGTAACGAATCCAGCGCTAATCCGGGCAATGTTGCGTTGATGCGTATCGGCGGCGGCGAAATGGCGGGTTCCAGCATTGTCATCGGTAACCACCTGGGTTCCGCGATCAAACTGGGCGACGCTTACAGCGAAAACTTGACGATGAATGGCAGCGTAGCCGCAGCGAAACAGACTTTGAACTTCAAAGCCTGGGTGAAAGGCGATTCAGCGGCACCTTCTATTGAGACCGGCGAATTTAGCAGTACTGTAAACTTCACGATCAGCTATCTGTAAGTGAAATGCCATCCTGCGGCAATCTGCCGCAGGATAATGATTAAAATAAAAATGGATTATATTTTTCAGGGATAGATTGTCTGATGGCTCACTATAAAAAATTTCGTCTGAGCACGCTTGCGTCTGTGGTGGGTATTATTCTGGCTGTTGGCCCGGATAATAGTTATGCGGAAGCGCCCATTCAATTTAATACCCGGTTTCTTGATGTTAAAGATGACGCTAGTTTGGATCTTTCCCGTTTTTCCCGTAAGGGCTACATTATGCCGGGGAGTTATAATCTCCAGGTGCTGGTCAATCAGAGTCAAATTGCCCAGGATAATATTATTACGTATTCCGTTGATAATGGCGATCCTGACAATACTTATCCCTGTTTATCACCTGAACTGGTGTCGCTGCTGGGGTTAAAACCCGAAATAGCGGAAAAAATGAGTTGGATAAATGCTGGGCAGTGTTTGCAAATGGGACAACTGGAAGGGATGGAAACCCAAACTGATTTAAGCCAGTCAACGCTGACGGTGATTATTCCGCAGGCGTATCTGGAATACAGCGATGAAGAGTGGGACCCGCCTTCCCGCTGGGACGAGGGGATTCCCGGCGTGTTATTTGACTACAATATTAACAGCCAGTGGCGACATGCTGAACATGATGACGGCGATGAATATGACATCAGCGGCAATGGTACGGTGGGTGCCAACCTCGGCGCGTGGCGTCTGCGCGCGGACTGGCAGTCTAATTACCGTCACGAAAATGACAGCGAAGATAAAGACAACTTTGGCTCTAGCTCAGAACAGAATTGGGACTGGAACCGTTATTACGCCTACAGGGCTATCCCGCAACTTCAGGCGCAGCTAACGCTGGGCGAAGGATCGCTGGAATCCGATATTTTCGACGGCTTTAACTATGTTGGCGGTAGCCTTATTACCGACGATCAGATGTTACCGCCTAATCTGCGCGGCTACGCCCCGGATATATCCGGCGTGGCGCGCACCAACGCCAAAGTCACCGTGACTCAGCGCGGGCGGGTGATTTATGAGTCGCAGGTCCCGGCGGGGCCGTTTCGCATTCAGGATATTAATGAAACGGTATCCGGCGATCTACACGTCAAAATTGAAGAACAAAGCGGTCAGGTGCAGGAATATGATGTCAGCACCGCCTCCATTCCGTTTCTGACCCGCCCCGGCCAGGTGCGCTACAAGTTGGCAGCCGGGCGACCGCAGGACTGGGATCACAATATGGAAGGCGGCTTTTTCACTTCAGCCGAAACCTCCTGGGGGATCGCTAATGGCTGGTCGCTGTACGGCGGTGCCATTGGTGAGCAGGATTATCAGGCGCTGGCGTTAGGACTGGGGCGCGATCTGGCGCTGCTGGGCGCGTTTTCCGTCGATGTCACCCATTCCCGTGCGACGCTGCCAGAGGGTAGCGCCTACGGCGACGGCACCATTCAGGGTAACTCGTTCCGTGCCAGCTACGCTAAAGATTTTGATGATATAGACAGCCGTCTGACGTTTGCTGGCTATCGCTTTTCCGAAGAAAACTACATGACGATGGACGAGTTTATCGATACGCATAATGACGATAACGATCGTCAGCGTACCGGCCATGATAAAGAGATGTATACCCTGACGTACAGCCAGAACTTTTCGACAATAAATGTCAACGCCTATATCAACTACACCCATCGTACCTACTGGAATCAACCCAACCAGGACAGCTATAACATGACGCTGTCGCACTATTTCTATGTCGGTGAGGTGCGCGGGATCAGTTTGTCGGTGAACGGTTTTCGCAATGAATATGATGATGAGCGAGATGACGGCGTGTACGTTTCGCTAAGTATTCCGTGGGACAACAACCGCACACTGAGCTACAACGGTTCTTTTAGCGATGACAACAACAGTAATCAGGTCGGCTATTACGAGCGCATTGACGATCGCAATAACTACCAGATCAACGCTGGCCGCGCGGATAACGGCGCGACTCTCGACGGCTACTACCGTCATCAAGCGAGCTATGCCGACATTGACGTCAGTGCGAACTATCAGGAAGGCGACTATACCTCCGGCGGGCTGAACATCCAGGGCGGCGCGACGCTGACTGCAAAAGGCGGGGCACTGCACCGCACCAGCGTCAACGGCGGCTCGCGGCTGATGGTGGATGTCGGCGATGAAGCGAACGTACCCATCTCCGGCTACAGCACGCCGGTATATACCAACGCGTTTGGTAAAGCCGTCATTGTCGACGTCAACGACTACTACCGCAATCAGGTGAAAATCGACATTACCCAGTTGCCGGAAGACGCGGAAGCAACCCTCTCCATTGCTCAGGCGACCCTGACGGAAGGGGCGATCGGTTATCGCCGCATGGAGGTGCTCAGCGGTAAAAAAGCCATGGCCAGTATCCGCTTGCGCGATGGCGGCACGCCGCCCTTCGGCGCGGAGGTTTACAACAGTCGCCAGCAACAGTTAGGGATCGTAGGTGACGACGGCAGCGTTTATCTGATCGGCATTAACCCCAGCGAGCGGTTGCAGGTGACATGGGAAGGTAAAACGCAGTGTGAAGCGGCGTTGCCCGATCCTCTGCCGGGCGATCTGTTTAGCGGCCTGCTGCTGCCGTGCATCGGCGACGCTTCATCACCTATGGCAACGCAGCCCGAAGAGAAACCATTACTCCAGCTTCATACGCAGCGGCTGACGTCTTCAACGCAACCCGAAGCGCTCTCTTCTCGTTATCCAACACATTGATTCAGGAAATCGCATTCATGATGCCATTAAAACGTTATAACCTGGCCGCTGTTTTGCTGCTTTTGCTGGGCGGCTACGGTAGCGCTCAGGCCGCCATCGCGCCCGATCGCACCCGCCTGG
>OFOU01000246.1_pt1 | contig 50451 bp, 46 predicted proteins | sample 1542061 | NCBI WGS metagenome assembly OFOU01 (sample SAMN04209239, study PRJEB22552) | human gut metagenome | biome: gut; material: feces | host: Homo sapiens | place: USA: Oklahoma
TTGCGCGACGTGACGCGCGTGCTAGTATTCTAGGGCTATGCCCGCATATGAAAAACCCCCGGCTTTGCCGGGGGATATTTATTCATTCCCACTCGTTGCAGGGACTCGCATCTTAAACAATTTTGTTTAGAAGATATTGTACCTGCTATTCTGATTATTTTGATTACCCATATTATTGTAGCTATACGATGGATGCTTATCAAAATCTTATCAGCGGTGATAAAACACCGCGGGGAGTACACGGTGATTGTTGTGGATTGGTTTAGGTGTATTATAGCATAGATCAACTCGGGAATCCAGATGGTATTATTTCTTTACACAAAATCTATTTGTGGTTAAAACTCTCCCCACTCAACCTTAGGCAATCTTTTAGACAACTCTTCGACCATCGTGCGGGCACCAGTCAAACTGATTGTTTCTCGAGGAGACTGCGCATTTTCCGCTACAATGTGGGAACTTGCATTACCGCCATCGAGCACAATTGTTTCATTTGCGAAAAGAGCTTCGATATCAGCTGCTGATGCGGTATGCTCTTGCATATACTTCTCAATTTGTGCTTCAATGCTTGCTGCGCCATCAGTGGTTTCTCCACGAATCCATCCTTTTGCCGGAAACAGCTGGACACAAGAATGGACAGCTGTCGCAACCGCTGTTGTAAGTGAACCTAAGTCCGTATAGAAATCCACCAGTTTTCCTGCGGAAACTTTCTCTCTAAATTTCATCAAAAGTTCACGCTTTGCATCTGTATCTTCGCACTTAGCATTTTCTAATTTCCCGATATCTTCAACGAGTATGCTCATAACCGGAATTCCATTTGCAATGGCATAATCATACTCTTTTTCGGTGAAGCCAATTCCGTCCACATCAACCGATCCGTATTTTCCTGCAAGTATCAACAAATAATAATCGCAGCTATCCAACATCATTTTTATGTATTCCATTTGGCTCATATTACTCGCAGGAAACTGTTCCATTCCTACAGGAATAAAGCCCATTTTCAACAAAAGACGGATTACGGCCATACGTTCTTCTTTTAGATCTTTGTAGGTTGAGCTTACAAAAACCTGGTATTTTTTGTTCATATATTATCGACGCTCCTAATTTTGCGGATACTTGTTGATTAATCCTTGTCTCCTTCGTGCCACTTTTCCAGAACAGCTTTCACCTGTCGAATTAACTGCTCCTTGTTAGGCATATACAGCACATAACGGGAAGCAAAAATATTATTGGACAGACCACCCAGAGCATACTCCGCCGTAATGCTGTCTTTATCTGTACACAGGATGATGCCAATGGGAGGATTATCATCCGGATCGTTAACCTCGGCAGTATAATAGTTCAAATACATATTGATCTGCCCGGCAGCTTCCGGTGTCAGCTTGGTTGTCTTTAGCTCAATCAGCACATAAGCCCGGAGAATCTTGTTATAGAACACCATATCTACATAGTAGTGGGTATTGTTCAGAGTTACCCGTTGCTGTGTGCCAACGAACATAAATCCACGACCAAGCTCCAACAGGAACTTCTCGATCTGCTGTACCAATGCCCGTTCCAAATCGCTTTCCATGACAGGCTTATCTTCTGGTAAGCCCAAGAACTCAAACACATAAGGATCACGGATAATATCCGCAGGCTGAGCAATCTCGTTGCCATGAAGTGCCAGCGCAAGTACCTGTTCCTTGTTGGCATCGCCACGGGAGAGTAACAGGCGCTCAAAGAGGGAACTTTCGATCTGTCTTTTTAGTTCTCGGACAGACCAGCCGGAATTGACTGCTTCTTTTTCATAAAAGCTGCGCTTATCTACATCAGAGATAGACAGTAGCTCACAATAGTGTGACCAACTCAATTTGCCAGACACTGTCTGGCATTTTTCATAGGCCAAATAAAACTGACGCATATTTTGCAGATTAGAGCGAGAGAAACCTTTTCCAAATTCCTTTGTCAGTTCGATGGAAAGAGCTTTCAATGTTTGCTTTCCATAATCAGCTCGATCAGGAATGGTCTGTTCATACTCGCAGATAATGCGACCGATATTCCAGTAGGTTAGTAACAGTTCGTTATTTACCTGCCTGGCAACTTTTTCACGAGCATTATCTAAGATAGATCTGACTTCTTGAACAACCAATGACATCTCGTTGGATACAACAGTTTTGTTATCATCCATGGTAGTGCACCACCTTTCAAGTTAATGGATAAAACTACAAGCCGTGTACGACATCTTGATCCAGAACAAATTTTCGCTCTTTCCAGTCGGGCATATGATTGGACAGGAAAGCATAAAAATGTTTGCTATGGTTCGGGTAAAGAAAATGCACTAGTTCGTGTAAAACCACATAATCAATATAGGGCATTCTGGCCTTAATCAAATAGAAATTAAAGGTCACCGCTTGATGTGCAACACTACAACTGCCCCACAGCGTTTTCATCTTTCTGACTGATACCTTTGGCATCTCAACACCGTATTTTTCTACGATTGGATACCAGTAACGTACCCGTTCAATAAGAATACTCTTTGCTTGTTTACGCCACCAGTTTTCGAATAACTTTTTTACATGCTCTTGGTTATCAGGCATTCGGCAACAAATGTGTATTGTTCTCCCCTCAGAATAAACCTGTTCCTTATCGCATTGTGTTAATACGAAGATCATATCTTCACCAAACATTTTGATTGAGTATCCGTTTTTGATTTCTGTAGTTGCTGCATATCCGACTGTTTTCTTAAAAGACTGTAGCTTCGATTCAATCCAACCACCTTTTTCTGTAAGGAACGACTTCGCCCACTCATTGGGTACGGAATGAGGAAGAGACATCACTATCTTCTGGTCCGGATAAACTTTTAAGCGGCAGGTTTTCATTTTTTTTCGATCCAGGTAAACTGTTGCAATTCTTTTTGATTTGGGCAATGTTATGCTGATTGTCTCCATAGTTAATAGCCTTTCTTTGCTACCATCATAATCTCATCAATGATGATGTCAATTGTGTCCAAAGACCAATCTAATTCATGCTCTTCCATGTAGTCAAACAGCAAATCGTCCAGCGCCTTTTTGATGTTTCTGTGGACAATCACATTGTCTCGCCAGTCGCGTTTAGTATGGCTCACAATAATTGCTTTAACATCTAAAGCAAGTGCACCCATTGAATCGGAAACATCAATTTCCTGATCGCCTAAAGACTTCTTGATACCAGAACATACTGCACCGTAAAAGGATTTTGCATCTCCGTCATCCATAATGTTTTCCGGGTATTTTACAGAACTGCGACCAGTTCGGTAATCCTCGGCCATTTTTTCCATAGAGGACAGATATTTTTCACTGTCCCGTTCCGCCAAATACTCTTTGATCGCCTTATTTATTCGCTCCATAAATGTCATGTACCGAATAGGATCTACATATCTCTGGCTTTCAAGAACCTCTACCTGGCGGGTCTGTATGGCTTCTGCTTTGGCCTCATCAGAACCAAGTCGAGCCAACTGTTCCTGCATTTTTTCCTTATTGGTGATGTCTAATGGTTCGATTAAGATTTTTGCATCTTCTGCATTAACATAGGTGTTGAGCAGTTGGCGAATACCATCTTCATATCTCGAAAAGTCAACACTATCATTAAAACGAAGCGAAACGCTATCTTTTAACTTTTTGAAGAACAGATATTCTTTTCTGTACACTTCAGCCTGATCAAAACCAACCAACTCAAATAACTCATAGCTGGAATACAAAAAGTCTACCATTTTTGCAAAAGCGGACAACTTTTCGTAAAAATCCTTACGAATGTCATACTCTCTCAACCGTTCCTGCCAAACATTAGCGCTGCTTTCATTTCGATCAATCCCGTCAAATATGCTCCACAATTCTTGATAGATTTTTTCGAGCTTTGCTTTTTCCTCATTAACCGTTGAAATGGCAGACTGTATCTCAGCGCTGTCGAACAAATTCATACCAGACTGTTCGTCACTATACAGATCAAGTGCAGAATTCAGCTTCTTGAAAATGCCGATGTAATCTACAACAAGGCCAAAATCTTTGTCAGTATAAACACGGTTTACACGAGCAATTGCCTGCAATAAGGTATGATCTTGTAATTTTTTATCCACATACAGAACTGCAGCAATGGGTGCATCAAAACCGGTAAGAAGTTTGTCTTTTACAATCAGAAGATCAACATCGCCCTCCGGATCAATGAACTGACCTGTTACAGAATCTTCGTAGGCGTCATAGTTGTTTTTGAAAAGGGGATCGACTTCTTTCTTGAAGAAGTCTGCAATGATCTTCAAGGACTGCGGTGTATTGTTTTCGTCATCGCCTTCCTTTGCGGAATTAGGCGTAATTACAACCGCAGGAATTACTCCACCGAGATCCCTGAGTTTATAAAACAACTGTACGGCCTCGGCTCTGGAAGAACAGGTCAACATTGCCTTAAAGCCTTTAGGCTTAACATAGTTGATGAAGTGCTCATGCAAATCGAAAGCAATCATATTTAGACGAGCTTCCGTCTGAGCCAAAGCGACAAAGCGGCTATACTTTACTTCCAGGTCCTGCCGGGCATCTTCGGTTAACCCAACAGTAATATGCTTCAGATGTGCGTTAATCTGCTGACTGGTAACCTGCTGCGGAATAACGCGACCTTCATAAACAATCGGTACCGTAACTTTATCATCGATTGCATCCTGGAGAGTATATTTATCAATCAGTGGGCCGAATTTTGCATATGTGTCCTTTGCAGGAACGATCTTTCGATTCTTATCCTTCGGCTGTTTTTGAATGAGAGGTGTCCCGGTAAAGGCAATTTTCACTGCTTTTGGGAGCACTTTATTCATATAGATATTAAGCTTGCCATACTGTGTTCTGTGTCCCTCATCAATAAAAAGGAACAGATTCTCGCTATCATTACAGTATTCCTGCTTAATGGCAGCCTCAAATTTATTAACCAGTGCTGTTATTACGGTATTTCCATCATCTTGAAGAAGCTCAATCAAGCCCTTGCCGGTTTTCGCCCGGTGAGGACTCATCTGCGTGTGAATGAAGTTATCACGAATTTGTTTATCCAGATTAATGCGGTCAGTAACCATAACAAAGCGAGGCTGCTTGATTGGACTGTCTGGCTTCATGCTTTCACGAATAATCATCTTTGTCAGCATAATCATCGTGATCGTTTTGCCACTACCCTGGGTATGCCAAACAACACCGTTTCTTGTGTTGGCGTTGTCCCGCATCAAAATACGATCCATACATTTTTTGACTGCAAAGTACTGCTTGTATCGGCAGATCTTTTTCACATTATTATCATAGATGATAAAGTTACGAATCAGATCCAACAGCCGCTCCGGGTGCAGCAGCGACACCAGTGCACGATCCTGCTCCTTGATTTGACCATCGGGGGAGCATTTTCTGCACCAATTATTCAGCCACTCTTTGTCGTCTTCATGCCATGACACGAAATATTTAGCCGGTGTGCCACATGTGCCATACAGCACCTTGTCCGGATTCACTGCCATTACCAACTGAGTGTAGCGGAACAGGTGCGGGATATACTCCTCGCCCCAGTTCCGGATGTTCTGCGTTACACCCTCCATGACATCCACACCGGATTTTTTGCACTCGATTACAACAAGGGGAATACCATTGACCAACACAACAATATCCGGACGAGCAAACTTGCCGTTCGGTCTTTCCACTTCAAACTCATCGGTAACCTGGAAGGTGTTGTTTTCCGGGTGTTCAAAGTCAATATAGCTGATATCAAAAGATTGACGAGTGCCATCCGGGAGATCTTCCTCCATGCTTTTTCCAGAGCAGAGAAGCTCATAGATTTCCTTATTGGAGGCGTAGAGTCCCGCAGCACTGTACTGGTCTACCACCTGTATCGCTTTGGCGATAGAACCACCGGAAAAAAATCTTCTCTCGCTGCCAAACTGATAGGTCTGCTTGCTCAAAAAAGCCTGCAGTTCTCCTGTAAACAGCACGGCCTTGCGAGAGCCTCGCTTCTGCTCGGCCTCGCTGCGGGGAATAATCGTATATCCCAATCTTTCAATTACTTTTAACGCCCGATCCTGTGATTCAGGTCGCTCATTAAATATTGTGTGGTTAGGCATATGGCTACCTCTCCTTGTCTTAGAAATGCTTAAGCCACAGAGATCTTTACGCCATTGGAAAATTCATTCCACTTGGATTCAACTAAACCCCTGTTCTTTTCCATCCATTCTTTCGCCATCTTTTTCTGTGCCGGAGAGATCTTTCCGGTGCAGGTCAGAATCTCTCCATCATCAATAGCCACAGACATGGATGCGCTGGATGTGGAAACGTGCAGATGTGGTCTATGATGCCCGCTTTGCTCGTTGGTTCTCACTTCAAATTTAATTCCGTTGATCTTCGCAATTTGAACAAAGTCTGACAAATTGCGAAGAATAAACTCCCACTCGAGAAAAATCTTCTTTTCATTCTCTGTCATACTTTCGTCCTCACGATGCCTGTAAGTAGTAGCTTGGCTAATGATGCTTTTCTATTGCAAAGTTCGTTCATTTCTTTTTCAAGTAGATCAATAAACTGATCCTGCTGGTTAAGTAGTTGAGAAATATGCTCAATTTCCTTTTCATCCGTAGGGATAGATATTTCGTATGATAGAATATCCTTAATTGTCATATGCGGTATCGCTGTCGACGTTTTCCGCTGATCAATGTGACGTGCAAAGCGGCTTCCACCGATCCATTGTACAATCAACCCGTTAATATTGGACCGTAACCGAGCCACTCGCTGAACGAGATAACACGGAAGGTCATTGTTACCAATACGAGAAAAACTACGACCAACTTGGGCACCATCCATGGCAATTACAATGTCCCCTTCTTGGCACAGATAATCCGAAATGCTCGAATCTTCGCTCCAATAAGCTGTTATATCTGTTCCCCACGAAAGATTTCCTCGCTTAACATTACTTCCTCTAAGCAGCTTGATGCCGTCATTAAGAAAACTTGCACTTTCAAAAGGATATCCGACCAGATATTCAACTTGCTCACCGATAGTTGTTTCTACCCACGGCGTTTCATATCCCTTAAGGCGTGTTTTGCCAGTTAGAATCCGCCGATAAAGCCAAATTTTCTTCTTTTTCTCTTCCTCAATTCGCTTTTGCTTTAGCTCAATCACCTTATCACATTGCATAAGGATTTCTGCTATGCGTTCCTGCTCAGCCAGAGGAGGGCAAGGTACTTCACAGCTATAGAAGTCTTTACCTCGTAGGTTCAATAGTCCATCATCTCTGACACCACGGTTGATTCTGGAATGCAGCTGTCTGTTCAAGAAACCGCTGATAAACAGTTGCTCATAGAAATCGGGATTTCCATCAGATACCCGGAAACTTTCAAACACATTGGGTACAGCTGCTTCTGTGCGATCATTAAGCCGATAGATACAACCTTGTGGATATAGATTGGAATTGCCCTTGTTATATGAAAAGTCTCCACGATGTAAAACGGTGTATTTTTCATACTGCTTTCCAGATAACTCTTTTCCGAATTTCTCAGCTTGATTCACAAAACCTACGCCAGCGGATATGCTGACTGTTTCGATTTTTCTTGTTCCAGCCGTTTCCGCAATTTCTTCGACGATGGAACTCAATGGACGAGATGTCCATTCGTTTGGCAAACTACCTGCATTGGTGTAATGATATCCTAAAGGGGCGGTTTCCTTTGCCTGAATAATATCGGTCATATTATGACCTCCTGCTTCTCTATTTACTTACTATTACATTACAGCCCCAGCTCTTTCAGGTAGGTATCCATCTTAGCCTCGGCTTCCGCAATTTCCTGCTTCAGACGAGCGATATTTGCCTGAACAGCAGAGATATCAATCAGCTCTTCCTCTTCGAAGGTATCCACATATCGAGGAATATTCAGATTGTATTCGTTCTCTTTGATTTCATCCAGTGTTGCCACATGAACGAATTTTGGTTGCTCGCTGCGGCTGTAATAAGCATCTACGATGGAGTCGATATGCTCCTGTCCAAGTTCATTCTGGTTCGTTGCTTTGATATACCGGGGATTACCGTCTTCATCATTTTTGCTGGCATCAATAAACAGAATATCTGTGGTGGGACGATTCTTTTTGAACACCAAAATACAAGCTGGGATTGGCGTACCATAGAACAGGTTTTCGGGAAGACCAATAACTGCATCCAACAGATTTTCATCCACTACACGCTGACGAATTCTGCCCTCGGCTGCGCCACGGAATAACACACCATGGGGAGCAACTGCGGCAATTCTGCCATTTACAGACAGGCTGGCAATCATATGAAGCAGAAATGCCCAGTCACCTTTACTTGCAGGAGGCACACCCCAGTCAAAACGGTGGAACTTATCCAGAGAAGCCTCCATTTTAAACTCTTTCTTTCCCTTACCGGAGGATTCTCCGCCGGGATTGAAACCGGATGCCCATTTGTCTTTGGAGAAAGGCATATTCGCAACGATGGCATCGAACAGCAGCAGATTTCCGTCCGCATCCAGGAACACAGGATTGGCAAGAGTATCACCCCAGCCAATCTTTGCATCACGGATTTCGTGGATATACATGTTCATCTTCGCCATTGCTACGGAAGATCCATTGACTTCCTGACCATAGATGGATACTTCTTTGCTGTTCTGCTTTTTCGCAGCCTTAATCAGCAAAGAGCCGGATCCACAAGTTGGGTCGTAAACACGCTCACCGGGCTGCACATTCACGATGCGAGCCATGATTTCGGAAACCGCAGCAGGGGTATAGAAAGATCCCGCTTTCTTGCCGGCCATGCTTGCAAATTGACCAATCATGTATTCATAAGCATCGCCGATGACATCTGCGGGCACCTGACCTTCTTTAATTTCAATCACAGATGGACGAAGATTTAACGGTTCAAAGTCTTCCAGCAGATCACGCAGGATAGCGTTTTTGTGTTCACGGGTGCCAAGAGCGTTTTCGCTGTTGTAATCCACAGAACTCAAAACACCGGCGAGTTGCTGATTGTTGTCTGCTTCAATTTGACGCATAGCCGCATTGATCAGCTGACCGATATTGTCGGCAAAACGCTGCTTGTACAGATCATAGAAAGAACAACCTTCTGCGACCATGAATGGCAAATACTTTTTCTGGCGTTCCAGTCGAATACCGGAATACTGTTTGCTCAGGGCTTCTACGGCATCAGCATAAGAATCACTTAAATACTTGAGAAACATAACCGGCAGGACATAATCTTTATAGTTCGCCGCATCGATGGTATCTCTCAGCGTGTCTGCACCACGCATCAATGCATTTTCGATATCTTTTCTTGTCGTCATCTCAGCGATCCTCCAATGATCTTTTTAATTGTGATTTCAGTCAGCTGCCGTTCCTGATCGATTAAGTCCAAGTACATACGTTCTCTTTTGCGGCTGAGCTCGTCAACTTCGATAGCCCGTCTCTGTGTTTCCATATCCGGCACCTCTATCAAAAGATCCATAATCGTACCAAGTTTTACGGTCCGTTGTGCAGTTCCTCTTTCAATTCTCCTAACGTGCTCTTGGACTTCTTTTTGAGAAAGAGACAAACGTAAGAACTCTGGCGATATGATGGAATGGTCTTTTACCTTCAGTATAGCAAGCTGTGACGGGACAAGCAATTCCTTCCGACTCTCATCTATCACCGTGGGGCATAGAGGAGAAAAAAGGCGTATCAAAACATCTCCGGGAGAGGCAAACCATGCGCTGTTCAGCGACTCGTTCGTATAAAAATCTTCTAGGTCGCTGTCGCTAATATATCCGTCTTCCGCCAATGACCGGAGGGTTAATCTTTTATATCGATAGATGTTGGCTTCGGGGTTTTTGGCTTCTTTTCGGCTCAACACCAAGCCCCCCTGCGCATCAACAAGTCTTGAAATTTGTAGTATCATTTTTAACCCCCAAAATGTAAATGGCCCGCCCACATACGGGCGGGCCATCCCTGCTATCAAGTCTTATGGCTTTCAGGGCAGCAGTAGTAGCAGCCGTCTACCTGGGAATAGTACTTGCGTGCTTCCCGAACGGCGGCCTGAGAGGTAGCGAAGTCGCCTAAGTAGATTCTATTCTCTACATCAGGCAGCCAAGCGCAGGTAGAACGGTGAACCTCGTGGTCACCATTTGGCTGGGCGTTCGTGTTAACGTAGAACCGCATGAGCTTGTCCTCCTTCTTCAAATAGTACAAGCCCCACATTGACAAATCACCAGATGTCTGGTATCATAATCGTGCATAACTATGATTTTGTGTGGGAAGCTCCCGGATACAGCTGCAACTGCTATCTGGGGGCTTTCTTCTTGTCCATGACTATAATACCATATGGCTTGCGAGTTGTCAATAGGTTTTAATTGAAAAACGATGCAATATTGAAATATGACACGCAAAATCGAACAAAGCAGTTAGAGATGGTCTATCAGTCAGCAGATCAATCCAGAGGATTGTATTCAGTTACTGCATCAAGATACTTCGCAGGATCGCCGTTCAATATCAGCTCGGCATATGCCACCGGGTCATTGTAGATCAGCCAGTCCAGCTCAGAACGCTGATACATATTATCGGCAACCTCGTTCTCTACGGCGGTGCAGTCGATAGAGATCAGCGTGCCATCTGTCAGTCGAAGCTCCACACAGGCGGTATCCATGTTGAACGCACATGACAGGATTTTCATTGTTCTTGCCTCCTTAACCTTTCGGTATTTTTCTTTGCCAGTTCACTTGCCGCCTTTCGGCGCTCCTCTGAGTAAGGGGCGGTCAGCTTGAATCCGAAGCGCCCCTTATTGACCTCAAAAGTCAGACAGCCGTTTCCGTCATTGTCTATCAATCGGCACTCGGAGGGATAGTTCCCGGCATAGTCGGTGAGCCTGTTTTTGAGTGAGGTATTGTAGGTGCAGACCTCGATCATGGTGTCTGCTTCGGTAAAATAGATGTTGGTTGCTTTCTGTTTCTTGGAAAGACCTGTTTTCATAAAACCTCCTGATTTTCATGAATATTTATCAGCTCTACACCTGTAAAAGTAGGCTGATTTTCGGATAGGGAGCGTCCATACGATTGGGCATCGTTTGGAACACTCCCATTGGACAAAACGCGTTTTTTCAGCTCTACACGGGAATTATCGGGCATCGTCCCAATTTCGGATTTTACTGCGGTGGGGATTAAAGATGTGCCACAGATTGTTGCGCTCGATAGCTGTCTCGTAGCTGCGAATTTTGGAACGCAGGCGATCATTTTCCTGTTCCAATTCTGCGGTGCGGATTTTGCCACGGACGGACTTGTATTCCGACAATTCGGAAGTTAGCGCCGAAATCTGTTGTTTCAGCGAAGTGATCTGCGCTTTCAGTTCTCCAATCAGCTTGTTTGCGGCATCCAGTGCCTTCTGTAGTTTGGATTCCCGGCGTTCCTGCGCATAATATTTCTTAGCGGCAGCTGCCAGCGTTTCATACTCCGATTTTGCCAGAGAGACCCTTGACGAGGAAAGCACCACGGGCTTTGCTTCGATTTTCTCAATGCTCTCAATGTCGATTTTCTTCTGTGTACGCTTCTCGATTTCTCTGTCCAGAGCCTTTGCCTCAGCGGCTTTCTGCTGTGCCTGCTGCGTTAGCTCGGCAAGGCGTTCCTGTTCAGCCTGTACCTTGAACTGTGTCACGGTCAGGTGTTCCTCGGTGCTGCCACGTTCGCCACGCTCCACATCGGTGTAACCGGCGGCGCGCATGGCATTGAAGAAATCATCCTGGAGGACGCTGTAGGATTTTTTCAAAATCGGTTTGCCCTTTGCGGTCAGCATGGGATTTCCATTCTCATCCAGAGAGGGCTGGGACTGCCACTTCTTACTGCTGCTGACTTGCATGATGGTTTCCTTTACGGTGCCGACCAGTGATTTGTCCTTGCAGCGTTTGCTCCATAGAATCTGTTTTTCAACAACCGGGATGTACACAACATGGAGATGGTAGTGGTAAACATCCTCGCCCAGGGCTTCGGACATTGCCCGGTTCCGTTCGTCTGCGTGCATCACAGAGGAGAGAATGTACTGCTCACCACCCACGATCTCCACGGCGGCTTTATAGGCATCAGCGTAGAATTGTTTTGCAAAATCATAGCCGCCGTGGTTGTAGAAGTAAGCGGAGTTCACATCAAAAACCAACTCGCCGTAGAGCTTGGCATCGTCTTTCAGACCACGGATGGAGATGACGCCATCAGCCTTCATCTGTTCAAACATTTCTGTGTAGCTGCCGGTGGGTGTTTTGAAATGAACATTGTAGGACAGGCGCTCCGGTACGATATCCGGGTTTGTGTAAGATTCTTTTTCGCGCTCGTTGTGCCGTTGCGCGTTGGTGATTTTGGAAGCTGTCAGATTTTTTGTTTCGTGCTATGGTACGGTCAATCCCGTCGTTTCTTGCCATAGGGCTCCTTTCTGCTTATTTTTCAGCGGTGAGATTAGGAGAACGGAGAGAACGGCACTTTTTCAAAGTGTAATAACCCACTATGATACTTTCATCCGGGGGCTGCAAAGTATCGTGGGCTCTCCGAGGGGCACCGGGGAATGCGGCACTTGCGAGTGCCTCTGGGCGGCTTGCAGGTGGGATATAAACTGCAAATCCGCCTACGGACAACGGTAATCTCCAAAAAAGTTTTTTCAATCACCGCCGTCCGTCGCCTGAGAGAAAAATCAAAATTCTCTCTCAGGTTTGTCCACGATGAACTCTGCGGATTTCATCGTGGGGACGGAGGATGCGTGGAGAGCGTGACGGTTGTGACGATTGTGACGATTGTGACGGTATTTCTGATACCGACCTCGGTGCCGTTTTAATCGTCACAACCGTCACCAATCGTCACACAGATATTCTCGTCAGGCTAATGGCGCTGCCTGTGCGGGTGCGCTTCATGGCGTATTCAATGCCGTACTCGTTCAGCAAATCACCGGCTTTGACATTGAGCCTGCGGGTCAGGATATTCGGCTGAATGTCCTCTCCAAGCAGAGCCACAAGCTCTGTTGCGCTGCCGCTCCATACCGGGCTGTCCTCTGTAATCACAGCGGCAATCTTCTCCAGTAAGGGGTCGGGCGGTTTCTTCCAAAGTTCGGTTTCCGCATGGTCGAGCTGCCAAATCAGCTTCTCCGTGTCCCTTGTCAGATGAAGCTTTTGGTCAGGCTGATCTCTGCCGACGATTTCCAGGGCAGCACTTAGATCGGTGCGCTTCTCCTTTTGCAGAAGGAATGCTCCGTCTGCACAGCCAAGCAATCCCGTTGTGCCGGAGATCATTTCAAACTTATCCCCAGCCTGCTGCTTGCGTGTGTGATGCACCAAGAGCAGGCACACACCGTTCTTGTCAGCAAACTGCTTCATCCTGCCTACAATGTCATAATCGTTGGCGTAGCTGTAAGCATCGGTGCTAACCTCTCGGATCTTCTGCAGGGTATCAATAATAATCAGTCGGGTGTCGGGATGGTCACGGATAAACTTTTCAAGCTGTTCGTCAAGCCCTGCGCCGAGCTGCTTTGCATATACGGCGAAGTGTAGGCTGTCCGTACCCTCCACACCGAACATACGGGACATTCGCTCCTGCAATCTCTGGTAATCGTCCTCCAGGGCAAGGTATAACACCGTGCCTTGGTGGACATCATAATTCCAGAGCTTTTGTCCGGTGCTGATGTGGTAGGCAAGCTGTGCCATGAAGAACGACTTGCCCACCTTGGGCGCTCCTGCGAACAGGTAAGTGCCGGAGTAGAGCAGACCGTCTATGACGGGCGGTCTGCTCTGGAAAACTGTTTCGTACAGGCCATTCATGGAAACCGTATGCAGATATGCCGGGTCGTTCATTCTCTGCATCTGACGATAGATTTCTTCAAGATTTTCCGAAGAATTTTCGTCCGGGTGATTGATTTCCGTATCGGAAGTGGGTATAATATTTGCAGAACTTGTTTGAAATGACTGCCTTTCATCTGCGCCAACAGATGTTGCAAGGGCAGTCTTTTCTTTTGCATCAATCATTCGCATCCTCTCCTTTCAGTCCCTGCATGGTGATGGCAATGAGGTCGATGGTACTGAGCAGTTCATCGGGTACGCTGTCCCCGGCGGCAATGCGATCAAGCTCTGCGAGGATTGCCGCCATTTGGGTTTTGAGAGCTTTGTGTACTCTCGGATTCGGCTGTACCACCACTTCTCGCCCCATGCACTTGCGGTAGCAGTATTCCTGTTTGGGCAGTCCCGACAGGGAAACGGCTCTGTTCAATTCTTCCTGCTCTTCCGGTGATACTCGGAATCCCACCGTAATGCTGCGAAAACGGTTGTGTTTGTCTACGTTCTTTGCTGACATCAATATCACGCTCCTTTGTTAAGATTATCCAGTTTGCTTGCCATTTCTTTCTGCTTGGAGGGGAACAGGTGAGCATATCGGTAGGTGATCTCAATGCTTTCGTGTCCCACTCTGTCGGCAATGGCTACTGCCGAGAAACCCATGTCGATCAGCAAACTGATGTGGCTGTGTCTCAAATCGTGGATTCTGATACGCTTGACCCCTGCGGCTTCTGCCCCTCTGTCCATTTCCCTGTGCAGATAGCTCTTGTTGATGGTGAAGATACGGTCTTTCTTTTTCAATCCGTATTGCATCTTGAAGAACTCCTGCATTTCCTCACAGAGAAAATCCGGCATTTGAATGGTGCGGTTGCTTTTCTTGGTCTTGGGAGAGGTTATCACATCCTTTCCTTTCAATCTCTGATAGGTCTTGCTGATTTTTACTGTCCCACGCTCAAAATCGAAATCTGCCGGGGTCAGAGCCAACAGCTCGCCCTCACGGATGCCCGTCCAGTAAAGCATCTGAAATGCGTAGTAGGAAATAGGCTTGTCCATCATTTCTTCCGCAAATTTCTGGTATTCCTCTTTCGTCCAGAACAGCATCTCTTTGCGTTCTTCGCTGCCCATATTTCCGGCTTTTGCTGCCGGATTGGAACGGAGGTCATAGAACCTAACAGCATGGTTAAAGATAGCTGAGAGCTGATTGTGCAGCGTTTTGAGGTAGCTTTGGGAATAGGGCTTGTGTTTCTCGTCACGGTAGGCAAGCAGCTCGTTCTGCCACGCAATCACATCCTTGGTGGTGATCTCGTTAATCTTGCGCTTGCCGAAGTACGGCAGGATCTTGGTCTGGATGATATGCTCCTTGGTCTGCCAAGTGCTTTCTTTCAGCCTTGCTTTGAGATCGGTCGTATAAATCTCTACAAATGCCTCAAAGCTCATATCCAAGTCTCCTGCGCTCTGCTGCTGGAATTTCTGTTCCCATTCCAACGCTTCACGGCGGGTTGCAAACCCTCGTTTGCATTTCGGCTTGCGCTCGCCTGTCCAATCCGTGTACTGCGTTACCACATACCACGAACCGTTGTCCTTGTTCTTATAAGCCGGCATTTTCTTCACTCCTTTCTGCTCCGTAAAATCTTTCATTGAAATACTGACGGTTTACTCGTCCTGCAACGGTGATATAGCCTTTCGCCTCCAACTCTCGGTTGAGCTTACGCATAATCTTGTATGCGTGGGATTCCGAAATCTCCAACTCCTTTGCAACTTCGTCCACTCTGATGAATTTCTTTTCCATTCAATTCCTCCTTTTTGATTTTTGGGTATAATATTCCTTATTTAGTGTCGGAATACTTTCTGGCCGCCATCCGATTTGCCCGGGCGGATAAACCTTCAACGATATGTGTGTTAGAGACCTTCTCCCTGGCTTAAATATATTCGCTTAAGTTTACGTCATCATTATACTAAGCAAATTCCGTTATGTCAAGAGGCTTTGGAGAAAACATTAAATATTTTTGTTTAAGTTATCTTGACACGATCTAAACTTTTATGCTATATTAATAATAACAATCCGAAAGGAAGAGAAAACTATGGCAATCGGTGAAAGAATCCGTTTTATACGCAACCTGCGTGGTATGACGCAGAAGTGGCTTGGTCAAGCCGTGGGATTTCCCCAAAAGACTGCTGATATTCGTATGGCTCAGTATGAGTCCGGCTCCAGAACGCCCAAGGAGGATTTGGTAAAAGCTCTTGCGAATGTTCTGGAGGTTTCTCCTTTGGCTCTGCGCATCCCCGACATTGACAGCGATCTTGGCTTTATCCATACGCTTTTTGCTGTCGAGGACATTTATGGTGTCAGAGCTGAAAAACAAGGAGACGAAGTACATATCGTCTTTGATGGCAGCAAGCGCACATTGGATGAGTCCATTTTCAAAATGCTGTCCGCTTGGGCTGACCAGTCTGACAAGCTCAGAAAGGGCGAGATCAGCAAAGACCAGTATGATCGTTGGCGTTATACATTCCCGGCAGAGGACACCACCCAGCTTTGGGCAAAGGTTCCCTCGCAGGAACTCAGCGATATGCTGGTAGATGCCTTTAAGAAAAAGCTGAAATAAGCCTATAAACGACAAAAAGCCCGTACTGACATCCCATCAGTACGGGCTAAATGTTAATATGGGTTTTTGTGAGCAAAGTGCAATTACTCTTTACTCTCAAGCCACTCGGTACGCAGAATAATTGCGGTAGAGCGGATTCTTATCAAAACCTTATCAGAAGCGGTGGGAGAAGTCCGAAAAGCCTTGTAAACACTGGGTTTTTCGGCTTTTTCAACTTATTCCCACTCAATCGTCCCGGAGGGCTTCGGTGTCAGGTCGTAAAGGACACGGTTCACACCTTTCACTTCGGATGTGATGCGCTGTGTGATTTTCTGCAGCAACGCAAACGGCACATCCTCCACCGTGGCGGTCATTGCATCCACGGTATTTACCGCACGCAAAATGACCGGCCAGTCGAAGGTACGCACTCCCTCATGCACACCCACTGACTTGAAATCGGGCACTACCGTGAAATACTGCCACACCTTGCCCTCCAGGCCCGCCTTTGCAAATTCTTCCCGCAGGATCGCGTCGGATTCCCGCACAGCCTCCAGCCTGTCGCGGGTGATTGCGCCCAGACACCGCACGCCAAGGCCCGGGCCGGGGAACGGCTGACGGTATACCATGCTGTCGGGCAGGCCCAACGCCTTACCACAGGCACGCACCTCATCCTTAAACAACATTTTCAGCGGTTCCACCAGCGCGAAATCCAAATCCTCCGGCAGGCCTCCCACATTGTGGTGCGACTTAACAGCTTTCACTGTTTTCGTTCCGCTCTCAATGATATCCGGATAAATCGTGCCCTGCGCCAGGAAATGGATGCCGTCCAGCTTGCGTGCTTCTTCTTCAAACACACGGATAAACTCCGCGCCGATAATCTTGCGTTTCTGCTCCGGCTCGGCAACGCCCGACAGTTTATTCAGGAAGCGGTCCACCGCGTCCACATAAATGAGGTTGGCGTCCATCTGGTTGCGGAACACCTCCACAACCTGCTCCGGTTCTCCTTTGCGCAGCAGACCATGGTTTACATGCACGCACACCAGCTGCTTGCCGATGGCCTTGATGAGCAACGCCGCCACGACCGAGGAATCCACGCCGCCGGACAATGCCAGAAGCACTTTTTTATCTCCCACCTGTCGGCGGATCAGCTCGACCTGGTCTGCAATGAAGTTCTCCATGTTCCAGTTGGGCTGCGCACCGCAGGCATCGAATACAAATTCGGACAGGACGGCTTTCCGCTGCGCCGCATCCGTGGGCCACGGCGCGCCGCCTTTGTGGCCAGGCTGTAAAAGCGGCAGGCCGCAGCCATAGATATCGCTGCACGCGTCGATTTCCACACCGTCCACCACATGGTTGGGGCCGCCGTTCAGAATAACCCCCTTTACATTGGGCAGCGCATTCAACTCCGCCAGTGTAATATCGTGGGGATAGATCTCACTGTACACTCCCAACGCGCGAATCTCCCGGGCAAGACGCGGGTTTTCCTCGCTGCCCAGGTCCAGAATCACGATCATGTCCTGCTTCATGGATAGAAGCCTCCTCCGGCAATATTTTTTTTATTTTACCACGACTCGACGCTTTTCCGCAACCTGCCCGGAAGAAAAGCGCCTTTTGGCCCAAGCGCTGCAGCCAAAAGGCCGCAAAGGGCTTTTCTGCGCTCTTTGCGGCCTTTTCTCACTCGAATTCCACCGTCGCGGGCGGCTTTCCCGTACAGTCGTACAGCACACGATTGATGTGCGGCACCTCGTTCACGATCCGGCTGGTAACCGTGTCGATGACCTCCCAGGGCAAGTGCGCGGCTTCTGCCGTCATAAAATCTGCCGTAGTAACAGCACGCAGCGCAACAGCATAGTCATAGGTACGTTCGTCGCCCATCACGCCAACGCTGCGCATGTTTGTCAGTGCCGCAAAATACTGGCCAAGGCCCTGCGCCACGCCTGCCTTTGCGACTTCCTCGCGGTAAATGGCGTCCGCATCCTGCAAAATTGCGATTTTCTCCGGCGTCACCGCGCCGATGATGCGGATGGCAAGGCCTGGTCCGGGGAAAGGCTGGCGGCTGACCAAATGCTCCGGGATTCCCAGCTCGCGGCCCGCGTTGCGCACTTCGTCCTTGAACAGGTCGCGCAGCGGTTCGATAATCTCTTTGAAGTCCACATAGTCCGGCAGACCGCCTACGTTATGGTGGCTCTTGATGACCGTGGATTCACCGCCCAGGCCGCTTTCCACCACATCCGGGTAGATTGTTCCCTGTACCAGAAAATCCACTGTTCCGATTTTTTTCGCTTCCTCTTCAAATACGCGGATGAACTCTTCGCCGATGAGCTTTCGTTTTTGCTCCGGTTCCTCCACGCCCGCCAGCTTGTCATAAAAACGCTGCCGCGCGTTTACACACACAAAGTTCAGATCGTACGGTCCCTCCGGGCCGAACACCGCGCACACTTCCTCACTTTCATTTTTTCTCATGAGGCCGTGATCCACGAACACACAGGTAAGCTGCTTGCCCACAGCTTTTGCCAGCATGACGGCCGCAACAGAAGAATCCACGCCGCCCGAAAGTGCACACAGCACGCGCCCGTCTCCGATTTTTTCCCGCAACATGCGAATGGACTGTTCCACGAAAGAATCCATTTTCCAATCGCCCGTACAGCCGCACACATTATAAATGAAATTCGAGAGCATCTTTGTACCCTCCTGCGTGTGCAGGACCTCGGGATGAAACTGCAGCGCATACAGACGCTTTTCCGGCTGCTCCATCGCCGCGGCCGGGCAATTTGCACTGTGTGCAGAGATAACAAAGCCCGGAGCAACCGATTCGATATAATCCGTGTGGCTCATCCAGCATACTGTGCTGGATGAAATATCCGCGAAGAGCTTGGACGCAGGATCGACAAACACCTCTGTTTTGCCGTATTCACGCACAGGTGCTTTACACACATGGCCGCCCAACAGATGCATCATAAGCTGGGCGCCGTAGCAGATACCCAGTACAGGGATGCCCAAATCAAACACCTCTGTGCTGATGGCAGGAGCCCCATCTTCATAGGCGCTGTTGGGTCCGCCTGTAAAGATAATTCCCCGCGGTCGCTTCGCTTTTATAACATCCAACGCTTTCGTATAAGGGACGATTTCGCTGTACACATGGCACTCGCGCACGCGCCGCGCGATCAACTGATTATACTGGCCGCCAAAATCGACGACGATCACTGATTCGGACATAAATTCCTCCCCCAAAATTCTTCCCACTCTGTACAATGTTTTTTCTTAGTATAGCACATCAGGCATGAAATTGCGTGCAGAAAATAACCGCGTTTCCCACCGGATTCCTAGTTATTTTACCAAATCTCACGCAGCTTCATCCGTCATTCAAACTCAAAAAGCGATTCAATGGGCGCACGCACGGCACGCGAGATCTCAATAGCCAACTTCAGAGATGGATTGTACTTTCCGGCTTCCAGACGAATGATCGTTTCTCTCCTGACATGCACACGGAATGCCAACTCCTCTTGCGTCATTCCCGCAAGCTGGCGGTACTTTTTCAAATTACAAACAAAGCCGTCCATGGTTCACGCCTTCCTGTCCAGGTAATAAGTAAGAGCTGGAGCCGCCACAGAGCACACCGAATACCCCAAAGCCCCGAACAAAAGCACCGTATCCCGGCCAATCCCCCGCCTGTCCAGCAAAAACAGAAGCAAAAAACTGAGCAGTGCAAACAGGCCTCCCACAATACGCATAGCGCGCGTTTCATTTTCCACAAGGCGCTCATCTGCCGGCTCTTTATACAGCAATCCCCAGAAAAACCAGGCAAAAAATGCGAAGAAAACAAAAAACAGATAATTCCGTCCGCCCCCGTGCTTCGGCAAGAAGCCGAGGAAGCCCAAAAAACCCATGCAGCCCATCCAGGGCTTGATTTGAAAATTGCGGTGTGCCTTTTTCATTTCAACTTCCCCCTAAAAGTGATATATTTGTACCTTTCAGTGATAAATATATCACTTTTCCATTGAAAAAGCAAGCCGCTGAAATAAAAACTCCCCGGTGGTTTTTCTACAATAAAAAAGCGCCCGCTTCTCAGCAGGCGCTTTTTTCAGAGATAATTACTCGTTGATCTTCGTAACAACGCCGGAGCCAACGGTACGGCCGCCTTCGCGGATAGCGAAACGGAGGCCTTCCTCGATAGCGATCGGGGTGATCAGCTCAACGTCCATGGAGACGTTGTCGCCGGGCATGCACATCTCGGTGCCTTCCGGCAGCGTGATGACACCGGTCACGTCCGTAGTGCGGAAATAGAACTGCGGGCGATAGTTGTTGAAGAACGGAGTGTGACGGCCGCCCTCTTCCTTTTTCAGGATATAGACCTGGCCGGCAAACTTGGTGTGCGGATGAATGGAACCGGGCTTGGACAGAACCTGGCCGCGCTCGATCTCATTGCGCTGGATGCCGCGGAGCAGAGCACCCACGTTGTCGCCAGCCTGAGCGAAGTCCAGCAGCTTGCGGAACATCTCAAGGCCGGTAACGGTGGTCTTACGCTTCTCTTCGACGAGACCGACGATCTCGACTTCCTCGCCAACCTTGATGACGCCACGCTCCACACGACCGGTAGCAACAGTGCCGCGGCCGGTGATGGTGAACACGTCCTCAACAGGCATCAGGAACGGCATATCCTCTTTGCGGTCGGGAGTGGGGATATAGCTGTCCACAGCCTCCATCAAATCGAGGATGCACTTGTACTCGGGGGCGTTGATGTCCGTGGAGCTGGACTCCAGAACCTGCAGAGCAGAACCGCGGATGATGGGCGTGTCGTCGCCGGGGAACTCATACTCGGTCAGCAGCTCACGGATCTCCATCTCGACGAGATCCAGCAGCTCTTCGTCGTCCACCTGGTCGCACTTGTTCATGAACACGACGATATAGGGAACGCCGACCTGACGGGAGAGCAGGATGTGCTCACGGGTCTGGGGCATGGGGCCGTCGGAAGCAGACACGACCAGAATCGCGCCGTCCATCTGAGCAGCGCCGGTGATCATGTTCTTCACATAGTCGGCGTGGCCCGGGCAGTCAACATGGGCATAGTGACGGTTATCCGTCTCGTACTCCACGTGAGAGGTGTTGATCGTGATGCCGCGCTCGCGCTCCTCGGGAGCCTTATCGATGTTGGCATAATCGGTGAACTCGGCGTCGCCCTTCATGGCCAGCACCTTCGTGATGGCAGCGGTCAGGGTCGTCTTGCCATGGTCAACGTGACCAATGGTGCCGATGTTGATATGCGGTTTGTTACGCTCAAATTTCGCTTTCGCCATTGTTATTGTCCTCCTTTGTTTTGAGACCGTTTCTTAAGGCCATTGTACTAAATGCACCCTAAAAAATCAAGTGTTTTATTTGTTTGCCAGAGGCTGGCGGAAAGAGGCTTAGCCCTCTTTCTTTGCACGGCCCGCCATGATGCTCTCGGCGATGCTCTTGGGCACGTCGATGTAGTGGCTGGGCTCCATGGAATACTGGCCGCGGCCCTGCGTTTTGCTGCGCAGGTCGGTGGCGTAACCGAACATATTGGACAGCGGAACGAGCGCATCGATCTGCTGCGTGCCGCTGCGGGACTCGGTGCCCTGGATCTGGCCGCGCCGGGCATTGATATCGCCGATAACGTCGCCCATATACTCGTCGGGCACGATGACGGCAACCTTCATAATCGGCTCCAAAATAACGGGATCCGCCTTACGCATAGCCTCTTTGAAGGCCATGGAACCGGCGATCTTAAACGCCATTTCGGAGGAGTCGACCTCATGGTAGGAACCATCGTACAGCGTGACCTTGACGTCCACAACGGGATAGCCTGCAAGCACGCCGGCCTGCATGGCGCCCTGGATGCCCTGGTCGATGGGGCCGATGAACTCTTTCGGGATGGCGCCGCCAACGATGGCGTTGACGAACTCATAGCCCTTACCTGCTTCGTTCGGCTCGATTTTGATTTTGACGTGACCGTACTGGCCTTTACCGCCGGACTGACGCGCGTACTTGGTGTCCTGGTCGGCGGGACGGCGGATGGTCTCGCGGTAGGCAACCTGCGGGGCGCCCACGTTGGCCTCCACCTTGAACTCACGCAGCAGGCGGTCGACGATGATCTCCAGATGGAGCTCGCCCATGCCCGCGATGATGGTCTGGCCGGTCTCTTCGTCGGTATAGGTTCGGAACGTGGGGTCCTCCTCAGCCAGCTTTGCCAGCGCGATGCCCATTTTTTCCTGGCCGGCCTTAGTTTTCGGCTCAATGGCCACACGGATAACGGGCTCGGGGAACTCCATGCTCTCCAGGATAACCGGATGCTTTTCGTCGCACAGCGTGTCGCCCGTGGTCGTGTTCTTCAGGCCCACAGCCGCCGCGATGTCGCCGGCGTAGCAGATATCGATATCCTGACGGTGGTTGGCGTGCATCTGAAGGATGCGGCCCATGCGCTCGCGGTTGTCCTTCACGGAGTTGTACACCGTGCTGCCGGCTTCGACAACACCGGAGTAAACGCGGAAGAAACAAAGCTTACCCACGAACGGGTCGGTCGCGATCTTGAACGCCAGCGCCGCGAAAGGAGCGTTGTCGTCGGAAGGACGGGTCTCCTCTTCCTCGGTGTCGGGGTTTACGCCCTTGATGTCCTCGATGTCGGTCGGAGCCGGCATGTAGTCCACGATGGCGTCGAGCAGCTTCTGCACGCCCTTGTTTTTATAGGAAGTGCCGCACACGACCGGAACGATCGTATTGGCGATGGTCTCCTTGCGGATGGCCACTTTCATCTCGGGGATGGTGAGCTCCTCACCGTCGAGATATTTCATCATCAGCTCTTCGTCGTTTTCGGCGATGGCTTCGATTAGTTCGCTGCGGTATTTCTCAGCCAGCTCCTGCATATCCTCGGGGATCTCCTCCACGCGGATATCCTTGCCCAAGTCATCGTAATAGACGTAGGCTTTCATCTCAAGCAGGTCGATAATGCCCTTGAACGTCTCCTCCTTGCCGATGGGAAGCTGCAGGGGGATGGCGTTCGCCTTCAGGCGGTCCTTGATCATGTCCAGCACGTGATAGAAATCCGCGCCCATGATGTCCATCTTATTGACGTAAATCATGCGGGGGACATGATACTTGTTGGCCTGATGCCACACGGTCTCAGACTGAGGCTCAACACCACCTTTTGCGCACATAACGGTAACGCTGCCGTCCAGTACACGCAGGGAGCGTTCCACCTCAACGGTGAAGTCCACGTGGCCCGGGGTGTCGATGATGTTGATTCTGTGTCTGTTCTTTTTGGCAAGGGCCGGGTCGTTCTGATACTCGGTATGGCTCCAATAGCATGTGGTGGCAGCGGAAGTGATCGTGATGCCACGCTCCTGCTCCTGCGCCATCCAGTCCATCGTCGCAGCGCCGTCGTGCGTCTCACCGATTTTGTGGTTGATGCCTGTATAGAACAGGATGCGCTCGGTGGTCGTGGTCTTGCCTGCGTCGATATGGGCCATAATGCCGATGTTTCTGGTCATTTCCAGAGAAACGTCTCTTGGCATAGTTTCCTCCTAAAAGTTAAGACACAGATTAATATCTGTAATGAGCAAACGCCTTGTTGGCCTCTGCCATCTTGTGGGTATCCTCACGCTTTTTGCAAGCGTTGCCGTTGCCGTTGACGGCGTCCATGATCTCGCCGGCCAGACGCTCACGCATGGTGCGCTCGCTGCGGGCACGGGCATAAGTGGTGAGCCAGCGCAGGCCCAGTGTCTCGCGGCGCTCGGGGCGCACTTCCATCGGCACCTGGTAGGTGGAACCACCCACACGGCGCGCCTTGACCTCAAGCACCGGCATGATGTTCTCCAGGGCTTTTTCAAAGCTCTCGAGCGGGTCGTTACCGGTCTTTTCCTTCACGATATCGAACGCATCGTAAACGATTTTCTGCGCGACGCCCTTTTTGCCGTCGTACATGATGTTGTTGATCAGACGTGTCACCATTTTGGAATTATACAAAGGATCCGCCAAAACGTCACGCTTTGCAATATTACCTCTTCTGGACATCTTTCTTCCCTCCTTCATAAAATGATATCATCGGTACTCGAAAGTAATAAAACTCCCGTACTGTCCCGCGAAAAGGTTACTCTATATGAATAAGCCTTCAAGGGGCATTGTACATTTCAGTGTTTTTTACTTTTTCGCGGCACCGGCCTTGGGGCGCTTCGCACCATACTTGGAACGGGCCTGGCCACGGTTGGCAACACCCTGGGTATCGAGCGTACCGCGGATGATGTGGTAACGCACGCCCGGGAGGTCCTTAACACGGCCGCCACGAATCAGTACGACGCTGTGCTCCTGCAGGTTGTGGCCGATACCCGGAATGTACGAAGTAACTTCGATACCATTGGAGAGACGAACACGAGCGACCTTACGAAGAGCAGAGTTCGGCTTTTTCGGGGTCATGGTACGAACGGCGGTGCAAACGCCACGCTTTTGCGGGGAGTTCTGGTCCGTGTAAGCCTTCTTCTGGGAGTTGTAGCCTTTCAGAAGGGCAGGAGCCGTCGATTTCTTCACCAAGACCTCGCGGCCTTTGCGCACGAGCTGGTTAAAAGTAGGCATGATTTTCCTCCTTTCAAAAAATAATATCTGGGGAAAAAACTTCCCCTGTATGTGAAAGCGGCAAACCGCTTACCACCAAGGTTTCGGGGCGTCCAGGCTCGACAAAACGCGCCTGCGGCGCAACATTTATATTTTACACGGTTTGGATGGTCCTGTCAACAGAAAGCACCGGTGAAATTCAGCATTTTGCATGATTTTTACACGTTTTTTTCTGCATGTCCCCTTTTGCGCCTCAGATAAGGTAATTTTACCACATGCCGTCCCCCCGCTGCAATACTCTGTGACAGTGTTGCCGAAAAAAACGCGCACCAAACATACTGTCTCCGTTTGCCGCGCCGCTTTTTGGGCAACCTATGAAACAGAAGGAGGCATTCCCATGCTAAAAAAGATCAGCCGGGCGCGGCTGGACGCCCTGCGGCAGGGCTGGCTGGAAAGCCGCCGCCACCTGCCCGCCGCCCGTTTCGGCCCCCTTACTGCGCTGGACGACAGCCTCATTCGCCCGCACACGGGCTTCAACACACATCCTGACAAGAATGAGGTACTGCTTTATTATATTGCAAACGGTGAGCTGACCCACGGCGACAGCCTGAACAATCACAGTGTCCTGCGCCGGGGCGAAGCGCTGTGCCTGCACACGGGCACCGGGCTGCGGCACAGTGAGCTCAACCAGAGCAGCGCGCCGCTGCGTCTGGTCCGGATGGCTTTTTCGCCTGCACGGCCGGGCGGCGCACCCAACTATGGAGAGCAGCGCTTTTTGTGGGAAAATCGTGTGAACCGGTGGCTTTTGCTGGCCTGCGCCGCTCCAGAACCGGACAGCGGTCCACTGTTCCTCAGCGCGGATGCCAACGTCTATGCGGCAGACCTCACCTGCGAAGCCCGCCTCGCTTTTCCCATTGAGCCGGGGCGGCAGGTATATTTGCTGGTTGTGGAAGGTGCTGCCGAAGTGAACGGCATCGTGCTGGAGGACGGCGACGCGCTTTCTGCTTTTGGTGAACCGCTGCAGCTTTCCGCCCTTCCCCGCGCCCACATTCTTCTCGTAGAAGCGCCGCAGTATTGAGAGCGGTTCTCCCCGGCAGCGGCACACGCTCTGGCGCGGAAGCGCATTCCCTTCCGCCCGTCATCCACACACAAAAGACGCCCGCCGTTTGGCGGGCGTCTTTTCTGCTGTTTGGGAATGGGCCTTTACAGGTCCACCTCGTCCCCTGCCGCCAGCTCAGCTTCCACTTCGGGAATACCGGTGCCGGCCGGGATAAGCTTGCCGATGATGACATTTTCCTTAAGACCCATGAGCGGGTCCACTTTGCCTTTGATGGCTGCATCGGTAAGCACGCGGGTGGTCTCCTGGAAAGAAGCGGCCGAGAGGAAGGAATCCGTGGCCAGGGACGCCTTGGTGATGCCCAGCAGGATACTGGTCGCACGGGCGGGCTTCAGGTCCGTCTCACCGGCGGCAACACGCGCCGCGATCTCCTCATTGGCGTCGCGGAACTCGGATTTGTCCATGGACGAACCGACGATCAGCTTCGTGCTGCCCGCGTCCTCAATGCGCACCTTACGCATCATCTGCAGGACGATGACCTCAATGTGCTTATCGCAGATATCCACGCCCTGCAGGCGGTAGACCTTCTGCACCTCGCTGATGAGGTAGTTCTGCACGGCAATGGGCCCCTTGATGGCCAGGATATCCTGAGGATAGGCAAAACCTTCGGTGAGGATATCGCCCGGCTCCAGCTGCGCACCGTCCGCAATACGGATGCGCTGACCGAAGGGAATCAGGTAGCTCTTTTCAGCGGGCGCGCCGTTTTCGTCCACGCCCTCCACCACAACGTGCCGGTTTTTCTTGGAATCGTCGATGTGCGCAGTACCCGCGATTTCTGTCATGATAGCCAGATTCTTGGGACGGCGCGCCTCGAACAGTTCTTCAACACGCGGCAAGCCCTGCGTGATATCCTCCGCCGACGCAATGCCGCCCGTATGGAACGTACGCATGGTGAGCTGAGTGCCCGGTTCGCCGATAGACTGGGCAGCGATAATGCCCACAGCCTCGCCCATACCGACCAAGCGGCCGTTGGCCAGGTTCGCGCCGTAGCACTTGGAGCATACGCCGTGCTTGGAATCGCAGCACAGCACGCTGCGGATCTCCACTTCCTTGATGCCTGCGGCAACAACGGCCTTCGCGTCGTCTTCGCTCATCATCTTGTCCTTGGAGACGAGCACTTCGCCCGTGGCCGGATCAAGGATGTCGTTCACCGCAAAACGGCCCTGGAGACGTTCCTCCAGCTTTTCGATCATCTCGTTGCCTTCGCGGATGTCGGAAACCATGATGCCCTGTGCCGCGCCGCAGTCCTCCTCGCGGATGATCACGTCCTGAGAGACGTCTACCAGACGGCGGGTCAGATAACCGGAGTCCGCAGTACGCAGAGCGGTATCTGCCAGACCCTTTCGGGCACCCTTGCCGGCGATGAAGTATTCCAGAATATTCAGGCCCTCGCGATAGTTCGCGCGGATGGGGATCTCAATGGTCTTACCGGACGTGTTTGCAATCAGGCCGCGCATACCGGCCAGCTGGCGGATCTGAGCCATGGAGCCGCGGGCGCCGGAGTCTGCCATCATGAAGATGGGGTTGCGGGCATCCAGGTTTTCCTGCAGGGCGCTTGCCACGTCCTCGGTGGTCTTGCTCCAGACCTTGATCACGCCGTTATAGCGCTCCTCGTTGGAGATCAGGCCCTTGTTGTACTGCTTGGTGATCTTGCCGATCTGCTCCTCGGCAGATGCCAGCAATTCAGCCTTCTGGGGCGGGATCACCGCGTCCGAAACGGCTACGGTGACCGCGCCCTTCGTGGAATATTTGTAGCCCTGCGCCTTCACACGGTCCAGCATCTCGGCAGTGACGGACGTGCCGTGTACCTGGATGCAGCGGTCGATGATCTGGCCCAGTTTCTTTTTGTTGACGAGGAAATCCACCTCGAACAGGAAACGGTTCTCCGGAATGGAGCGGTCCACATAACCAAGGTCCTGGGGGATGGGCTGGTTGAAAATGATGCGGCCCACTGTGGTGTCGATGATTCGGCTGCGCTCTGTGCCGTCGATCTCCATGGTACGGCGCACCCTGATCTTGGCCTGCAGCGTGATAACGCCTTCCTGATAGGCCATGACGGCCTCGTTTTCGTCGCGGAACACCTTACCTTCGCCCTTGTCTCCGTCGTTGACCATGGTGAGGTAATAGCTGCCCAGTACCATATCCTGGGTAGGCACTGTGACGGGCTTGCCGTCAGCTGGCTTGAGCAGGTTGCCGGAAGCCAGCATCAGGCGTTTGGCCTCACGCTGCGCTTCCTCGGAAAGGGGCACGTGCACAGCCATCTGGTCGCCGTCAAAGTCCGCGTTGAACGCAGTGCAGACCAGCGGATGCAGCTTGATGGCGCGGCCTTCCACCAGCACCGGCTCGAACGCCTGAATGCCAAGGCGGTGCAGCGTCGGCGCGCGGTTGAGCATAACGGGATGGCCCTTGATGACGGCTTCCAGCGAATCCCACACCTCGGTGCGGGTGCGCTCCACCATCTTGCGGGCGGATTTGATGTTGTTGGCAATGCCCTTTTCCACAAGATCCTTCATGACGAAGGGCTTGAACAGCTCCAGCGCCATCTCCTTGGGCAGACCGCACTGGTACATCTTCAGCTCCGGGCCGACGACGATAACCGAACGGCCGGAATAGTCCACGCGTTTGCCCAGCAGGTTCTGGCGGAAGCGGCCCTGCTTGCCCTTGAGCATGTCGGACAGGCTCTTGAGCGGGCGGTTGTTGGGGCCGGTCACCGGACGGCCGCGGCGGCCGTTGTCGATGAGGGCGTCCACCGCCTCCTGCAGCATACGCTTTTCGTTGCGCACAATGATATCCGGAGCGCCCAGCTCCAGCAAACGCTTCAGACGGTTGTTGCGGTTGATGACGCGGCGGTACAGGTCGTTCAGGTCGGACGTGGCAAAACGTCCGCCGTCCAGCTGGACCATCGGGCGGATATCGGGCGGAATGACCGGGATGACGTCCATGATCATCCACTCCGGACGGTTGCCGGAGATGCGGAACGCCTCCACGACTTCCAGCCGCTTGAGCAGGCGCACGCGCTTTTGGCCGCCTGCTTCCTCCAGTTCCTGATGCAGCTCTTCGCTGAGCTTTTCCAGGTCGATCTTCTCCAGCAGCTCCTTCACGGCCTCTGCGCCCATTGCCGCCTTGAACTCGTCCTCGTAGCGCTCACGCATGTCGCGGTACTCTTTTTCGCTGAGCAGCTGCTTTTCCTCCAGAGGTGTGAAGCCGGGATCGGTCACGATATATGCGGCAAAGTACAGCACCTTTTCCAGCAGGCGAGGGCTGATATCCAGCATCAGGCCGATGCGGGACGGGATCCCCTTGAAATACCAGATATGCGAAACGGGCGCGGCCAGCTCGATATGGCCCATACGCTCGCGGCGCACCTTGGCGCGCGTCACTTCAACGCCGCAGCGGTCGCAGATCTTACCCTTGTAGCGGATGCGCTTGTACTTGCCGCAGTGGCATTCCCAGTCCTTCGTCGGCCCAAAAATGCGCTCACAGAACAGGCCGTCGCGCTCCGGTTTCAGGGTGCGGTAGTTGATGGTCTCGGGCTTTTTCACCTCGCCGTAGCTCCAGGCACGGATCTGATCCGGGGAGGCAAGACCGATCTTGATTGAATCAAAAGCGTTAAACTCCATGAAACGAACCCTTTCTTTCTCAATTTTTGAAGCGTGCCCCGCCGCCCCGCGCGGTGCGCGGCGGGCGGCGGGCCGGATGCGGATCAGATATCCTCGGGCAGATCGGCAAACAGGTCATCCGATTCCAGATCTTCCGGATTGGGTTCCTCATCTTCTTCTTCAAATTCGGCGTCCGCGTCGGCGTCTTCGATGCTGTAGTCGCCGGCGAGCTCGCTCTCCACCATCACGTCGTCGCCGAGCGCGAGGTCGGAATTGTCAAAGCCCATATCGTCGTCATCGTAATTCTGCTTGATGTCCACCTCGTTGCCGTCGGCGTCCTGTACGCGCATATCGAGGCCTAGGCTCTGCAGCTCCTTCATCAGCACGCGGAACGCCTCGGGAATGCCGGGCTTCGGCACGGGCTGACCCTTGACGATGGCTTCGTAGGTTTTAACACGGCCCACCACGTCGTCGGACTTCACCGTCAGGATCTCCTGCAGGGTATAGGCGGCGCCGTAAGCTTCCAGCGCCCACACCTCCATTTCGCCAAAGCGCTGGCCGCCGAACTGGGCCTTGCCGCCCAGAGGCTGCTGCGTTACAAGGCTGTACGGGCCGGTGGAGCGGGCGTGGATCTTATCGTCCACCAGATGGTGCAGCTTGAGGTAATACATATAGCCCACGGTAACGGGGTTGTCAAAACGCTCGCCGGTGCGTCCGTCATAAACATAGCTCTTGCCGTCCTCGCGCTTACCGGTCTCACGGAACATCGCCCGGATGTCCTCCTCGTGGGCGCCGTCGAACACCGGCGTCATGACCTTCCAGCCCAGCGCCTTGGCGGCGTAGCCCAAATGGACCTCCAGGACCTGGCCGATGTTCATACGGGAGGGAACGCCCAGCGGGTTCAGCACAATGTCCAGCGGCGTGCCGTCCTCCAGGAACGGCATATCTTCCTGCGGCAGAATGCGGGATACAACGCCCTTGTTGCCGTGGCGGCCGGCCATCTTGTCGCCCACGCTGATCTTGCGCTTCTGGGCGATGTAGCAGCGCACCACCTGGCGCACGCCGGGCTGCAGCTCGTCGCAGTTCTCGGGTGTGAACACTTTCACATCCACGATGATTCCGTACTCACCGTGCGGCACACGCAGGGAAGTGTCGCGCACCTCGCGCGCTTTCTCTCCGAAAATGGCGCGCAGCAGGCGCTCCTCGGCCGTCAGCTCCGTCTCACCCTTGGGCGTGACCTTGCCGACGAGGATATCACCCGCGCCTACCTCGGCGCCGATGCGGATGATGCCGCGCTCGTCCAGGTCCTTCAGCGCGTCCTCGCCCACGTTGGGGATGTCGCGCGTGATCTCCTCGGGCCCGAGCTTCGTCTCGCGGCTTTCGATCTCGTATTCCTCGATGTGGATGGAAGTGTACACGTCCTCGCGGACGATCTTCTCATTGATAAGGACGGCGTCCTCGTAGTTGTAGCCCTCCCAGGTCATGAAGCCGATCAAGGCGTTCTTGCCCAGGCTGATCTCGCCGTTCTTCGTGGCGGGGCCGTCGGCCAGAACCTGGCCCTTGATGATCTTATCGCCCTTGCTGACGATGGGGCGCTGGTTGATGCAGGTGCCCTGGTTCGAGCGCATGAATTTGATGAGCTCGTATTCGTCCGTCGTCGTCTTGGACGTGCGCACCGTGATCTTATCGGCAGTCACACGCTCCACAATGCCGTCGTTTTTCGCCAGCACGCACACGCCGGAGTCGCACGCGGCCTTGTACTCCATGCCGGTGGCGACGATGGGCTGCTCGGTGACGAGCAGCGGTACCGCCTGACGCTGCATGTTCGAGCCCATGAGGGCGCGGTTTGCGTCGTCGTTCTCCAGGAACGGGATCATAGCCGTAGCTACGGACACAACCATCTTCGGGCTGACGTCCATGTAGTCCACGCGCTCTTTGTCGACCTCAAGGATCTCATCGCGCCAGCGGCTGGAAACACGGGGACGGACAAAACGTCCCTCGCTGTCCAACTGCTCGTTGGCCTGCGCTACGATGAACTCATCCTCCACATCGGCGGTCATATAGACCACTTCATCGGTAACAACGCCAGTGGCCTTGTCCACCTTGCGGTACGGCGCTTCGATAAAGCCGTACTCATTGATCTTGGCGAACGTGGCCAGATAGGAAATCAGGCCGATGTTCGGACCTTCCGGCGTCTCGATGGGGCACATGCGGCCGTAATGGGAATAGTGTACGTCGCGGACCTCGAAGCCTGCGCGGTCACGGGACAGGCCGCCGGGGCCGAAAGCCGACAGACGGCGTTTGTTCGTCAGCTCTGCCAGCGGGTTGTTCTGATCCATGAACTGGGACAGCGGCGAGGAGCCAAAGAACTCCTTGATGGATGCCACCACCGGACGGATGTTGATGAGCGCCTGCGGCGTCACCACTTCCATGTCCTGGGCCTGCAGCGTCATGCGCTCACGGATGACGCGCTCCATGCGGGAAAAGCCGATGCGGAACTGGTTCTGCAGCAGCTCGCCCACACTGCGGATCCGGCGGTTGCCCAGATGGTCGATGTCGTCCACCGTGCCCACGCCGTGGCCCAGGCCGTTCAAGTAGTTGATGGATGCGAAAATATCATCCACGGTGACTGTTTTGCTGATGAGACGGTCACGGTTTTTCTCCAGCAGCTCCCTCTGCTCGTCCACATCGCTGGTCTCGTCCAGGATGGCGCGCAGCTCGCTGAAATTGACGCGCTCGTTGATGCCGCATTCGGTTGCGTCAAAGGAGAGGAAATCGTTGGCGGCAACCGTGCCGTTGGAGATGACCTTGATCTCCTTGTCGTCCAGCGCCAGATACACCAGACTCACGCCCGATTTTTCGGCGGCCATGGCAGTTTCCGCACTGATCTTTTCGCCGGCAGCGCACAGCAGCTCGCCCGTCAGGGGGGCCACGATATCACGGGCGGCCACAAAGCCCTGAATGCGGCGGCCGATGGCCAGCTTCTTGTTCATCTTATAGCGGCCGAAGCGGGAAAGGTCATACCGGCGCGGGTCAAAAAACAAACCGTTGATGTGGCTGGACGCGCTCTCCACCGTGGGAGGCTCGCCCGGACGCAGCTTGCGGTACGTCTCCAGCAGGCCTTCTTCCTCGCTCTTGGTGGAATCTTTTGCGATGGTGGCCTCAATGCGCTCGTCCTCGCCGAAGAAATCACGGATCTTCGCGTCGTCACCCAGGCCCAGCGCACGGATGAACACCGTCACAGGGATCTTGCGGTTCTTATCGATGCGCACATAGAAAACGTCGTTGGCATCCGTTTCGTATTCCAGCCACGCGCCGCGGTTGGGGTTCAGCGTGGCGGTGAACAGTTCCTTGCCCGTCTTGTCGTAGCTCTTGCCGAAATACACGCCCGGGGAACGGACGAGCTGAGAGACGATAACACGCTCGGCGCCGTTGATGATGAAGGTGCCGGAATCCGTCATGAGCGGAAAATCGCCCATGAAGATCTCCTGCTCCTTCACTTCGCCGGTCTCCTTGTTCAGCAGACGCGCTTTCACGCGAAGCGGGGCCGCATAGGTGACGTCGCGCTCCTTGCACTCCTTGATGGAGTACTTGGGCTCGGAATCCAGCCGGTAGTCGATAAAGTCGAGCACCAGGTTGCCGGTGTAGTCTTCGATCGTCGAAATGTCCCGGAAGACCTCTTTCAGGCCCTCTTTGAGAAACCACTGGTATGAGTTCTTCTGCACCTCGATCAGGTTCGGCATGTCGATGACTTCGTCGATGCGCGAGAAGCTCATGCGTTCGGTTTTGCCAAGTTGTACGGGCTTGACTTTCACCATAAGTTGCGACCACTCCTTAATTCATCTATATTAAGCCTTGCAAAAAATGACGCAAAACGGCTTTGGCACCCCTCCGATTTTCAGCAACTTGCACAAAAAAATTGTAACAGTTTTGCGCTCAGAGACATACCAAGCCATTATGATACATTTAAGCATTATAATACGGTTTTTACAAGCCGTCAAGGGGAACCCGGAAAAAAGAGGAAAAGAAAAAACCACACTTGGCACGCACGGCGCCGTGTGTGATTTTCGCTTCTTACTTGCCGGCCGGTTCCTCCAACAGCATCTGGAAGTTGACGGCAGCGAGCTGCTCGTTGATGCTTTTGCTGATATCGTGAAATACCTTTTGGAATGTACAGCAGCCGGACGCGCCGCGGTTGCACTCCCCCGCGCCGCCCTCGCCCACACAGCGGGAAAGCCTATACGGCCCTTCCACCGCGTCAATGACGTCCTTGAGTGTGATCTCGCTGGCGGGGCGTGCCAGCTCATAGCCGCCGCGGTTGCCCTTGTAGCTTTCCACAATGCCGCTGCTCACCAGCTTGCCCAATATCTTCAGGGAAAAGCGCAGCGTCACGCACATTTCTTCGCTGATGCCGCGCGCGTCGCGCCGCGTGCCGCACTTTGCAAGGCAGTAGACGATGCGCACCGCGTAATCGGATTCCTGTGTGATATGCATAAACCGCTCCTTGAACTATACCGTTTTACTGTATTTAAAGGATACCGCAACCGGGCGCTTTTGTCAAGCGCGTTTCCTGTGCCGCAGCGGCGGTGCAAAAACAGCGCGGCTCCGGTTTTGCCGGGCCGCGCTGTTCAAAGTCCACTCTATCCATTCTATATGTACGCCCGGTCCTGCCATTGAGACAGCGGCAAAGGCGGGGGCCGCATCAGTCCAGGAAATCGCGCAGCTTCTTGGAACGGCTGGGGTGGCGCAGCTTACGCAGCGCCTTGGCCTCGATCTGACGGATGCGTTCGCGCGTGACGTTGAACTCCTTGCCCACTTCCTCCAGCGTACGGGGACGGCCGTCCTCCAGGCCGAAGCGCAGGCGCAGCACCTTTTCCTCCCGGGGCGTAAGGCTTTTCAGCACGCCGGAGAGCTGCTCCTTCAAAAGCGTGTGGCTGGCCGCCTCGGCGGGGACGGGCGCATCCTCGTCGGGAATAAAATCACCCAAGTGGCTGTCCTCTTCCTCGCCGATGGGCGTCTCCAGGCTCACCGGCTCCTGCGCTACGCGCATGATCTCCCGCACCTTATCCACGGGCATGTCCAACTCCTCCGCGATCTCGTCTGCCGTCGGCTCATGGCCGTTGCGGTGCAGCAGCTGGCTGGACACCTTTTTCACCTTATTGATCGTCTCCACCATATGCACCGGGATTCGGATGGTGCGCGCCTGATCCGCAATGGCGCGTGTGATAGCCTGGCGGATCCACCATGTGGCGTATGTGGAAAATTTGAAGCCCTTGGTATGGTCAAACTTTTCCACGGCCTTGATAAGGCCCAGGTTGCCCTCCTGGATAAGGTCCAGAAACTGCATGCCGCGGCCCACATAGCGTTTGGCAATGGAGACCACAAGACGCAGGTTCGCCTCGGACAGGCGCTGCTTCGCCTTTTCCCCCTCAGGGCCGCCTGCCTGTATCTTCAGCGCCAGATTGATCTCCTCTTCCGGAGAGAGCAGCGGCACGCGTCCGATCTCCTTCAGGTACACCTTGACAGGATCGTCGATGTTGACTCCCTCGGCGGACAGCGCACTCTCCAGCACGTCCACAGTGTCCTCCGTCAGCGTGAATTCCTCCACGTCGGCGTCCGGTTCGTCCACGATCTCGATGTTGTTCGCATCCAATGCCTCATAGAGCTTATCCACAAGCTCCACTTCAAAGCCGATTTCCTCCAGCGCGTCGTTGATTTCCTTCGTCGTCACCTTCTGGTTGCGCTTGCCCAGCTCCACAAGGTTCATGATGATGTTCTTTTTTTCTCCCATGTTGTGTACTCCCTACTCTATTCCTGTGATTCGGCCGCGCGGCCGCGCATTGCGTGCGCCGCGCTATGTTTTTTTATCCTTTAAAGCCTGCAGGTAATCCGCAAGCTCGGCGGCTGTTCTTCCGCCCGCCGTACTGCTGACGGGCTGGCTGTGCTCGATACGGTCCAGATACAACTCTACGTCTTGAGCGCTCAGCCCGATGTCGTAGTTCTGCGCGAGAACGCGGCTGATGAGCGAGACCGTTTCCTCCGGCAATTCTTCGCTGAGGGCCGAGAGGTCCAGATATTCACCCTTTGCGCCTTTCTCGCATAAAAGCGTGTATGCCCGGCCCAGGCCCGCGTCCAGAAACGTGCCGCCGCTCACCCGCGGCGCGGCCAGCCGGATATAGTCCGGATTCTTGAGGATCGCCGCCACGAGCTGCTGCTCGGCAAACGCGACGCCCAGCGCCTTTTGGCCGCCCTGGCTGTACGGCACATTGATGCGCCCGCCCGCGCCTTCTTCCAAAAGGCGGCGCTCCCGTTCCTTTTCCGCCCGCCGCCCGCGCGCCCGGATGGCCGCGTCCAGCTGGTTGAGGATTGCGGGCTTCGCCACATCCGTTTCTTCTGCCAGCCGCCCGGCGTACACATCCCGTTCCGTGGGCGTGATGCGGCCGGCCAGCACGCCGATCGCGTCCTTGATATAATTCAGCCGGCCATCCGGTGTGGCGATGTCGTATTTCCCCTTTGCCTGCAAAAGCTCATACTCGATGGCGTTGTTGGAGCCGTTCAGAAGCATCTCAAACCGTTCCGCCCCAAATTTTTTGATGAATTCGTCCGGGTCCTTGGCGTCGGGGATATTAAGCACCGATATTTTGAGCGGCGAGGCCGACAGCAGGCTGATAGCTCGCCGTGTCGCCTTCTGCCCGGCTTCATCGGAATCGTAGCAGAGCACGACCTCATCCGCATATTCGGACAATATCTTCACCTGCTCCGCTGTCAGCGCCGTGCCGCAGCCAGCCACCGCCGTGGTAAAGCCCGCCTGATGCATGGAAATCGCATCCAGATTGCCCTCGCACAGGATATACCGCCGTGTCTGGGATTTTTTTGCAAAGTTGAGGGCAAACAGCGTGCGGCTCTTCTTGTACACCAGCGTCTCGGGGCTGTTCACATATTTGCCGCCGGGCTGCTCAGGGTCCAGCTTGCGGCCGCTGAAAGCAATAACGTTGCCCCGCAGGTCAAAAATAGGGATCATAACGCGGTGGCGGAAAAAATCGAAAGTGCCGCCCTTTTCACTGCGTTTGATGAGGCCCGCTGCCAAAAGCTCGTCCTCCGTATAGCCCAGGCTTTTCAGATGATCCCGCGTCTCTCGGAAGCTGTCCGGCGCGTATCCCAGGCCGAAGCGCTTGATGGTCGCGTCGGAAAGGCCGCGCCCGCGCCAGTACGCCCGTCCGACGCGCCCGGCGTCCGAATTCAAACGCGAAAAATAGAAGCGCGCCGCGTCCTTGTTGATGGAGATGATCCGGCTGCGCAGGCGGCCGGTCTGGTCATCCTCCTCCGGAAGCGCCATACCGGCGCGTCCCGCAAGGAATTTGACGGCCTCTATGTAATCAACATTGTTGATTTTTTTGATAAAGGTGATGACGTCGCCGCCCGCGCCGCAGCCAAAGCAGTAAAACGACTGCGTTTCGGGATATACGACAAAGGACGGCGTTTTTTCATTGTGAAACGGGCACAGCCCGGTATGGGTGCGGCCGCGGTGCCGCAGCTGTACATAGCTCTGCACCACGTCCACGATATCGCTGCGCTGCACCAGTTCTGTGATATAATCGCGCGGGATCATCCTGCCGCCCCCTTCCGTTATCTCCTGCGCCGCGCCGGCGCCATTGCATTAATATTTCACGTCTTCGCCGCCATGACCCGTGTACGATGAAACCACAGGCCTGCCGAACGCATCCAGCAGCGGCGTAAGCCCTGCGCCGTAGCCCTCGCCCATGAACAGGTACTCCACTCCTGTCTCCCTGTCCCGCAGGATACGGAAATAGGCGCCAAAGCCGCTGCCCTGCTTATAGATCACTTCAAACCGTTTTTCGTCCATAACGCTCCTTTCCCCGCATCACAGTATCTGCCACTTCTGCGGCACGAACAGCGATTCGAACGTGCTGGTGGCGTATTCGTCGCTCATACCGGAGATATAATCCGTCACGGCGCGGTCCACGCCCTCCTGCCACATGATATACAGGAAAGCCTGCGGCATATGCGTGGGCGTATCCTTAAAATATGCGTACAGCTCACGGATGAGCTTGTCCACTTTCTGCTCTTCCTTTTTCGCCACCTTGTCCACATACACGGTGCTGTACATAAAGTCGTGCAGCGCCTCGTAAGCGGCGGCCCGCTCGGCATCCATTCCGATATCTTCGGCCCCGTGCTCCACGATGGCCATGATCAGCGAGGTGATCCGTTCAGATTTCGTGCTCCCCAGCACGGAGGTGATCTCCGCCGGGATATCCTCGTTGCGCAGAACGCCCGCCGTCACCGCGTCCTCGATATCGTGGTTCATATAGGCGATATGATCCGCAAAGCGGACAACGCGCCCCTCCCTCGTAGCGGCCCACTCACCGCGTGTGTGAGTGACGATGCCGTTGAGCACCTCCCACGTCAGGTTGAGGCCGCTGCCATCCTTTTCCAGCTTCGTCACCACGCGCACACTCTGCTCGTAGTGCTTGAAGCCGCCGGGGCAGAGCCGGTTCAGCGCGCGCTCACCCGCATGGCCGAAAGGCGTGTGGCCCAGATCATGCGCCAGTGCAATGGCTTCGGTGAGGTCCTCGTTCAGGCGCAGGGCCCGTGCAATGGTCCGCGCGATCTGGCTCACTTCCAGCGTGTGCGTCAAACGCGTGCGGTAATGGTCGCCCTCCGGCGAAAGGAACACCTGCGTCTTCTGCTTCAGCCTGCGGAATGCCTTGCAATGGATGATGCGGTCCCGGTCCCGCTGAAAGCAGGGCCGCAGCGGGCATGGTTTTTCGGGTACGGCCCGCCCCCGGCTGTTCTCGCTCAATGTTGCAAACGGAGACAGCGTTATCCGCTCAATCTCCTCCGTGCGCTCCCGTACCGTCATCAGCCAGCCCCCTTTTCCGCACAGCGTGCCCCACATGCTTTCGGCCGCCGCTGTCTTTCATGGTTCCAAAAATTCGGCGTCATATACACTATACGACAAAGGCTCCGGTTTCCCTTTAAAATTTTAAGAAAATTTTCAGAAAGGGGCAAAATAGGGTTTGGAAAACATAATATCCGCGCTGCCCCGGCAAAGCTCCTGCAATTTCGGCAAAAGCTGCGTTTCACCGCCTGCCAGCATCACAAAGGGCAGCGTTACCCTGTCGGCGAACTGCACCTCCTCCAGCCGGGCGCCCGCGTCGGCCAGCAGCCGCTGCGCCAGCTCATACAATGGATATTCCACCCGCAAAACGCCCCGCACGCACACCTGTACCGTCACCTGCTTTGCCGCCGCCAGCACGGCGTTTGCCGCCGCTGTATAGGCGCGCACCAGCCCGCCAGTGCCCAACAGCGTACCGCCGAAATAGCGCGTCGTCACAACGATGCAGTCCACAAGGCCCGCGTGGCGGATGGCCTCCAGCGTGGGCAGGCCGGAGGTCTTGGCCGGCTCCCCGTCGTCGGAATAACGCATGCGCGCGCCGTCCCGCAGAATGTATGCGTAAACATTGTGGTTGGCCGTACGGTGCTTTGCCCGTATCCCGTTCAAAAAAGCCAGCGCCTTTTCCTCTGTGTCCGCAAAGGCCGCGTGGGCGATAAATTCAGATTTTTTCTCCTCGATGCGCGCCTGCGCCGTGCCCTGTATCGTCTTATATGCTTCCATCATCCGCCCCCTCCAGCCGCCGCAGGAGCACTTGCGCGTCCCGCCGGTTTTTCAGTGTGACGCACCTCACCTCCGGGTGCGCAGCCAGCAGCGCCTTCACATGTGTGCCGTCCCGCTTCGGGAAGTCCCACACCCAGCGCAGAAAGCTCAGGTCGAACCGCTCCGGGCACCCCGCGCCCATATCCGGGCGCACGCGGCCGTGCGTTGTCCATACGCGCCGCAGCACGCCCGCCAGGCACACGGCCCGGGAATAGTCCAAATAAACCGCGGCCTGCGCGCGGGAGAGCCGCAGTTCCAGCGAGCTTCCGAAGTTCCCGTCGATGATCCACGCATCCTTCGCGATCTCGTTTTCCACCGTGCGCCGCCACGCCGCACGCTCCATGGCCACCCAGCCGGGCTGCCAGTACAAGCCGTCCAGATGCACCACCGGAAGGCCCGTGGCCGCCCCCAAACGGCGCGCCAGCGTGCTTTTGCCCGCGCCGCCGCAGCCCAGGATCAGGATTCGTTTCGCTTCGCCCAATTCCATTCTTTTTCTCCCAAACAGCAACAAAACAAAGGGCGGTTCGCTTGAAACCGCCCTTTGTAAGGAACCTATTATTCGCCCAGATTGAAACGCTTTTTAAAGCGGTCCACGCGTCCGCCGGTATCAACCAGCTTCTGCTTGCCGGTGTAGAACGGATGGCACTTGTTGCAAACCTCGACGTGGATCTCCTTCTTCGTGGAGCGGGTCGTGAACGTGTTGCCGCAGGCACAGGTGATCACCGCTTCCTCGTACTTCGGATGGATGCCCTCTTTCACTTGTATTCACCTCTTTCTGGTTTATGACATTGGGGGCCATGCTTAATACATGCGCCCATCACAACCTTCAATAGGAGGCTACCAGCGTGCGCCATCCTGTGCGCACGGAGCAGCCATCGGAACGATTGCCCTCATATTTTACCACGTTCCCGAGGGAAATGCAAGCGGTATTTGTCCGCTTATTTCAGAAGCGGCTCCACAGCGGCGGCCAGCGCTTTTTGCTGTGCCTCGGCCTCGGCAAGGTCTTTGCCCAGCGTGGTAAAGTAGGTCTTGATCTTCGGTTCGGTACCCGAGGGGCGCACCACTACACTGGCGCCGCCCGCCAGTGTGTAGATGAGCACGTTGGCCGCCGGCAGCTCGATGGGCTCCGTTTTGCCCGTGGCTACGTCCGTTTTGGTGCGTGCCTTGTAGTCTGCCACCGTTACGACCTTGTATCCCGCAAATTCCGCCGGCGGGTTCTCCCGCAGCTTTGTCATGATGCCCGCCATGGTCTCCATGCCGGACAGGCCCGGGAATTCATAGCTGTTCACTTTGTTCAGGTAACGGCCATACTCGGCGTAAATGCGCTCCAGCTCCTCCTTGATGGACGAGCCGATGCTGCGGTAATAGGCCGCCATTTCGCAGATGAGCATGGAGCCTACGACGGCATCCTTGTCACGTACATAGCTGCCCGCCAGGTAGCCATAGCTCTCCTCAAAGCCGAAGATAAAGCGCTCCACCTCGCCTGCGGCCTCCAGCCCGGCGATCTGGTCGCCGATCCATTTGAAGCCCGTAAGCACGTTTCGGCATTCCACCCCGTAATGCGCGGCCACAACGTCCGCCAGCGGCGTGGAGACGATGGATTTAACGCACACCGGGGCTTTGGGCATGGTGCCGTTCTCGGTGCGGCCCTTGCAGATATAATCCAGCAACAGCACGCCCACCTCGTTGCCGGAAAGCAGCTGATAGCTGCCGTCCTTACAGCGCACGGCAATGCCCACGCGGTCGGCGTCCGGGTCGGTGGCAAGCATCAGATCCGCGCCGGATTTTTCCGCCAGCGCAAGGCCCAGGGCCAGCGCCTCACGAATCTCGGGGTTGGGATACGGGCAAGTGGGGAAATTACCGTCCGGATACTGCTGCTCGGGCACAATGGTGATATCCGTAATGCCGATATCCCCCAGCACGCGGGTGACAGGCACGAGGCCCGAACCGTTCAGCGGCGAATACACCAGCTTCAGCCCCGCGGTTTTGCACAAACCCGGGCGAACGCTCTGGGCCTTGATGTTCTCATACAGCGCCTCGATGGTGTCCTGGCCGATGTACTCGATGCCGCCCTGCTCCAGCGCCGCGTCGAAATCCGCCAGTCTGATGCCCGCAAAAATATCGGTGGCCTGCATCTCGGCATAGACCGCGTCGGCGGCTTCGCTGGTCATCTGGCAGCCGTCCGGCCCGTAGGCCTTATAACCGTTGTATTTGGCCGGGTTGTGGCTGGCCGTCACCATGATGCCGGCGTCGCAGTGCAGATGGCGCGTAGCAAAGCTGAGCGCCGGAACGGGCATCAGCTCCTTGTAAAGATACGCCTTGACGCCGTTGCCTGCCAGCACGCGCGCGGCCTCCCGCGCAAACACGTCGCTTTTGATGCGGCTGTCGTAGGAGATGGCGACGCTTTTTTTGCCGCCCTGCTTGTTCAGATAATTTGCCAAACCCTGCGTGGCCTTGCGCACCATATAGATGTTCATGCGGTTCGTGCCCGCACCCAGCACGCCGCGCAGGCCCGCGGTGCCGAACTCCAGCTCCACCGCGAAACGGTCCTGTATCTCTGCGTCAATGCCCTGAATGCTGAGCAGCTCGGGCTTCAGGTCCTTATCCTCCAGTTCGGCGGCAAGCCACCGTTCATATTCCTGCTGATACATCAATATGCCCCCGCTTTCCGGGAAAGCTGCGCTTCCCCTTTTCAGTCTCAGGCAGCCGAAGCGCCGCGCGGCGTGCCGCCTTTTATACTTCTTATCATAAGCCATGGGCCTGGGCCTGTCAATTCGCACTTGTACAAAAATGACGCGCAAGTTATACTAAAAACACACCCATATGGGCGTACCGGCGCGAAGTGCGGCGGAAAACGGCGAAAGGCGGCGGAAGGATGTTTGCAAGGATCAACAGCCTGGGCGTATATGCGCTGAATGGCTTCAGTGTGAGCGTGGAGGCGGATATCAGCGGCGGACTGCCTCAATTCACCATCGTGGGCCTGCCGGACAGCGCTGTGCGCGAGGCCACGGACCGCGTGCGCAGCGCGCTGAAAAACCTGTCCTTCGTCTGGCCCGTCAGCCGGATCACCGTCAATCTCGCTCCCGGCGATATCCGCAAGACCGGCCCTGTGTACGACCTGCCTGTTCTTCTTGCCATTCTGGCTGCCTCCGGGCAGCTGCCCGTCCCCGGCCCGGAGGACGCCTTCATCGGCGAGCTTTCGCTGGACGGCGGCGTGCGCAGTGTGACGGGCGTGCTGCCCATGGCGCTGGCCGCGGTGCAGCAGGGCGTGCGCCGCCTGTTCGTTCCCGCCGAAAACGCGGCCGAGGCCGCGGCAGCCGGCGCGCTTTGTGTTTACCCTGTCCATACGGCGCTGGACGCAGTGCGCCATTTGACGGGCGAAGCGCCCATAGAACCGGCACAGCCCGCGGCCTTTGCACCCGGCGGGCCCCGGGACGTACCGGACTTTGCAGATGTCCGGGGCCAGCTGGAGGCCCGGCGCGCCATGGAGATCGCCGCCGGCGGCGGCCACAATATTTTATTGATCGGCGCGCCGGGCACGGGAAAATCCATGCTGGCCAAACGTCTGCCGGGCATTCTGCCGCCGCTCTCCCGCACGGAGGCTGTGGAGACGACGAAGGTATATTCTGTGGCGGGCATTCTGCCCCGCGGCAGCGGGCTTGTGAGCCACCGCCCGTTCCGCGCGCCGCATCATTCGGTAAGTGCGGCGGGCCTTGTGGGCGGCGGCAGCACGCCGCGTCCCGGCGAGGTGAGCCTCGCACACAACGGCGTCCTGTTTTTGGATGAGCTGCCCGAATTTCACCGCGACGCTCTGGAGATCCTGCGCCAGCCGCTGGAGGACGGCACGGTCACCGTCAGCCGCGTGGCGGGCAGCGCGTCATTCCCCAGCAGCATCATGCTGGCCGCCGCCATGAATCCCTGCCCATGCGGCTATTTTGGGCACCCCACCCGCGCGTGCAGCTGCACGCCCTATGCCATTGAGCGCTATCTGCAGCGCGTTTCCGGTCCGCTGCTGGACGCTATCGGTCACGCACTGACATTCGTAAAATTTTCAGTGTTTTCTCCCCCTTTATTTCTGTGTTTTCTTTCAATTAATTCACGCATATATTCACTGCCGTCATACAGTGTTATTTTAATTTTGTCATCATATACAGTAACATCATAAACGAAGTTGCGGATAAACGAATCCGGCAATTTTTCTGGAGATTCAAATTTTGACGCTAAAACTTTTCGCAAATTTACTATTCTTTCATCTTGTTTTCGCATTATTTCCTCGACGCCAAAAGCTCCTACCTGTTTACGTTCTAAGTCTGCAATCTGTGAATCGATCTCTTCTTTCTTTGTTTTATACTCATATTTATTCAGAACGCCATCGACATACAAATCAAGAATTTTTTCCGTTTTTTGCCTAAGGGACCGAACCCGTTGCTCAATATTTTCACTGAAAAGAGTTGGAGCATTTCTTTGTGTGACAAGTTTGATGTTTGCAATCACAGCTTCAATCGCATCTTTTTCATTGTTTAAAGCTTCAAAAATACATGTCTTAATAATTGGAATGATATCTTCCTCAAACACTGTTCTTGCATTACAGCCACGTTTTGTACTCTTTCCGTACATCTTGTATTTACGACAAATCCAAATTTCGTGTTTAATCTTTGACTTCTGTGTAGTATACGATGTATGCCACATTATCTCTCCGCATACTCCGCATCTCATCTTACCACTAAGGCAATATGGACCGGAAAAATGTCCAATGTATACCTCTTTTGCCGCGCCTTTATCTGATTCTATTTTCTTCTTTCGCCTTTCGTTTAGAATATGGTTGGCTTGTTCCCATATTTCTTCCGATACGATCGCTGGTACACCGCCAGGGATCTCCACCCATTCGTCTTCATCTGTAAATGTAGTTTTCTTGGTATAAAAATCCTTATGAGTTTTTCCGCCAACCAATACGCCTTTATATTTCTCATTGCGAATCATACGTTTCAAAACAGAGATTGAAAAGATTGTTCCTGTACTTGATTTGATTCCCATGTCATCTAATTGAGTCACAATTTTGCGAAATCCATTACCAGAGACATAGGATGAAAACACAAATCGCACTATTTCGGCTTCTTTTTCATTGATAAACAATTTTCCGTCTTTTTGATCATATCCCCATAATCGGTTATTGCCATAAACAGTGCCGCCCTTTTGACTTCGTTTGGCTGCTGATAATATCTTCCTACTTAAATCCTTAGAATATTCTTCTGCCATCATTGCCTTGATTCCGGTTATGAGCGCATCATCAGGTGTATAAAATGCATGGTCCAAATAAAGATATAACTTCTTTTTAGTTCTATTTAGACGGTCAACAAACAAATACCAATCTAACACATTACGCATCAAGCGGCTTTGATCCTTAATGACGATGATATCGAATTTATTTTCGAGCATATCTTCAAATAGCCTATTGTATCCCTCTCGCCCATTGCGTGTAGTACCAGACTTCCCCTCGTCATAATAGTGATCGACTAAAACCCAATCTTCATGCGAATTAATGAATGCTTCAAGTTCTTCTCTCTGTTTTTTTAATGCATTTATTTGTTTCTCTTCCTCGGTTGAAACTCTCGCATAATAAACTGCTTTTCTCGTAATACCACCTCCAAAAATTATGTATCTATATTATAAGATTATTATTTTATTGTTTGTGTATTACGGGACAATTTTTTTGGACTTAACTCTTCACGACAAAATCTATACTCATATTCTGATATCAATTTTTCATTTAGTAAAAAGTCAAGCAATGATAGCTCGGTTTTATACAAATTATCTTCTGATGTGTTGATTTCTCCTATAACCTTTCCTTTTTATTTGCCCCGTGTTATTTTACACGGGGCATTTTTTACAAGTTGCTTTCCTTGTATTTAATCTTATCACGCTCATTGTCTTAGAAGATCTGCAAGATATCGCTCATCTTTTTTATGATGCCCTTTCAAATGTTTATATCTTTTAATTGTCTCCACAAGAAAATCGATTCGTTTGCCATAATATGCGTGATAAAATGCTGTGCTGTTGTCATAGCGTATACCATTGCACACAATATTTTGCTTGCTAAACATTTTTGGTGTTACTTTGGATTTTACTTTTTCAAAATCTTTATCTAGCTTTTCGGAAATAATAAGCAGCATTTCTAGCTCTGGTTTGGTACAATATTTTTCAATGCCAACGATTTGCTCCTTATATTCTTTCGGAATCTTAAGTTCGTCACTTAATTTGTCTCCAATTCTTAGTATCCGTACGTCTCCATGGTATAAATTCAGCGCGGTTTTTACAGCACCATTATTGCCGATCTGCCTTGCATGGTACGGAACTAAGTTCAGTAAATCATCCTCGGTCAACACCAACTTATTGTTTTCCAACAGCATTTGTATGACTGCAAGCTCGTTTGGGCCTTCACACATAATCAAGGCCTTCATTTCAACAGCTCCTTTTTCAACGCCACAAGAGCATCATAGCTAACCGCAGTATCAAAGGCATTGCTATAGAACTGTCTACTTTTAAGAAGCTCCGGCCTAACATTGTAAGTTTCGTACATATTGTCCAAATGAATTTTTATGTCTGATTTTGCAACCCAAATATTGTCTTGCCGATTAAACAGGTCCAAGACCTCACAATAATGTGTAGTAAATACGAGAGTTGCTGCATTTTTGTTCACTCGTTTGTCCTTAAACAGACTTATCATATTTTCAACCAAGGCTTTATGGAAGTGGTTTTCCACCTCATCAATCAACAAATCGAATCCATTTTCCAGAGCAGCCACTACAAAAACATACAGCAACACACCTTTCGTGGTTCCACTGGATAACATATATACCAGTTCAGAGTCAGAAAGCTCTTTTACATAATCTTGATATACAAGTTTATAATGCTTTTCATCCAGCATCTCTAACGCTTGAATTTTGTCATCAAATATCCTAATGACTTTCTCTAAAGTACTTCTTGGAATCATATACGTCTTCAATGCTCTGAATAGTAATCGATATGTGTCAGCTCCCTTCCCGTCACAGTCAAAGTACACCGCACGTGTGGCTTTCTTTTTTAGGACAAAAAAAACAATAGATGTATCTTCAGGCAGCTCTCCAAGCCCTATAATTTCATCGAATCCAGCGTCTGCATAGATCTCCTTTAATTTAGTTTTATAATATTTCTTTTTATAAAGGTGTTGCTCTGTGAAGTTTGCTCGATTTCCCAAGCTAGAATCTGCTTTCAGAACAGTTGTATATTTGTAAATGTCACCATCGTGATAAAAAATCAGTTCCAGTGTTACATTTTCATAGCTGTAATGCTTGTTTTCTAGGCTAAATTCTCCAAGGATTGTGTATCCACATTCCAACAGTTCTATTGCAGTTGTCTTGCCTGACGCATTCCTTCCCACAAACGCCGCAGTATTGAACACGTACAAATCATCGGCGATCATTTGCAATTCGTATTCTTTATCCTCACTTGTTTTTTTCGACTTTGCTATAAGGTCAATTGTAAAATTGTCGCAACAATTTTTAAAATTCGACGCGCGAACTCTCAAAAGTTTCAATTGGACACACCCTTCCTTTTATTTACTTACATACAGTATAGCACGCAAATAGATTTTAAACAATATTTTTGTTTAAAATTCATCCAAAATTCAATGCATACGGTACTAAAAGCATAATCCATATATATAATCACTGTTCACATTGAATCCGCAAGCCATGCTTGCTGCCATCCTCGTACTGGTCTCAATATACGGCCATTGCGCCAAGAATGGTATAAGCATGAAGGTACTACTCAAGGCCATTGGTGTTGAGATTACAACCTCCAAACCGAAGTAATCCAGCAACGTAGATGCACCAATCACCTACGTATCCTTTTTTGAAGATTTAAACATCGCGCAAGCCAATCAAACAAGAACCGTTCACAGATTAAACAAATAGTTGAGATCAAACATGACGTTGCACTTTACACATAATTATGCTATAATAATGTACATGAAAGGTGGAATTTTGTTATGCCTCAAATTAGGCCCATTACGGATCTTAGAAATACAACTGAAATTTCAGAACTTTGCCATGCGAACCGAGAGCCTCTTTTCATCACCAAAAACGGTTATGGTGACTTAGTAGTTATGAGTATTGAAATGTACGAAGAAATGATTGAAACAGCACGTACGGATATGGCAATCAGCGAGGCTGAAAAGGAATTTTCTGCCGACGGAGTTCTTCTAAACGCACGAGAGACACTTTCATCTTTGCGGAGGAAACATTTTGGATGATTATAGTGTAAAGCTTTATGCTCGTGCATATCGTGATTTAGATGATATCTATACTCATATAGCCAAAAGCTTGATGGAGCCAAGCACTGCAGTTAGACTCATTGACGAACTCGAAACCGCTATTTTTAGTTTAGAGCAGTTGCCCGAACGTGGGCCGATTCGACGCATTGGAGCTTATGCCGACAGCGAATACCGTCACTTGTTTGTAAAAAAACATGTTATCATTTATCGTGTGCTAAAGCCACAAAAAGAAGTGCATATCATCACAATACGATACGCCCAAGCAATATTTGAATCGAATGTTAACCACAATGCAAGGCAGTCCATAAAACGGACTGCCTTTTTTATTTATCCAAACGAGGAGGGTTCGTCTACTTTCCAGTGCTTCCGAACCCATCGGTACCACGCTCTGTTTTCTCCAATTCGTCAACTTCAACAAATTCTCCATCAAGTGTTTTGATAAAGGCAAGCTGTGCGATCCTATCACCTTTTATAATGTAGCGTGTTTCCCCACTGTCGTTGTATACAGGCACCAAATATTCACCAGTATAATCATTGTCACATATCCCCACACAGTTAGCTGGACGAAGCCCTTGCTTCGCAGCTAGGCCGCTTCGAGCGAAAATAAAACCAGCATGGTAAGGCGGCGGCTTGATCGCAATGCCGGTTCCAACTTTTACCGTCTCTCCGGGTTTGATCATTGCGTCTGTAACAGCATAAAGGTCATAAGCATTTGCCCCGTCTGACCCCTTCGTCGGGATTTTTGCATCCGGGCGCAACTTCTTACAGTAAAATGCGTATTTCATTTTGTTCCTCTTTTCGTTTGTTGTTTTTATTTCTTTATTGATGGCATTCTGTTATCAAGGAGCCTTTGTGCCTAATCGCCAGTGATTGATTTCATTCACAAACCCGCTTTGAAAAAACAGAAGCGGCGTCTGCGACGAAATAGCGAAATAGAACAAAGGAGGAAATGTGTGAATATCATATTCGCAACCTGCAACTTTGGAATATTGGGTTTAATCGTTTTGTTTGTCGTACTTTTGGCACGACATCTGGCGGTTAGCCAGGTACTCAAAGCTGATCGTGATGAAATCAGTTTTGAAGATAAGTTGTTTGGGGTCACCTTTACAGCCAAAGGTAGACCCAGGCGGCATAAGCCAAAGCGTTGAGGTCATCGACAGCACGGCAGTCTATTTTCTACTGCCGGAATTTTTTGCCAAAGTGAGACTGCAGAATACAATACTCACACATTCCTCTCAAGGAGTAGGTTATTAATTCGGGTGAGTTTTTTTCACGAACCTATCGTTCATGAGGTCACATATCTCACCATTTGCAACTCTAAAAAATTTTTGGTTCGTCGTACTTGAATCAAGGCCACCAAGTGTTTTTATGTATGGCCCTATTTTAAGATAATCTAGCAAATGCAAGATCGTTTTAAAGATGCTGACATCTTCTGCACCAGAATAGACACATGTCTTCAGGCCCTGTGCCTTGACTTTTTCCAAAAGAAATTTCAAATCATCCATTGCCTGGTCCCCTCCCATGAAGCATACACAGGTGATGAGGCTGCTATGTTTGTCAAGGAGTTTATCGATATCGTCATCTACAAAATCTCCAAAATCATTTGCAAGATATGAAGAATGGCATTCGCTGCAATGATACGGACAATTTGTTATGTTAATTGCCAAACTAATTTCGCCTGGCACCTCTTGAAACACAATGTCGTATCCAGCATATTTAAGCTTTTGCATAATATCGCTTTTTTGCTTCTTTCTGACGCGCTTCAGAGAAATTTGAAACACGTTTCAAATATCCAATTACGCGCGTCGCGTAATCTATATTTTTGCTTCCACATTTTTCACAGTGGTCAAGATGATGTTTGCTGATGTGGCCACAGTCATTGCAAATTGTATTTGGCACGTTTACTGTCCAATAAGAACAACCGGTTTTAATTGCCACCTTCATCAGGTGTTTGTACTGCTCCTTAGAAAGGTGTTCGTCTAAATTAAGATGAAGCGCCGCGCCTCCATCCAAGTTTCCTGTCATCGTTTTACCATGCAGAATGAACTTGTCAATCGGAGTTGTGTCAACATCATCCACTAAATAGAAATAACTATTGTAACATTCTCTGGGAGAGAAATACCCATCCTCTTTGTCCCATTTAGAGTTTTTCACCCCAAGGTTTTCAGCCGGCACATATTCCGTGTTGAACATAACATCGGATGTACGCGCGGCTTTATTCTTCTGATAAATCACCGACAACAATTCGTTTACAAAATTACAGTACTCATTGTCGTCGGGGCTGATACTGTAACCAAGGTATTCAGCGCCCTCTACAAGTCCATTAATTCCGATTGTCAAGAACTGCTTTTCCAGAGATATATAGCCAGCGTCATATACCGGCAGTAATTTCGCATTAAACGAGTCCTGCAACAACGCATCGTATGCCAGCAAATACTTGTGGACATCATCAACCTGTCCAGAAAGAGCAACCTTGATATCCTTGTCGTTTCTTACTGCATTTTGAATAAGACGGTTCATATTGATTGTAATGACACATTTAGAGCCAGTTGATACACCGCCAGCGCCAAGAGTAAATGAAAATGTATTGTCCTGCAGTTCATTTCTTAGCCGACAGCATGATGCCAGCGAATCAACGCTACTGCTATGATAATTGAAGAAGCTGTGGCCTTCCGAAAGCATCTCGGCTGCAAAGTCAGCCCATTCTGTGTCGACATAGTTTTCTCCGTCGTCTAATAGATTTAGCGTCTCAACGGGGAATGTGAGTTGTAAAAGAGCAGGAAGAATGAGAACGCGAGCCGAACGAACCTGCAAAAAGCTGT
>OFOU01000262.1_pt1 | contig 48735 bp, 44 predicted proteins | sample 1542061 | NCBI WGS metagenome assembly OFOU01 (sample SAMN04209239, study PRJEB22552) | human gut metagenome | biome: gut; material: feces | host: Homo sapiens | place: USA: Oklahoma
TATTCAATTTTTAAAGCAGCCACCGAAAGATGGCTTGTTTGTGATGCGATTAAGGGAATGGATACCCTCTACTTCTCATTTTCAATCTTTACCTCTGCTTTCCCTGGATATTTTAAGGGCTGTTCCGGAGTCGCCTCCGTCTTTTTTAACTTACAGTATAATATTACTCATAGTATAATTATTTTTGTTAATTCTGTCAATATATTGACTTTATTTTATTATAGTTTTATAATGTTTCAACATAGAGTAATCTCACTACAAAATATATCTACGCATTCTTAAGGAGGATTATCATGAAAATCTTTATTTCTGTCGACATGGAAGGTATGGCAGGCATCACGTCTCCGTCCCAGGAACGGGAAGAGACAGTTTCTTTCCGCCGGGCGCTCCATAACCAGGTCCGCTGGATCATTGAAGGGATCCAGGCCTCTGAAAAAAATGGAGAGGTTGAGGAGATCACCATTGCCGATTCCCATGGAAGCGGAAGAAACCTTTCCTATGATGAACTGAGCCAGATGGATGACCGGATCAGCCTGGTCAGCGGCTCCCCGCGCCCGCAGTATATGGTTGCCTGTCTGGATGAGACATATGACGTGGCGTTCTTTGCCGGATACCACGCCGGCCCCGGAGAGATCTGCGCCAATATGGATCACAGCTTCTATGGAAAGGTCGTTTCATGCCTGAAGATCAATGGAGCCTATATGAACGAGACCGTTACCAACGCCGCCATTGCCGCCTCCTATAAAGTACCGGTGGGACTGGTCATCGGCGATTCCGGTCTGCGCAGGCAGCTGATCGATAAGGAAATGATGCCCTGGGTAAAATTTGTGACCACAAAAGAATCCCTTACCCGCTATGCGGCAAAGTTCCAGCCCCAGAGAAAGCTCCGCGAGGACACCATCTGTGCAGTGAAGGAGGTCCTGGCATCCGACTTAAAGAAGCTCCCCCTTTACGAGACAGCCGTTCCGGCCGTTCTGGGCATTGATTTTAAATCAACAGCCATGGCCGATGCCGTTGCCCTGACTCCGGGCGTAAGACGCTTAAGCGGCACTGAGGTGGAGATCACCTGCGCCGATATGAAGGAACTGGCCTGCGGGATCTCCGCACTCACAAGCCTCTCCGGAACCGCCAGCTAAGGGTCCCGGAATCTTTATCCGGCTGCCCGGTCCCGCGGGAGGACGCCGCCGGAAGCAGCCCATGACCGGCATATGAAAGGGGGAAATCTGAACCATGTATGGAAATCGGATCCGGGAAGCCCGGAAGAAAAAAGGAATGACTTTGAAACAGGTCGCAGACGCGACCGGATATACCATCGGGCATATCTCCCAGATCGAACGGAATCTGAAATCTCCGTCGCTTTCTGCCCTGAGAAAGATCGCCGCCTGCCTGGAATGCTCTGAGGTCTGGCTCATCATGGGCGGATCCGACGACGCTCCCCTGGCACAGGCAGATGGAGAAGGCGGCTCCCGGGAATCCTTTCTGATCCGCAAAGAGAACCGGATCCCCATGAAGATCCCCGAGATCGATGTCTCCTACTCCATCTTCACCCCCTCCCGCCTCCCGGACGGAAGGGAAGCGAAGATCACCGGTCTCATGGTCCGTGTACAGCCGGGCCACTGGGTCACAGAGCGCATGATCTCCCACAGCACATACGATGAAAGCCTTCTGCTTTTAAAGGGAGAGATGGAGCTCCACATGGACAACAGCGTATACACGATCCATGAGGGCGACAGCTTCTATATTCCCAGCGGCAGCCTGCACAACTATATGAACCGCTCAAAGGAAGAGGCGGTCATCGTCGTCTACTTCTCACAATTAGTATACTAAGGAAGCTGTAACTATGAAATACATCATTGACGGACATTATGATATTCTCATGGACGTGGCCGCCCGCCGGAAAAAAGGCGAGCGCCAGGTCATCCGGAGGCGTTACTATCCCGCCTTCCAGAAGGGCGGCGTGACCGGTATCGTCGCCTCCATTTTTGTGGACAGCCAGTACCTGCCTTATGGGGCCCTTTCTGTGGCCATGGAGCAGATCTCGGCCCTCCACTGCGAGATCGAGGAAACCCCGGATCTTCTCATGCTCTGCACCAGCGCAGACGACTTCCTCCGGGCCGCCGAAACCGGACGGATCGGCTTTCTTCTCTCCTTTGAGGGAGCAGAGCCCGTTTCCTCCTGCCTCCTGCTCCACGGCTTTTATGCCGCAGGCGTCCGTGGACTGGGCCTGGCCTGGAGCCGCAGAAACGCTGCGGCTGACGGCTGCGACTTTTCCGGCAGCCTGAAAAAAGGCGGCCTTACGGAGTTTGGCCGGGAGCTGGTGAAGGAAGCCGAAGACCTTCATATGATCCTGGACCTCAGCCATTTAAGCGACGAAGGGGTGGAGGACGTGCTCTCCATCACCTCCTGCCCGGTGATCGCCTCCCACTCCAACTCCAGGGCCGTTGCCGGCAGCAACCGGAACCTGACCGACTGCCAGATGCGGGAAATCGCCAGCCGCGGCGGAACGGTGGGACTCAACGGGTGCAGTCTCCTGACCGCCGGTCCCGGTGTTTCCCCCGACCAGAACGGACTGACCGCCCATCTGGATCATATGACAGAGATCATGGGAGAGGACCATGTGGCCCTTGGCTTTGATTTCTGCGACTCATTTTTTGCGGACGACCTGTCCTCGTCCACGGACCAGATGCCGGAGCGCCCCTTTGATATCCTCTCCGGAGCCCACGAGGACCTTCCGGCCTTCCTGGACCATTTAAGGCAGCACGGGTATACAGAAAGCCATCTGACAAAGCTGGCCGGGGAAAACTGGCTCCATACCTTCCGTCACATTTTAAAACACTGATATTTCTGAAAGGATACGACCAATGAACACAAATGTAAACAAACAGCTCGATGATCTTTTCCGCGTATGGGACAACGGCCTCTGCCCGGGAGCCCAGGTACTGATCCGCCAGCACGGCGAAACGGTTTATGAAAAATGCTTTGGCTACGGAAACCTGGAGAACCAGCTGAAGATCAAAAACGACAGCATCCTGCACGTGGCCTCCATCTCCAAGGAGTTCACCGTCCTCTCCATCCTCCTTCTCTGGAAGGAAGGGAAGCTGGGCCTGGACGACGATATCCGTAAATATGTGGGAGAATATATCAACATCGAAGAGCCCATTACCGTGCGCCAGATGATGAACAACGTCAGCGGCCTTAGGGACCAGTGGGAGCTTTTATTCATGCGCAGCATCACCATCAACGACCAGATCACCATGGATGACATCAACACCACCATCCGGCTCCAGAAGCACTTAAACTTCAAGCCCCAGTCCAGATATCTTTACAGCAACACGGGCTTCCATCTTCTGGCGCTGATCGTTGAAAAGCTGTCCGGCATGAGCTTCCCGCAGTTTGCCAAAGAACGGATCTTCAAGCCTCTCGGCATGGAGCACACTTTCGTCCGGGAAAGCTACACCCAGATCGTTCCCAACCTGGTCTACTCCTACCAGGACGATGGCGACGGAAATTACTATTATAATCCCTTAAACTATTGCGTTTACGGCCCCACCTCCGTCAATACATGTGCCTCCGATCTCAGTAAGATCCTGGACGAGTACATCCATCCCCAGGTCATCGACCCGGAGATCATTGCCCTGATGAAGACCCCGGCCATCTTAAGCGACGGAACGGCTGCGGAATACTGCGGCGGCCTCATGACCCATAAGCTCCACGGACTGGATGTGTTCGGCCACGGCGGCGCCGATGCCGCTTACCGCGGACAGGTATCCTGTATCCCGGAAAAGGAGCTGGAGGTGATCCTGTTAAGCAATACCACCACCCGCGTCATGGCAAAAATGGCCGATAAGGCTGCCTGCATCGTTCTTGGGCTTCCGGACTGCACCGAGCCAGCTGTGCCGGAGCACAAAGAGGCTCCCGCCCATGCCGGTCTGTTTGCTGCCTCCCTTCCCGATGATCCGCTGTTTGTAAACATCCTGGACCATGACGGAACGCTCTTTATGAAGAGAGAATGGTGCGAAACTGAACTGGTCAGGACCGAAGACGGCGGCTACCGGGTCGGCACTCTGGACGAGGTGATCTACTTCACAGAGGAAGGGATCCTTTACCGCCTTCCGGCCCGCGTGGTAAAAATGACGCCGGTCTCCCCGGCCGATCCCTCTCTTTTTGAGGAAGGCCATTACTACGATGAGGAGACTGACGCCCACGTTACTCTTGAAAAAACAGAAAACGGCTGCGCCCTCTGTATGCTCCGTTATGGAAAATCAGAGCTTTACAGGAACGCAGCCGGAGAAAACATCTTCAGCTTCGGCCCGGATCTTACGATGTATGTGAAGCCGGAAAACGGCTCCCTCATCCTGGACGGAGGCCGGATCAAAAATATCGTACTGAAGAAGATGGACTAGATCAGTCCCACGCTCTTCATAAAGAAGATCCACCCAAACAGGGTCCCAACGGCGACGACGGTGCTGATGACCACGAACTGGCCAGCCAGCTCGCCGTCGCCGCCCATGTTCTGGGCCATGGGATAAGAGGCGGCAGCCACCGGTGTTCCGTAGATCGCCACCAGAAGGAACAGCTCCAGATCCCGGAGGCCAAAGGCGTAGCCCAGGGCCAGCATCACCGCAGGAAGCACCAAAAGCTTTAAGGACAGGGCCGGTACCAGGTATTTCAGGTTGCCGCGGATGGCGTTGAAGTGAAGCGTCCCGCCCAGGACGAACAGGGCCACTGGCGAGGTGGCGTCCGCAAAGGCCGCAATGGGTGTTAAAAGGCTCTTGGGCACATGGATGCCCAGGAAGAAAAACACCAGACCTACCATAGCCCCCTGGAGCAGCGGATTTTTCACCACATTGACCAGGATCGTCTTCACGTCTGTTTTCCCTTCTGAATTGAACATTTCCAGGATCACCACAGAAGTCGTATTATAAATGGTAATTACCACAGTCACCACCATGGCCGCCACAGAGGAGGCCACATCCCCGAACACAGAAACAGTCAGAGGAAGACCGAACAGGACGAAATTGCTCCGGTAAATGGCCTGGATGATCACGCCCCTTCTGGGATTCTCCTTTACCAGCCTGGGGACCGTGAGCACCAGGATCACCTCCAGCACCAGGATACTGACGCCGCAGAAAATCAGCATCACTGGTCTGGGAAGGGAACTGGCGTCAGCCTTATAAATGTTATAGAAGGTCATAAACGGATAAAAGACCTTAAAAACCATCTTATTCAGCTGCTGGAGAAAGTCCTCCTTTACCACTCCCTTGATCTTCATCACATATCCGAAGGTAATGTAACAGAGAAATGGGACAACCGCGTTGACCGCTACCAAAAAGCTTTCCATATTCTGTCTTCCTCTCTTTCTTCTCCGTCCTTAATCCAGGCTCCATGGACCATTTCCCTTATCCCTGGCGTAAATTTCAAGGCCGCAGCCGGAAATGTATTCACCGTTCATTTCCAGGGCATAGGAAATGACGATCCCCATGGATGTCTCATCTTCCTCCACCTCCAGGGCTGAGGTGGTGATCCCCAGGATGATCAGTCCCACCGGCGTCATATAGTTGCACATGTGCTTTTTCCCGCACTCAAAGGTCATATGGGTGTCCACCAGTCCCCTCTTGGTCACCTCCACCTTATCCGGCCAGATCTTCACGATATTGTGGGTCTGGTCTCCGCCCTCCACAATGGTCTCGTCATAGATCAGATATTTTTTTCCATTCTTTTCATTGAAGGTCCCCGCTGTGATCATCTCGATCACGTCATTCTCGTCGTCCATGAACTGGGTCCCTTTTACTCTTACCAGAACATCTTTTGTCATCTGTTGCTCCTAATATTTCTCAATGTCGATCAGCATGGTATCCTTCACCTTCCCGGGAAGGATAAACCCGGCAAAGGAGCTGAATTTTTCTGCCATATCGCTCACATAAAACTGGTACTTTTCCTCCACCCGGACTTCCTGATCCCCGTCGCAGTCCATCTCCATGGACCGGAGAAGAGTCCTGAGCTGCACCGCCGTCTCATAGGCCGGATTCACCAGAGTCACCTCGTCTCCCATGGTGCGGGCGATGGTGGAGCGGATCAGAGGATAATGGGTACAGCCCATGACCAGGGTATCGATGTATTTTTCCTTCAGCACCGACAGATACCGGGAGGCGATCTCGTCCGTCACAGTATCGTGGAGAAGCCCCTCCTCCACCAGAGGAACGAACAGGGGGCAGGCCTTTCCGAATACCTCCACCGCCGGATTCATGCTTTTTAAAACAGAGGAATACGCTTTGCTGTTGATGGTCCCGTCGGTCCCGATCACTCCGATCCTCCCGTTTTTTGTGGCGGAGACCGCCGCCCTGGCCCCGGCGTTGATCACGCCGATGATGGGGATATCCTCAGACCGTCTCAGGGCGTCCAGGGCATAGGAGGACGCCGTATTGCAGGCGATGACGATGGCCTTCACTCCCTTGGACCGCAAAAAGCGCATAATCTGCTCCGAAAAACGGATCACCGTATCCTGGGATTTTGTCCCGTAGGGAAGGCGGGCCGTATCCCCGAAATAAACGATCCTCTCGTCCGGAAGCTGGCGCATCACCTCTCTGGCCACCGTGAGCCCTCCCACGCCGGAATCAAAGATCCCGATGGGTGCATTCTTATCCATAATAAGCGCCTACCTTTCGTAGCGCTTGAGCGCATGTTCCAGAAGATCGTCCACCAGCTTCTCTTTTCCCACGCCTCTGGCCTCCCAGAGCATGGGGTACATACTGATGGCCGTAAAGCCGGGCATGGTATTGATCTCATTGAAGACCACCTCCCCGTCCTCCTTTACGAAGAAGTCCACCCGGGAAAGGCCATAGCCGTCCACAGCCTTAAAAATACGCACTGCCGACTCCCGGATCTCCTCCGCCGCGTTTCCCGGAAGCTCCGGATCCACCACGGTCCTGGAATCGGAATTATAATATTTGGCGTCAAAATCATAGAAATCGGCCGCCGCCAGGATCTCTCCCACGCCGGAGGCCCGTACCTCCTCTTTTCCTCCGCCAAAGACCGCGCACTCCACCTCGTGGCCCACGATCATCTCCTCCACCAGGATCCGCCGGTCATGGAGCGCCGCCTCCTTAAGGCCGTTTTCCAGGGACTTCCGGTCGTCGGCCCGGGACACGCCCCTGGAGGAGCCTGCGTTGGACGGCTTTATGAACACCGGATACGGAAACGCGTCCTCTACCCGTTTTGCCACCTGGTCCATCTGCTCCAGCTCTTCCTTCATCACCGGCACGTATTCTGCCTGGCGAATCCCCAGGTTCTTTACGATCAGCTTCGTGGACAGCTTATCCATGGACACGGCGGAGGCTAAGACGCCGCAGCCCACATAGGGGATCTGCGCCAGCTCCAGGATCCCCTGGACCGTGCCGTCCTCCCCGTAAAGGCCGTGGAGCACCGGGAACACCACGTCCACCGGGATTTTTTCTGCCTTTCCGTGGCGGATCACCCATAAGACCTTTTCTGTGGCGTCCGGGGAAAGAACGGCTCTGGAGCCGCTGGTCCTCCAGGTGTCATTTTTCACTTCATCCAGAGAGTCCACCTTAAGCCAGCGGCCCTCCTCTGTGATCCCCACCAGGATCACATTGTATTTTTCCTTATTGATATTGGCTGCCACATTCTGGACAGACATACAGGAGACCACATGCTCCGAAGACTGCCCGCCAAACAGGGCTACCACATTTAATTTTTCCATATTGATCTGCTGCTTCCTTTCATGGTTGATGGGCCGGAAGAGCCTTCCATGGGCCGGACGATGGATCTCCTCCCTCGCCTGTTCTCTCCGCGGCGTCAATTCGTTTAAATTATAGCACAACAGGCAATAATTACAAATAGCAAAATCGTATAAAAAACTGGAGGAGCTCATGAAAAAGAAATGGTATATCTGCCTGTCCATGACACTGGCACTGATGGTCTTTTTAACGGCCATGAACGGTCTGAGGAGAAAGGAGGAGGCCCTGGCCTCGCGGATCGCGCCAAAGGTCCTGCGGTTCCATGTGCTGGCCAACAGCGATTCCCCTAAAGACCAGGCTTTGAAGCTGGAGGTAAAGGACCTCCTTCTGGATACCATCCGCCAGGGCCTGGGATCAGAAACGGCGCAGGGGCCGGAGCAGGGCGCAGGAAATCCTCCGCCGGAAGGACCCGGGACAGAGGCAGGAGACAGCCTTACAAAAGACCAGACGGCCTCCTACATCCTGGAGCATAAAGCATTTCTGGAGGAGACGGCGGAAGCATACATGGAAAGCCGCGGTTTCTCCTATGGCGCGGATATCCGCCTGGAGCAGTGTCTGTTCCCGGAAAAAACCTACGGGGACATGACCTTCCCGGCGGGGACCTACGACGCGGTCCGGGTGCTTTTAGGGGAAGGAAAGGGGAAAAATTTCTGGTGCGTCCTCTATCCCTCCCTCTGCTATGTGGACAGCACCCACGCCGTGATGCCGGAGGACTCCAGGGACCAGCTGAAGGCCCTGCTTCCCGAGGACGATTTTTCCGCCCTCATGCGGGCCAGGCACCCGTCCGCGCTCCGCCTTCCCGGGCATGAAAAAACGGGACAGAAGGCGTCAGAGGACGCTCTGCCCCGCGTTACGGTACGGTTTAAGCTGGCGGAAATACTCGGCAGGAGGAATTAATCTGAACTGCCGCTGATATAATCGTCAATATCCTGTACGATACAATGGTCTCCCATTGTATGGAGTGATTCAAAATACTTTATAATATATCTGTAAACACCATGTTCATCAAAAAGCCTTGCCACATCCGCACCGGAGAGTCCCTTAAAATGACGGTACCGCTCCATGCAGTAGACCAGGAACGCTAATTCTCTGCTCATCGCTTATGCCTCCTCCGGGTAATCATAGGAGCCTGTTAAAAGCTCGTCCTGATACATGGTATACAGGGTTCATGGGGCCATAATGCCACAGCTTGGACGTTTCATCCGAAAGCTCCTGATAGAGCCTGGACTGATAAAAGCGGGAGATTGCCTTCTCACCGTCCACATTACTGTTTTTCGTGATCTGCTCAATAACAGGCGGCACAATAATCGCCAGCATTGCACTGAACTGATCTTCACTCATACCAGCTCCCTCCCTTCCGGTCATTTTCTTCCTAGGACACGCTCAGATTCCCCTCCACAGCCTGGTCATACGTCTCCATGGCCTGGAACAGGGCCAGATCCGCCGTTTTCACAGCCGTCTCCTTTGCCGCATAGGAATTTTTCTGCTGGAGGTATTCCAGACGTCCGATGGTGCCCACGGACATTTTCCGGTCCGCCGCCTCCATCTTTGTCTTTTCCAGCTCCAGGGCTGCCACGGCAGTCTGGTATTCATTTCTCTTCTGGAGCACCTGGTTATACAGGTTTTCCAGGGATGAGGAAATGGCCGCCGTCTGGTCCTCAATGGTACGGGCCATATTCTGCTGCTCCACAGAGCCGTCTGTAAGCTGCTCATAGCTCAGACGGTTGTATTTTAAAGTGTAGTTATTGTCGATGGCCGCCTGTTTATCGGCTGCCGGATCCATGGCGCCGATCCGGGAAGGATCTGCTGCCGGCACCTTCCGGATCTCCGGGTTCCCGTTATACTCCCATCCCAGGAGCGTACACAGGCTCTGGCGCAGCTTCACCTCGCTGGCATCCAGAGCGAGCCTTCCGGCCTGGGCTGACTCCAGGTTCTGTCTGGCCGTCAGCACCGCGTTTTCCGTTGCCAGTCCCAGGGACGCCTGGGTCTGGGTGGACTTATAGACCTCCTCCAGGAGGGTGATGGAATCCTCCAGGCTCTCCTTCTGGAGCAGAAGCTGCTCATAGCCGATCATGGCGCTCTGGGCCCCGGATACCAGTGCCGCCCGGGTACTGTCCACCATCTTTACCTTTAGCATCTCCGGCGTCACTGCGGACAGAGAATCGGCCGACAGCGTCATCTGCTCTGCCTGCTGGGACAAAACCTCCGAGGAGTACACCAGCTCCGCATACGTTCCCGGCGTTACCATATTCTGGTATCCCAGAAGATCCTCAAAGGTGCCGGCCATGCCGGAAAGCTGCCCTGCCTGGTCTGCCAGGCTGCCGGAGCCTTCCATGATCTGGTTCTTCAATTTATCCACATCTTTATAATCGTCCTTGGTATCCGAATACGTATCCTTTACGTTTTTTAACGTCGGGTTATAAGTATCCACCAGAAGTCCGATCTCCTCATATTCCAGGACGTTGTCCTGGATCCGCGCCATGGTGGCGTCGTCGTAGGGCTGTCCCGGCCCCGGCACAAACTCCTCCGCGTACGCCGGTACGGTCCAGGCCAGTGAAACAGCCAGCGCCGCCGGGATCACCCGTCTTCCCATCGTCATTTTTCTCATCATTCTATCATTCCTTTCCGGGTCCCGCCCGCTACATGGCTCCCTGGCCCTGGCCCTGGGCTCCCGAGGCCAGCTCCATCATGCCTTTTACGGCCCATTCGTAGTCCTCCATGGCTCCCGTTAAAGCCAGGCTGGCTTCCGTAAATTCCGCCTCCGCCGCCAGATAGGCGCTTTCCGCCGCCAGATATTCCTGGCGGCTCATCATACCCAGGGCGTTTTTCCGGTCTGCCGCAGCTTTGTCGGCCCCATCGGCCGCAAATTTGGTCTTTGCCGCCTCATAGGCCGCCTGCTTCTGGAGCACATCCTTATATAAGAGGTCCAGGCTGGTCCGCACCTCATTTTCCTGGTCCTTAATGGTCCGGGCCTTGGCCACAGCCCCTCCCTGGGACGAGGACGACGCCATCCTGGTGTCGTAAAGGGTCACATTATTCTCAATGGCCTTGCTGATATCTGCCGCCGGATCATAGGATGCGATCCTTGCCAGATCCGGCTCCGGCACCGGCTGGATCACCGGGTCTGCATCGTAACGCCAGCCCAGCATCCGGATCAGCGTCTGCTTCTGATCCTTCTCTTCATTTTCTGCCGAAGAAGCCGCCGCCCGGGCAGAATTTAAGGCCTCCTCCGCCGCCAGCACGTTTTCTGCCGAATAGAGCCCCAGCTCCATCTGGCGCTTTGCCGCCTCATACGTAAGCTCCGCCATTTCCAGGGACTTTTCCGCCGCCTTCGTCTTAAGCTCCAGGATCTCATGGTCCCGCATCATGGCGTTCACAGTCTTCACTGTGTTGTTTTTTGAGATCCGCAGGGCCCTTAGGGCCGAAGCCCCCGAGGCAGACCGGCCTTTGGCCGCGTCCTCCAGATCCTTTGCCCTGGCCCGGAGGATCCGCACGTTGTTCCTGTACTCCTCATACTCCTGCTTCGTGATGCTGTCCTTCTCATCCTCTGCCGTATCCGCCAGGGTCTCCGCCTCCTGGCGCAGGGTCTCTGCCACGCTTAAAAGCTGGTCCTTTGTGAGTCCCGTGGAGCTTCCCGGATTATAATAGAACTGGTCCAGCTGTTTCTGGTAAGCACTGTTATACCGCTCCACCAGTCCCGGGATCTCCCAATATTCCAGGGTATCGTCTGCAAAGCTGGCCAGTGCGGCCTCGTCATATTCCGTCACAGGCGATTCCTGGACTGCCACCGTGGCCCGTGCCGTCAGAAGACCGGTCCCGGGAACGCTTATGATCCCGCCCAGGGCCGCTGCAAAGACCAGGAGCCCTGTTTTTTTCCATGATCGTATATCCTTCATGGGATCTTCCTCCCTTCTTTCCCTTTTTAAGCATATACAGAAAGGACCGGAAACGCAATAAATTTTCTCTTACGATTTCTTTCGTTTCTGGTCCTTTTCTTATGATCTTACGCCCTTATCAGTCGTAGTCCGGCTCCTCCTTGGGCTTCCGGTTCATGAGTCTGTAATAGACCGGCAGCATCAGAAGCGCCAGGACTGTGGAGGCGATGAGGCCGCCCACATCCACCAGAGCCAGGCCCTGCATCATCTCTCCCGCATCGCCATAGGCCAGGGCCATGGGGATCATGGCCACGATGGTGGTGAGGGTCGTCATCAGCATGGGACGGATACGGGTGGCTCCGGCCTCGATCACAGCCTCGTCCAGATCCATCTCATTGCGGTACTGATTGGCGGTGTCCACATAGAGGATACCGTTGTTCACCACCGTTCCCACTAACATCAGGAAGCCCAGGAGGCTCACCATGCTGATGGGGCTGTCTGCCAGCCAGAGGAGGCCGAAGGCTCCGATCAGGGAGAACGGGATCGTGGTCATTACCATGATGGAGAACTTGGGTGACTCGAACTGGGCCGCCATGACCACAAATACCAGGAACACGGCAATGGCAATGGCCTGGCCCAGGGAAGAGAATTCCTCATTCATCATCTCGTCCATGGTATTCTGCTGCATGGAGACTGATGCATTTAAGTATTTCCCGATGACCTCCTCCCGGAGCTTCCCGTCTGTGGAGAGATCCGCCTCGTCGGTCAGCTGGCCGGAAATAGTCACCTGGTACTGCTTGTCGCTCTTCATGATGCTCTGGGGGCTGTCCTTGAAGCCGATCTCTGCAATATCGGTCAGTGCCACCATGCTTCCTGTGGCCGTGGGAAGGACGATGCCCTGGAGCTTGTCGATGGTATCGTACTGGTCATCCCCGTATTCCACCTTTACGCTTAAGTCGTTTCCGTTAACGTTCAGAGTGGTGGCCTCTGTCCCGCTCAGAATAGCATAGACCTGGCCGGCCACCTGGGCCGGAGCCAGTCCCTCTGCCGATGCCTTCACCGGATCCACAGAGATCTTCACCAGAGGCGCGTCATTTTCCAGGGATGAATGGACATGGGTCACCTCCGGTCTGGCCTGAAGCTCTTCCACAATGGCGTCAGATACCTCCTTCAGCTCATCGTACTGGGTGCTGACTAAAATGTAGCTCACCTGGTCCGCCTGGTTCATGGTCATGGTGGAGCCCAGGGAGCTCTGCTTTTCCAGGGAAATGGAGCAGTCCGGCCACTTCTGCAGCTCCCGCTTCCATTCCTTTAATACCTGGTCCGTCTCTCTGGATTTATCATCCTTTAAGTAGGCCGTAATGGATGCGCCGCTTCCTCCCATGGAAAGCCCCGAGCTTCCGTAGGACAGCATATAAGAATCCAGGTCTGCATCCTTCGTGATATAATCCTCCACCTTTACCAGCACATCGTTGACCCGGTCAATGGTCAGGCCCGGCTGAGTCTCCACGGTGATCCCGATGATGCCTGGGTCGTCAGCCACCATCAGCTCCATCTTCAGCTGTCCGGCCATCATAAAGGACAGGACCAGAAGGACCACCGAAGTGATCATTACCAGGGCCTTGTGGCGCAGGAGCTTCCTCACCAGGCTCCGGTAGCCGTCCTGCATGGCCCGCAGCATCCGGGAAGCCGGATTTTCTGTTTTTTCTTTCGGACGGTAAAAGGTATAGCATAAAGGTACGATGGTCATGGCGGAGATCAAGGATGCCACCATACAGAATACGATGGTAAAGCCCAGAGGCTTGAACATCTGTCCGCTCATGCCCTTGATCAGCGCCAGGGGGATGAACACGACGCAGGTAGTGACCGTACCGCCGATAATAGATTCCAGAACGGCCTTTGTACCGTCTAAGGCCGCATTCCTGGCCTCCACAAAGCCTCCCCTTTTCGTATTTCTGAAGCAGCTCTCCAGCACCACAATGGAGTTATCCACCATCATTCCCACGCCCAGGACCAGGCTGGACAGAGTGATGACGTTCAGAGAGAAGCCCATGGCCTTCATAAGGATCAGGGCCGCCAGGATGGACACGGGAATGGAGGTTCCCACGATCAGGGATGCTTTCATGTCGCCAAAGAACAGCCAGATGATGACCATGGAGACCACAACGGCCATGATCATGGTCTGGAACACGCTTTCCAGGGAGCTGGAGATGGATTCGCTGCTGTCGTTGATGACCACCACCTCCAGGGCCGGGTCATCGGCCTTCAGATCATCCACGATCTTCAGCACATCCCTGGACACCTCCATGTTGCTGCTCTCCTGGTTTTTCTTGATGCCCAGGGCGATGGTGTCCTTGCCGTTATAACGGCCGATGCTGCTTTTTTCCTCCAGAGTGCTGTAAACCTCCGCCACGTCCTCCAGGTAGATGATATTTCCGTTCCCCAGGGTAATCGGAATCTTCTTTAAAAGCTCAATGGTATCGAAATCGGTGCCCGAGGTCACAGAAAGCTTTTTATTTCCCACAGTGGTGCTGCCGATGGGCATGGAAAAATCGGCGGAGCCCACACACTGGGCGATGGCGTTCATGTTCAGATGGTACTGGGCCAGTTTTTCCGGGATCAGCTCCACCTTAATATATTCCTCCTGGCCGCCGCTGACGTCCACGCTGGCCACAGAGGACAGCTTCTCAAACTCCGGAACGATCCGGCTGTCCACATAGTTGTAAAGGTTATCCGCCTGCTCGTTGTTGACCGCCAGGGTGATGGCCGGAGTATCGTTGATGTCCATCTCGATGATGGTGGGAGTCTGCACATCCTCCGGGAATTCGTTCACCAGGCCGTCCAGCTTTTTCTTTAGATCGTCGTAGGCCTTATCCATGTCCTTGCCGTACTCGTACTGCAAGAGCACCAGGCCGAAGTTTTCTGCGGACATGCTGGTGATGGTGTCCACGCCCGTAAGAGTGCCGATCTCATCCTCGATGGGCTTTGTGACCAGCTCCTCCACATCCTCGGGACTGGCTCCCGGATAAACGGCGTTGACCACCAGCATGGGCATCTCCATTTCCGGCGTAAGCTCCAGCTTCGAGGAAAATACAGAGGAAAGACCGAAGACGATGAGGCACAGCACAACCAGGACCGTTGTGACCGGCCGCCTTAATACCTGTTTTGTCAAACCCATATCTGTGCCTCCTTACTGAGCGTTTGCTGATGTCTCTTCTGCGGATGTCTCTTCTGCCGCCGGCTCCGATGCCTCTGCATCTCCGGCTGCTGCATCTGCTGCCGGTTCCCCTGGAGCGTCTGTCATGGGCGCTTCTCCGTTCCCAGCCTCCGGACTCTCCCCGGCTCCAGCGCTCTCTCCGCCGTCCAGGGACGTTTCAGCGTCTGTACCGGAGCCATCCGCCAGCTGCACCGGAGCTCCCTCATAAAGCTCCTTCGTCCAGGTGGTGATCACCTGGTCGCTGTAATCCAGGCCCGAGAGCACCTGGATCCGTTCTGAGCCGATGAGCCCGTCCTCGATGGCCACCTTGCGGGCAGCTCCCGCCGCCTGGTCATAGGTGTATACATAGGCCTGGCCGCCGCTGTAAGAAACGCAGTCCACCGGGACCGTCATGACGTTTTCTGCCTTTTCTGAGATAACGGAAAGCTTCACCACCGTGCCGGTGGCCAGGGCATCGGCCCCCTCCAGGCTGGCTTTGATCTTAAAAAGCCCGGTCTGCTGATCCACCATGGTGCCGATCTCCGTGATCACGCCGTTATATTCCGTTCCATTCTTTTCCACGGTCATGGCGTCTCCTGGATGAAGCCCCTCCCGTACCCGCTCGCTGACGGAAAATGCCACGGACTTATTGCCCGCTCCGGAGATCACCGCTGCCACAGAGCCTGCGGCCATCATATCGTGGACCTTTATATCAAAGCTCTCCAGCAGGCCGCTGATGGGCGCTGTCACCGTACTGTTCTCCATCTGTATGTCATAATTCAGCTTGGCCCCGTCGTACTGGAGCTTCGCCATGGACACGCCGTTGACCACCTGCTCGTAGGCCTGGGCAGAAATATCCCCGCTGTCATAAAGGACCTTCATCCGGTTTAAATTGGTCTGGGCATCGTCTAAGGATACCTTGGCCGTATTTAACTGGATCCTGGCGGATTCCAGCTGCTTATTGTCGATCTTAAAAAGCGTCTGGTCCTTTTCCACCATCTCTCCCTGGTTTACATAAACCTCCAGGACCTCTCCGCTTCCCATGGCCGCCACATAGACCACATCCGCCGGCTCCACGGTTCCTGTCAGATCCGTGGAGATGGAAATGGTATCTGCCGCAGGGTTTTCCACCTGGACCGATGGATCCGGGACCGCCTCCATGGGCTCCTCCTTCTTCGTCATACGCATGAACACCAGGGTCCCCAGCGCTCCCACGGCCAGAACTGCTGTCACTGCTTTTGCCAGTTTTTTCATATTTTTTCTCCTCTTTCTTATTCTGTTTTTTCCTTTTCTGCTCTCTGAGGACAGACGCCGTATCTCAGAAGATTGATGCGCCTGTTATAAAAGTCCATGGCCTCCTCTGCCCCGCATTCTCCGTTCAGCGTCTTCTTTAACGCCATCACCAGTGTAATGGCATGGAGATCCATCAGATCGGTGAGCGTGACAAGATCCATGGGGAACCGCGTCTGATCCAGAAGGCCGTAGATCCGGTCCAGATAGGACCATTTACAGTCCATAGGCTCTCCGCCCCTTTCTCCTCTGGTACTCTCCTTAAACAGGTCAAAAAATGTCTTGCTCTCGATGAGCTTTGTGATCATTCCCATGAAGCCGCCGTCATTGGCATGGATGATGGTATGCTCCAGGGACCGGGAAAGAGTCAGCCAGATATCCCCGCCGTTCTCCTCCATATCCTGGACATAAAAATCGTTGTGCTCCCGGACCCGGTCGCTGATGAGCCACCGCAGAAGATCGTATTTGCTCTCAAAATATGTATAGAAGCTCCCGCGGGAAATATCCGCCTCCTGGATGATCCGGTTGATGGACGCGGATTCCGGGGACGTCCGCGTAAATTCCTGGATCCCCGCCCGCCGTATGGCCTCGATCTTCTCCTCCGGCAGCCTCTTAAACCGCTCTGTCGGCATGTGATCCCTCTTTTCATAAGTTCTGATTTTCCAAAGTGACAACTCGTCATCATTATAGTGACACCCTGTCACATTGTCAATGGGAAGGGGACAGATTTTATAGAATTTATAGAGTTTTTAGAAAAGTAAAATGAGCCGCAGGTCTGTATGCCAGACGTCCGCAGCTCATTTTTTTCACAGGCTCCCGCCAGTCCGGGCCATACGGCCCCGGGCTCCTACCACTGGTTATAGGTCACGATCTCATCCAGTTCCTTTCTCGCTTTCTTTCTGGGCGCGCCCTCATTGGCCGGGTATCCCACAGTGATGATAAGGCGCACCGGATGCTCCTCGGGGATCCCGAAGGCCCTGTGGAGCTTTTCCTGGTTCATGGTGCCGATGATGCACGTTCCCAGCCCCATGGAAGCGGCTTCATAGCAGATCCCCATGGCCGCCATCCCGATATCCATCTGGGCAAAGTGCTGGGGGCCGTAATGCTCCTCCACTCCCGGCTTATACTGGGCCTTTTCCTCGCAGATCAGGATAAAGGCCGGGACGCTGGCTCCCCAGGGACAGCCCGTAAGGCCGTTATCATCAAAGGCCTCCACCACCTTTTCACGGCTCTCCGGCTCATCCACAAGGATAAAATGCCACGGCTGGGAATTGCAGGCGCTAGGGGCAAAGCGGGCCACATCTACCAGATGGACCAGCTGTTCCCTCGTCACAGGGCGGTCTGCATACACCCGGCAGCTCTCCCGCTTCATCTGTAATTCTTCAAAATTCATAAAAACTCTCCTTTATTTTAAGCTCCTGGCCGCCTCTCTGGCTGCCTCAAAATCATTGGTGACCGTGCCGTCGGGAAGGATGAATACCGGGATCCCCACCCGGCCCTCCTTCCGGATCTCATCGTAAAGCTCCGGGTGGTTTTCCCGGATCCTCAGATACAGGCGCATATCGTTTAAATTCTCCACGATATCATGGAACTCCACCGGAAGCCCTTCCTCCTTAAGCTCCGCCAGGCGGTTCCGGCAGGCCTTGCAGAGATGGCTCCCCACCATCACCACCGCCGGCTTCTTCGCCCTTCTGGCCGCCTCAAAGGCCGCGTCGCAGTCCATGGTAACGGTACCGTCTTCTAAAACGAATACAGGGATCCCGATCTGGTTGTTTTCCCGGGCCTCCTTATAAAGCTCCGGATTTCCCTCACGGATCTCTAAGAATTCCTTCACATAGTCCAGGGCCTTTTCCATATCGTGAAATTCAATGGGAAGGCGCTCCCTTTGGATCACCTCCATGGCTGATACACAATCCTTGCAGATATGGTTTCCTATCATTCTGATCATCTTGTGGTTCCTCCCTTTTATCTGCTGCCCCGCAGAGCTTTTCGCCCGGGGCGGTTCTTTTCTCAGGCATCGTTTCCTTCCCTAGACCGTTTCGCCCTCTTCCGGCGCATAAAGGCTCAGCATACAGAACTCCCCGCTGCCGCTGTCATCGTAGGCTGCCCAGGCCTCCAGGCCCTGGTACATCACCTTTCCGGTGATCCCGTCCTCCAGTCCGCCTTCCATAACTACGGTCTCAAAGACCATCTGGCCGCCGGGATTTTCAGAAACAGCTCCCGATTCCTTCAGAAGCCCCATGACCATATCCAGAAGCTGGTACATGGCCTCCAGGTTATCCGCGGAGACCTGTATGCCGTGGAGGCTGCCGTCGCCGGTGTCCAGGCTCAGGGTCACGGCCCGGTACCAGCCGTCCTCCCCCGTAAGGATATAGTCATACCGGACCTCATAATTGGTGAACTCCCCAAAGGCAAAGTTGACGCTGGTCCGGCCCAGCTCCTCCACCGCCAGGCCATGGTCTGCGGCCAGGCCCTCCAGGTCTGCCTGCAGCTCATCGCCGTTTACGTCCAGGTGGCCGTAGCCATTGCACCGGATCCCCGCAGCCCGGACCTCTTCCTCTGAAAGCTCCTGCTCTCCAGCCGCTGTTTCCTCCGGCCACACCTCCTCGATAGAGATCCCCTCATCCCAGGATCCCTCCTCCGGATATACCGGCTCCGGCTCCAAGTCCGGGACCATATGGCTTATACTGTTCATGACCATCCCGCCGGAGGCCATGATCACAGCTGCCGCGGCTGCGGCCAGGATCCACATCGGGGCCCATCCCCGGCCAGGCCGGGACGCACTTCGGCCGGAGCCGGCGCTCTGGTTCCGGGATACCGGCGCTTCGGAAGCCTTCTTTCCAGGCTTTCCGTTCTTTCCGGCCTTGGCCTTAGGCGCGGCGGCCGCCTTACTTCCCGGCCACCCGGCCTTTTCCACATCCTCATACGAAGCTCTGCGGTCCGGCCCGCCTCCCATTTCCCCGGTATGCAGATCACCGTGGTACTGGCAGCTCTCCTCTGAAGCCGGATGTCTTTCATTTAAATAATAATTCACGTCCACGATCAGAGGCGTTTTCACAAAACGGCGGCATCCCCGGCAGTAGCGGCTTTCCAGCTCCTGATCGCAGTACGGGCAGATTCGTTTTCTCATCTGATCCCCTCCTGCTGTCAGTATACACTACTTCCAGGGATGCGTAAACAAAAAATATCCTATCGGTTTAAAATTTCCATGAACTCTTCGCCGGTAATGGTCTCCTTTTCCAGAAGATACGCCGAAAGCTCATTGAGTTTTCCCGCATGTTCCTTAAGGATCTCCATGGCCTTCCCGTACTGCTCCTTCACGGTCTTAATGACCTCCTCGTCGATGGCCCTGGCCGTTTCCGGCGAGCAGGCTAAGGACGTGTCTCCTCCCAGATACTGGTTGGTCACTGTCTCTAAGGCCACCATTCCGAACTGCTCGCTCATACCGTACCGTGTCACCATGGCCCTGGCCAGCTTTGTGGCCTGCTCGATGTCGTTGGATGCGCCGGTGGTGATGGAATGGAACATGAATTCCTCCGCCGCGCGGCCTCCGGTGAGGGTGGCGATCTTATTTAAGGCTTCTTCCTTACTCATTAAGAACCGTTCCCCGGCCTCCACCTGCATGGTGTAGCCCAGAGCGCCGCTGGTCCTGGGGATAATGGTGATCTTGTGGACCGGAGCCGAGTTGGACTGGCAGGCAGCCACTAGGGCGTGGCCGATCTCATGGTAGGCCACGATCCTCTTCTCGTTCTCAGACACCGCCGCATCCTTTCTCTGGTATCCGGCGATGACTGTCTCCACGCTCTCCTCCAGATCCGCCTGGCAGACGACTCTGCGGCCCAGACGCACGGCCCTTAAAGCCGCCTCGTTGATGATGTTGGCAAGCTCTGCACCGCTGGCGCCGGAGGTTGCCCTGGCAATGGCGTTGAAGTCCACGGTATCATCCATTTTCACACTGCGGCCATGGACCTTAAGGATCGCCTCACGGCCCTTAAGATCCGGCAGCTCCACCGGGATCCGGCGGTCAAAACGGCCCGGTCTTAACAGCGCCTGGTCCAGGGATTCGGGCCGGTTAGTGGCCGCCAGGATCACAACGCCCTTCTTTCCGTCAAAACCGTCCATCTCTGTTAAGAGCTGGTTTAAGGTCTGCTCTCTCTCGTCGTTTCCGCCCATGCCGCTGCCGTCACGCTTTTTGCCGATGGTATCGATCTCGTCGATGAATACGATACAGGGGGCCTTTTCGTTGGCCTGCTTAAACAGGTCGCGGACCTTGGCCGCTCCCATGCCCACGAACATCTCCACGAACTCCGAGCCGGAGATGGAGAAAAACGGCACATGGGCCTCTCCTGCCACAGCCTTTGCCAGAAGCGTCTTACCGGTTCCCGGAGGGCCCACCAGAAGGGCTCCCTTGGGAAGCGTTGCTCCGATGTCTGCATATTTCTTCGGGTCGTGCAGAAAGTCCACGATCTCCTTTAAGGCCTCCTTGGCCTCTTCCTCTCCGGCTACATCGGCAAAGGTCTTTCCCGTTTCATTTTCCGCATAGATCTTGGCGTTGGACTTTCCAAAGGTCATGGCGTTCCCACCCATGCGCCTGGCCATCATCCGGCTGAGCAAATGGCCCATTAAGAACATGAGTCCAAAGGGCAGGATCCAGGTGGTCAGGAAATTCATCAGCGCCGACTCCTTATGGGGGATCACCTTTCCGAAGGTGACGCCTGCCTTATAGAGCCGGTTGGTCAGCGCCTCGTCCTCCCAGAGGCCGGTCTTATAGATCTGCTCCTTTCCCTGGGCGTCCGTGGCCAGGAACATGATCTGATCCGTGTCCTTTTCCACCTGGACCACCTTTCCTGCGTCCACCATGGCCAGGAATTCATTGTAATTGACCTCCATCACCTTTTCTTCCATCACATTGGGGAAGACCAGGGCATTTAACAGCATGGTCACTAAAAATATAGTGAGGAAATAGTAGATCAGTCCCTTGGGGCTCTGCTGTGAGGGCTGTTTTCCAGGCGTTTTTCCGCCGTCTGTTGTTCCCATAAATATTCTCCTTTACTTTTTAACTTTTGTATCCGTATGCTGGTAAAGCATTTTTTCAAAATTCCGTGCAAACAGGACCACAGTGGTAACGATGGCAATGATATCCGCAATGGGTTCTGCGTAGAACAGTCCGTCGGTGCCCATGCCAAGCTTCGGAAGAAGGATGGCCAGGGGGATCAGAAGGATCACCTTTCTTAAGAGCGCCAGGAATACGGAGATCTTCGCCTGTCCCAGAGCCAGGAAGGTCTGCTGGCAGGCCATCTGGGCGCCCATGATCAGGAAGCCGAACATATAGATCCTGGCCGCATAGACACCGATCTCGATCACCTGGACATTATCTGAAAACAGCCGGATGAACACCTGGGGGAATAAAAGCACAGCTCCTGTCCCCACCAGGGAAAAACCGACTCCCGCTGCAAACAGCAGCTTAAAGGCCTTCTTCACCCGCTCATGGTTCCCGGCTCCGAAGTTATAGCTGATGATGGGCTGGGCACCCTGGGTCAGTCCGGACAGAGGCAGGAACAGCATCTGCATGATGGAAAACAGGATGGTCATGGCTCCCACATAATAGTCATTCCCGTAATGCTGCATTCCAGAGTTATACGTCAGCTGCACCAGGCATTCCGTGGCCTGCATGATGAACGGGGACGCTCCCAGGGCCAGCACCGGGACCAGGACCGCCTTTTTTATCTTCAGATTTTCTTTTCTGACCCTTAAGATGCTCTTCTTTCCGCAAAGGAAGGACAGCACCCAGACAGCCGAAACGGTCTGGCTTAAGATGGTGGCCAGAGCCGCTCCCTGAACTCCCATATGGAAGCCGAAAATGAAGATCGGGTCCAGGATGATATTTAACACAGCACCGATGAGCACCGTCTTCATTCCTGTCCTGGCAAAGCCCTGACAGTTGATGAACGTATTTAATCCCAGGGCGATCTGTACGGAAATAGTGCCCAAAAGATAGATCCCCAGATAGCTGTTGGCATAGCCGATGGTCTGTTCACTGGCCCCGAACAGCATCAGCAGCGGTTCCTTCACCACATAAAAGAACACGCTTAAGACCACGGCCAGGATGCACAGGGCCGTAATGCAGTTTCCCAGGATCCGCTCGGCTCCCTTCATATCCTTTTTTCCCATGCAGATAGCCGCCTGGGGCGCGCCTCCTGCGCCCACCAGGGCCGCAAAGGCAGAAATCAGAATAATCACCGGGAAGGTGACTCCCAGCCCGGCCAGGGCCAGATGACCCACCTCCGGGATCCGGCCCACATAGATCCGGTCCACCATATTATAAAGAAGGTTCACAAGCTGGGCAAATACTGTGGGGACCGCCAGCTCTGCCATTAATTTCCCCAACGGGGCTGTTGCCATTTTGTTGTTGTCCTGTACCCTGCTGTCCATCGTTTCTTTCCACCATCGCTTTCCTTGATTGTCTCTTTCCCTCTATTCTTCCTGCATTTGTGGGAAAATATCCATTCCTTTATAGTGACAACTTGTCACCTTTTATACAGTGCATATCCTATCACGCAAACCATGGACCGTCAAGGAAGTTCACAAAAGTTTCGCAATTATTATGTTTTTTTTAGATTTTGATCTTCATCCACCGGCCGCTCTTAAATCTCCAGGTGGTAAGAAGAAGCCGGGAGGTCTGGTCCCCCAGGATCCCCATCCAGATCCCCACCAGTCCCAGCCCGCAGGCATAGCAGAATACATAAGACAGAATGGGCCGGACGAAGGTGATGCTGATGGTGGAGGCAATGGTGGTAAATACCACGTCCCCGGCTCCCCTTAAGCACCCCATATAGATCACCTGGGCGATCTGGAGCAGGACAATGAAGGTCAGCACCCGGGTGATCTCCACTCCCATGGCTACCAGGTGGGACTCATCGAAAAACAGCTTAAAGTACCAGGTGCCCAAAGTGGTGTAAAGGACCGCCAGAACAATGGAGATCATATTGCCGATCCTCTGGCAGATGGTGCCGTACATCTGGGCCAGATCCGGCCGCTTTTCTCCCAGGCTCCTGCCGCAGAGGGCCACCGCCGCCACCTGCATCCCGTCTCCAAAGGAAAAGGAAAGGCTCATGACGTTCATTCCCACCTGGTGGGCCGCAAAGGCGTCGGTCCCCAGCTTTGCCACCATGATGGAGACCGTAAGGAAGCCGATCCGCATGAAGATCTGCTCCACAAATACACTGGAGGCCACCTTGAACATGTTTTTTGCCGGCTCCAGGGTGACCCGCACCTTTTCCTTAATGATAAAGGGGATGCTGACAAAATTATCCCGTTTCATCACCGAAAGAATGCTCATGAGGCAGGCGATGACCGTTCCAAATACCGTGGCCAGGGCCGCTCCGGTGATCCCAAGCCTAGGAAAGCCCAGATTTCCCTGGATCAGCAGGTAGTTTCCGATCATATTGACCACATTGGAGGTCACATTGGTGCGCATGGCGATCTTTGTGTTTCCTGCTCCTCTCTGGGCCGCGTTAATGGCCATGGAGATAATGTTGAACATCATCCCACCCATGATGATCTGGAAATACCGGACGGCTCCCGCCTGGGTATCCTCGTTGGCCCCGCAGAGCCGGATAATGGGATCTGCAAAGAAAACGCAGGCCATGCTGATCAGTGTCCCCACCGCCAGGGTAAAGGCCGCTGCCATTAAGAGCACCTGGTTGGCTCCGTACTGGTCCTTCTCTCCCCGTCGTCTGGCCACCAGGGCCGACACGGAAACGTTGGTGGCGATGAAGATGCACAGCCCGATGAACTTGGGCTGGGTCGTAAGTCCCACGGCGGCCACAGCCTCTGGCCCCATGGAGCTGACCATCAGAGAATCCACCATTCCGGCCAGGGCAATAAAAAAGGACTCCATGACTGCAGGCCACGCCATATGGAATGCAGTCTGGTATCCCTTTTTATTTCCGCCCATGAATTTCTGGATCCTGGTTTTTTGATTTCCTTCCATATTTTATCCTCCCCTGTTTTTCACATACCTTCATTATAAACTTCAGTACGTTAAAAAGCAAGTGTATCAAGAAAGAAGCTCGCCTGCGGCGGGCCGCTTCTGCGGCATAATTCCCTTCCGCCTGGGCTTACTTCTACTTTCCGGCCAGCCCCAGGCTCCGGGACAGCTCCTGCCGGAAGGCCAGCACATACTCCTTAAGCTCCAGGATCCGCTGGTCGGTCATACGGTTGGCCGGGGCCGAAATACTCAGTGCGTATACGGGATCCTTGTGGTAATCCCTGAGACTGGCGGCGATGCAGCGGACGCCCTCCTCGTTTTCTTCATCGTCCACCGCATATCCGTCTTTCCGTACCTGCTCCACCCGTTCCATGAGAACGGGAAGCTCTGTGATGGTCCTGGGCGTCAGCTTCCGAATCCGGGAATTTTTCCAGATCTCTCCGATCTCCCGGTCCGTCAGCTCCGCCAGCAGGGCCTTTCCCACGCCGGAACAGTAAAGAGGGATCCGGCTACCCACCCGGGATACCATACGGATGGAGCTGGCGAAGGATTCCACCTTGTCGATATAGACCGCCTCCGTCCCTTCCCGCTTCACCAGGTGGACCGTCTCACCCGTCTGCTCCGACAGACGCTTTAACGACGGATGGATCAAAGCCGCCATACTGGTCTGCTCCAGGATCCGGCTGCCGATCTCTAAGAATTTCAGGGACAAGTAATATTTTAGGGATTCCTCGTCCTGGCGGATATAACCCATATACTGTAAGGACGCCACCAGCCTGTGTACCGTGCTCTTATGAAATCCCAGGGAAGCGCTCAGCTCCATGATCCCCATAGGGCCATTTTCTGCCAGAAGCTCGATGACCCGGAACAGCTTCTCCGCCACCTGTATGGGATTCTTTGATTCTTCTTCCATGATACGATCTTCCTCCGGGCAATTAAAAAAGTCTGATTTTCTTTATGACGTCCACGAACTCCCGGTTGGACTTGGTCCGGGCGAACTGATCCAGGACCTTCTCCACCGCGTCGTCGGCCTTCATGGAGCTGGTAGCCTTGCGGATGGAATCCACAGCCTCCGCCTCCTCCGGCGTCAGCAGGAGGTCGTCCCGGCGGGTTCCGGATTTTAAGATATCGATGGCCGGGAAGATCCGCTTTTCGGAAAGCTTCCGATCCAGGACCAGCTCCATATTTCCGGTTCCCTTGAATTCCTCATAGATCACATCGTCCATACGGCTTCCTGTATCCACCAGGGCTGTGGCAAGGATCGTCAGGCTTCCGCCCTCTCTCATATTCCTGGCCGCTCCGAAGAACCGCTTGGGCATATGGAGGGCCGCCGGATCCAGACCGCCGGAAAGCGTCCTTCCGCTGGGCGGGACCACCAGGTTATAGGCCCTGGCAAGGCGGGTCATGCTGTCTAACAGGATCATCACATCCCGGCCATGCTCCACCAGGCGCTTGGCCCGCTCGATGACCATTTCGGAAACCCTTTTATGGCGCTCCGGCAGCTCGTCAAAGGTGGAATAGATCACCTCCACATTGGGGCCGATGACCGATTCCTTAATATCCGTAACTTCCTCGGGACGCTCGTCGATCAGAAGGATGATCAGATGCATATCCGGGTGGTTGGTGGTCACGGCCTTTGCCACCTGCTTTAAAAGAGTTGTCTTGCCGGCTTTTGGCGGAGATACGATCATGCCTCTCTGCCCCTTTCCGATGGGGGCCAGAAGGTCCATGACCCGCATGGCCGTAGTATTCCTTCCGTTCTTCACCTCCAGGCTCAGCCGCCGGTTGGGGAAGATGGGTGTCAGATCCTCAAAGTTTGGACGGCGCTCCACCACATAGGTGGGATATCCGTTGATGGAGGTCACATAAAGAAGGGCCGCAAATTTTTCCGTAGCCGTCTTTACCCGCCTGCTTCCCCGTACCATATCTCCGGTCTTCATATTAAAACGCCGGATCTGGGAGGGTGCCACGTAAACGTCGTTTTCCCCGGGAAGGAAATTCTCGCAGCGGATAAAGCCGAATCCGTCGGGCATCACTTCCAGGATCCCGTATGCCTCAATGCCGCTGTCCAGGTCCTGGAGATCGCTTCTTGGATCCCCCTTGGATTCCTGGCGTTCTCCATAAACGCGGGCTGGACGGTCATTTCCCTCCGGGCGGTCTCCTGCTGTCCGTTCCTGGACGCCGGAAGCCGCGCTCTCTGTTTTATCGTCTTTTTCCTTTTCTGCCACCTCGCACAGCCTGTCCACCAGCTCAGATTTTCTCAGTCCGCTCACGTATTTAATTCCCTGACTCTTTGCCAGCTCGCGAAGCTGTGACAAAGGCAGTGTCGCTAATTTTTCACGCATAAATTCTCTCCTTAATTTCTGTTTCTGCTGTTTATCATTGGGGATTCACAAGATATTTCAGATATTCGACAGATAAGTATAACAGCCGTCCGGCGATGCCCTCCGGCTCTGGATATGCTTTTATTATAACTCAAACTTCCTATCTTGAAAAGAAAAATTTACGTTTTCTTCCGGATCCAGGCCCCGGGGGGAGGACCGTCAGTCCTTCTCCTCCCCCTTCAGCCATTCCATATGCTCCCGGATCTGCTTTTCAAACCCGTTTTCTGTGGGCTCGTAAAACACACAGTCTTCCATGCCGTCGGGAAGATACTGCTGCTTCACATAATGTCTGGGATAGTCGTGGGCGTACTTATATCCCAGGCCATGGCCCAGCTTTTCCGCACCCTTATAATGCTTATCCTGAAGATGGGCGGGCACCGGAGGCGTTTTTTCCGACCGGACCGCCTCCATGGCCTTAAAGATCCCCAGGCAGGCCGCGTTGCTCTTGGGAGCCGTCGCCACATAGGCAACCGCCTGGGCCAGGGGGATCTGGCCCTCGGGCAGGCCGATCCGCTCCACCGCCTGGGCGGCGCTCACCGCCACCGTAAGGGCGTTGGGATCAGCGTTCCCCACATCCTCGGCTGCACAGATGATGATCCGTCTGGCGATGAATTTTACATCCTCACCGGCATACAGCATCCGGGCCAGGTAATAAAGGGCCGCGTCCGGATCCGAGCCCCGCATGCTCTTTATGAAGGCGGAGACCGTATCGTAATGATTGTCCCCGTCCTTGTCATACCGGACGGCCCGCTTCTGGATACACTCGGCTGCCACAGGAAGCGTGATATGGACCTTTCCGTCCTCCGACTGCTTCGTGGTAAGGATCCCCAACTCCACAGCGTTTAAGGCCGCCCGGGCGTCCCCGTTGGCCACATCCGCCAGGAAATCCGCCGCCTCATCGGTGATATCCGCCCCGTATGCGCCCATGCCCTTTTTCTCATCATAAACGGCCCGGAGCACCAGTTCTCTGATATCCTGCTTTTCCAGGGGCTTCAGCTCAAAGATCCGGGACCTGGAAAGAAGGGCATTGTTGACCTCAAAATAGGGATTTTCCGTGGTGGCTCCGATGAGAGTCACCGTACCGTCCTCCACAAAGGGAAGGAGGTAATCCTGCTGGCTCTTATTGAACCGGTGGATCTCATCCACAAACAGGATGGTCTTCTTCCCATACATGCCCAGGGCATCCTTGGCCTCCTTTACAATGTCCTCCATATCCTTTTTTCCGGCCACTGTGGCGTTGATCTGGCAGAACCGGGAGCTGGTGGTATTGGCGATCACCTTTGCCAGGGTGGTCTTTCCCGTTCCCGGAGGACCGTAAAAGATCACGGACCCCAGTTTGTCAGCCTTGATGGCCCGGTACAGCAGCTTATCCTTTCCTATTATATGCTGCTGTCCCACCACCTCATCCAGGGTCGCCGGCCGCATCCGTGAAGCCAGGGGCGCCTCCTTTTCCATTGTATTTGTCCGCATGTAATCAAATAAATCCATGGTCTTCCTCTTAATCTATGGTTAATTCGTCTACCGTAACAAAAGTATAGCCCTTTGCCAGAAGGTTGTCAATGATCTCCATGGCCGCCTCCACAGACGTCTGGAATTCATCGTGCATCAGGATGATATCCCCGTCCTCCGTATCCTTTAAGACCCTCCGCACGATCCGGTCTGTATCCTGGAGCTTCCAGTCCAGCGAATCCACACTCCAGAGCACCGTCTCCATGGGAACCGCCTCCTGGAGTCCGCTGCTCCATTTACCAAAGGGCGGCCGTATATACTCCGGCATCCTCCCTGTGACGGCTCCGATCATGGCGGCGGTGTCCATGAGCTGCCGTACTGCCTCTTCCTCCGATTCCCGGGTCAGATCCCTGTGCTCCATACAGTGGACGCCGATGAGATGGCCCTCCTCTGCCATCCGTCTTACAGTATCCTCGTTCCCTTCGATGCACTGGCCCACCAGGAAAAACGATGCCCGGACCTCCCGCTCCTTAAGGCCGTCCAGAAGAGCCTCCGTATATCGGGCATTGGGACCGTCGTCAAAGGTCAGGGCCACGGCTCCGGCCTCCTCCGTTCCCAGCCCGTCCCAGCCGCCGTCCTCCACCACCCGTCCCGTGCCCGGGGCTGCGGCCCCTTCCGCCCTCTGCCGGGCCAGGGAAGCCAGGAGTACAGCCGCCAGGAAAAGATCAGCCGCAGCCGCCAGGAAAAATATGGCCGTCATTTTTTTCAGTCTCTTGTCCATGAAAAAGCCCCCAGGGCCTTCGTCGTATCAGTATATGAAACAGCAGAGGCCCCATATGCACCGGGATCTAGCCGTCGAGCCGGATGGTCTTCGTTGCGATCCTCCGGCAGAAGCCTGCGTCATGCTCCACAAACAGCATGGTGGGCTGGTATTCCAGCAGAAGCGTTTCGATCTGCATCCTGGAAAACACATCGATATAATTGAGAGGCTCGTCCCAGATATAAAGATGGGCCGGCGTTGCCAGGCTGGCTGCCAGAAGGACCTTCTTTTTCTGCCCCTCGGAATAATCCTCCATGTTTTTAAGGAACTGGGTGCGTTCAAAGTCCAGCTGGCGCAGGACCGCCAGAAACAGGCTTTCGTCCAGGCCCCGTTCCCGGCAAAGGTCCCGGACGGACCCCTTAAGGCCTGAGGCCTCCTGTCCCATATAGGAGATCACAAGTCCCGCCGCCGTCCGGCAGACGCCGGCCTCCTCCACATCCAGAAGCCCGCTTCCCTGGCCATTTTTCCCCAGGATCGCCCGGATCAGAGTCGATTTTCCACAGCCGTTTCTTCCGCTGAGAGCCGCCCGGTCTCCTTTTTCTATGGAAAAGCCCAGCCCCTCAAAAACCGGCCTCCCGGCGTCTCTGTACCGTATGCTGTAATCCCTGGCCTCCACAAGCACCGACTTGTGGTGGGACAGCTTTGTGAGCTTCAGATCTGCGGGGACCTCCAGATCCTTCAGCAGTCCCTCCTTCTCCCGGATCTCCCGGCCAATCCGTTTTTCCATCTGCTTTACACGGCTCTGCATCTTCTTCGTTTTGGCTCCGATGTAGCTGCGCGATCCATTCCCCCGGTCATGTTCCTTGATGGGATCGTAGCCGATCTTGGTGCGCTCATTCTTATCTGCCCATCCGGCGGCCCGGGCCGAGGCCTCCCTAAGCTTCCGGATCTCCTTCAGATGCTTTTCGTTTTCCGATGCAGCAAACTGGTCCCTTCGGGTCTTATTTTCCCACCAGACAGAAAAGCTCCCGTTCATCACCTCAATGGTCCTCCGGTTCAGCACCAGGCAGTGGTCCGTACAGGCGTCCAGAAGCTCTCGGTCGTGGGACACCAGGATAAAGCCCTTTTTTGACGCCAGGTACGTCTGTACCGTTTCCCTGGCCTCCAGGTCCAGATGGCTGGTGGGCTCGTCAATGAGAAAAAAACCTCCGTTCCCGGCAAACAGGACAGCCAGAAGGATCTTCGTCCGTTCTCCCGGACTTAAGCTGCCGAAGGGCCGGTAAAGGATCTCGTCCGTTTCCCCCAGGTCCGCCAGCTCACGGGCTGCCTGCCAGAGCTCACAGCCCTCCTCCAGCTCATCTATAAACTCCCAGGCCTCCATCCCCATCTGGCGTTCTGTGACCAGATAGGGAAAATAGCGGAACCCGGAGGGCGCGTCAATGGTGCCCTGGTATCGGTATTTTCCCAGCAGCAGATTTAAAAACGTGGTCTTTCCCTTTCCGTTCCTTCCGATGAATCCCAGTCTCCAGTCCGTATCGATGGAAAAGGAAACATCCTCAAAAATATTGTCAATGCCTCCGTCGTAGCAGAATGTAAGGTCTTTTACCCGGATCTGTGCCATATAAATCCCTCCTTTTTTCGGTCCCCTTACGGCCCGGATCCCATTTCCAGGCATAAAAAAGGAACCGCCCGCTGCCAGACAGTTCCATTATGCACCACAACCCGCCATTGATCTGTAAATTTACGCACGAAAAAAAGGGGTTATGAGAACATAATCCACTTCTGGCGGCATGAAAAAAACGTATGGAGCCTGCGGCCCATACCATTTAAAGGTTTCATGTCATCAAAAGCAGATTATTTTCTCATCCTTTCACCCCTTCCTGTCAGTTACCGCCCATTCTAGCACGCTTTCTCCCGGATGTCAACCAGGATCCCCCGTTCTGGCCCCTGGTCTCTTCAGTGCCGCTCCGCGGCGCACAAGAAATGCGCGGCCCGGCGAGAACGGCAGGAGCATCCTCCTTATTCCTGGCAGAAAAACGTAAAATCACCCTCTGCAAACAGCTTCCCGGAATTCCTTCCATAAACGCCGGAATGACAGAAGGACACGGTCCGGCCCCTTTTTGTGACCCTGGCCTCCGCATACAAAGGCTCTGACGGACCGGCAGAGCGCAGGAACCGGAAGGAGGAATCGATGGTCACACACGTTCTTCCGTCGTTTCTCACCAGAAGCCCCGCAGCCGCCTCCGCCATCAGAAACATCAGTCCCGCATGGACGCCGCCCATGGAATTCAGGGATGTCTTTTCCGGATCCATCTCCACCCGCGCCGCCGTCTCTGAAAGCTCCACGGCCCGGACGCCGTTATGGATCATAAACGCATTGTTTTCATTGGCCCGTTTCATCTGTTCCTTATAGTCCATGACCTGCCTCCTTAAAAAGCTCATTCACCGCCTCCGTATATTCAGAAAGGCGTGTGGATTTCTTGATCCTCTTTTCCAGCTTCGGGCTGTCGGGAAACTGGACGATCATATGGGCCCACAGCTCCTTCATGCGGAACAGCACGTTCCTGTCCCCGCTCATCAGCTCCCCGTAGGCCTCAAAAAGGGCATCATGGAACTGCCTTAAGCGGGCCAGATCCGGGCCGTCCTCCGTCCCTTTACAGGTCCCGTCCATACCGGTTTCTTCCGCTTCTATTTTTAAAAGCTTCTCTCCCAGCTCCGGATCCATGATGAGCCCCCGGCCCAGCATGATCCGTTCCACCGCCGGAAACTGCTCCCGGAACCGTCTGTAATCTGCCGCGGTAAAAATATCCCCGTTATATACCACTGGATTTTTACTGGCCTCCAGGGCGCTGGAAAACACCTCCAGATCCGGGTGGTTCTTATAAAAGTCCTTCTGGATCCTGGGGTGGATGGTCAGCTCATAAATGGGATACTGGTTATAGATCTCCATGAGCTGCGGCCATTCCTCCGGGGAATTTTTTCCGATCCTGGTCTTTACAGACACCAGGATCTCCCCGCCCGTCACCATGGGATCCGAAAAGATCCTGTCTAAAAGCGCGTCCAGCTCCTCCGGATACATCAAAAGCCCCGAGCCCTTCTTCTTGGCCGTCACAGTTCCCGACGGACAGCCCAGATTCAGATTGATCTCCCGGTACCCCAGGTCCCGCAAAAGCCTGGCTCCCTTCAGGAAGCCCTCCGGATGATTGACCAGAAGCTGGGGCACCGGACGGATCTCCCCGTTATTTTCCGACAGCACATCCTTTAACTCCCTTGTGCTCAGGCCGTTTTCCGCACTGGGCGACAAAAACGGGGTGTAATACTTTTCCACCCCGCCGAAGAACCTATGATGCAGATTTCTATATGTATAACTGGTGATCCCCTCCATGGGGGCAAAATAAAACTCCATATTCCTCCTGTTTTCAGCCGTCATTTTCCGGCGGGCCTTCCGCCTTAAACGATCTTGCTTCCATTGGCCGTCATCTTAAACTTGGCGCCCAGCATCTCCGAAGCTCTGCGGCACATGAGCATCCTCTCTAAGAAGATCTCAAAATACTCCAGCATGGAGCAGATATTTTCGTCGATCTGCAGGTCCAGTGTCACCAGATTTTTCTCCGGGCACACCGTAAGCCTTGCCTCAGTGACTGCATAATTGACCCGGTCATGGATATCAAAGCTGGCCTTATCCTTATTCCTTACACGATTTCTTCTTACGTCGGTCTTATCCGCAATGATCAGAGCCGCCGAAATGGCGTCCACGGCCCCTCCGGTGGATTCGTCATGATTTCCAATGGCGGACACCACCGTAACCCGGTCCTCCAGGGGCAGGTCTGTTCTGGATAAGATCTGCTCAGCCAGAAGCGCGCCGTATTCTGCATGGCGGTGCCGGTTGATGGCGTTTCCCATATCGTGCATGAAGCCGGCAATCTTCGCCACCTCCCGGTCATGCTCGCTGTATCCAAATTTTTCAAGGATCATGGCTGCCCGCTCCGCCACCATGGCGCAGTGGGCTCCGGAATGGTCCGTAAAGCCCATGGTCCCAAGATTATCGTTTCCTTTTTTCAAATATGCGAGAACCTCTCTGTTCTCCCGGATGTCCTTATACGTCAATTCTTTTCTCCTCTTATCTCTTCTTTTCTTCTCTCTTCTCGTCACCTCTCCAACATACAGGATTTTGGGCCCTCCGTCAACCGTATTCTGGTAATAGATTTGTAAATTCCAGGTAAAATCGCGGCAGACGATTTTATCTGCATAGACAGCCGTCTTCTACATATTATCTATTTCATCCTTATAAAAGGATTCGATCCCCTCTTTCATTTTTTGAAACTCCGGGATATACCGCTGCAAAACTGCGTCAACTAAACGTCTGGCCGCCAATGCGTCATAAATATGCGTCATGTCATTTCTCGCTCTCAGCATTTCCAGCCAGACATTTTCGTCGATAAAATCATATATAGTAAATGCTGTTTTTAATATCATTTTAGGTGAGCCGCTGGCGGAAATGCTCTGTCCCTCATAGCTCAGCAGCTCTTTCAGAACCTTCCAGCCAAGCTCGAACTGAATAAAAAATTTATCTATGATCCCGCCAATAATAAACTCATTTGTCAGATCCTCCTGATCCGCCAACGCCAGCACATTCAAATTTGATTTAAAATGATCAAATTTTTTCATACAGCACCCTTCCCTCTCTCTGAATCGATTCCATCAGTTCCTCTTGGATCTTTTCATCCAGATCAACTATATCAAATTTCAAAAGCGTTGATGTATCTTCATTCACATCAATGGAAAACCGGATAAAATCGCCGCCCTCGACTGCCAGATCTATATCACTTTTTTCTCTGAAATCTCCCCGGGCCCTTGAACCGAATAAAATCACTTTTCTCACTTCATATTTTTGGGCCAGGCTCCGTATTTCATCAACCACCTGCTGCCTGATTCCAGTTCCTTCCATATGATCATGCATCCTTTCCACTATTTTCTCTGCTGGAATACATCTTATTGCATCGCCAATATTACGGCATCACTTCTTATATCTATTAGTATAACTGAAATTATATCAAGAAACAAATAAATTTAAAAAAGGATGCCGCCCGATCCCATACCAGTGACCAGGCGGCGCCCTTCTTTTTCTATCTATGCATTATATTTCGTTTCGTCCAGCATCCCTTCTGATTTCGCAACATAGATGCTGGCGGCAGAATCTCCCACCACGTTTAAAGCTGTTAAGAGCATTTCGATGGGCCGGTTGATGGCTAAGATCAGGCTGTACGCCAGAAGCGCGCTGTCATTTACATAACCCAGGCCGGACAGGATCGTGAACAGGATGATGGCTCCGCTCCCGGTGCAGCCGGGGTCCCCACCGATGCGATCAGCACCAGCAAAGCCACCACCACAAGCTGGCCAAAGGTCACGTCATATCCGGCGCAGCCGGCGATAAACAGAGTCGCAACCACCTGCATGATGGCCGTACCGTTCATGTTGATGGTCATTCCCAGCGGGAGAACGAAAGAGGAGATCTTTTCGTCCACGCCCAGCTCCTCCACCGTAGTCTTCACATTGAGAGGCAGGGTAGCCGCACTGGATGAAGTGGAAAAGCCGAAAACTGCCACCTTTAAGATCTTGCTGGCAAACTTAAACGGATTTAACCTGGTGCTGGCTGCCACAAACAGCGGATAGCCCACAAACAGGAAGGCCAGCAAAAGGATGGTCGTTGCCACCACATACGTCATGGCCGGCTTCAGATGGTGGATGCCATAGATGGCAAAGGTCCTGGACAGCAGGACAAAAATGGCAATGGGACCGAACTTCGTAACCACATAGTTTAAAAATACCACCACAATATCGTTGATCTCTGTGATCAGCTTCTTTAATACGGAGGTCCTTTCCTCTCCCAGGGCATTCATGCACAGTCCCAGGGATACGGCCAGAAATACAATGGCCAATACAGAGGTATTGCTGGAAAAGGTCTGCGCAACGTTGGACGGCACCACGCTTAAGACCACATTTAACGGATTGGCACCGGTGGATCCGGCCTGTCCCTCCAGACCATCCACCTGGATGTTAAAAAGGCCGGCGCTGTAGATCATATATCCGGCCCCGCATGCCAGGACCAGGGCCATTGCCGAGCATACCAGGAATCCGCCGATGGTCTTAAAGGAAATCCTTCCAAGGGCCCTCGTATCAGAGATCTGGCCAATGGCAAGGGTAATGGATGTAAATACCATAGGTACGATCACAAGCTGCAGCGAGCGGATGAACAGCTGGCCCAGGATATAAAAAAGTCCCAGGTCTTTTTCCGCGCCTGCGGCTGTGATATCCTGGAACAGGATACTGTTGATGGTCTTCCAGACGGCCTCCTGGCCGGAGCTGTTCAGGTTCTCTCTTAACATCATCAGCAGAAGACCGGCCGCAAGACCGCAGATAAGAGAAATTCCCATTCTTCTGGCAAGTGAATTGGTGGTTTTCTTTTGATTCTCCATGTCGCTTCTCCTCAATCTTATTTTTGCCTAAATCTTCCACATTATACCCGTATTCATTTTATTTAGCAAGGAGAATTTTATATTTTTTTAATGATTTTTTAAGATTTCCCCCGTTTTTTCACCGTGATCCCATCATTTTTCTTCCATGTGACCTCATATTCTTCCGTGGAATACGTAAAACCAGCAATAAAATATCGCCCTTCCTCATTCCGTTTTATCTTCAGGGAATAGCCGGTACAGTCCTCTGTCATTGCTCCCACATAGGGATACAGGACGCTGTCCCGATGATTGGGCGGCACCAAAAATGCCTTGCTCCAGAACACCGACGCGTCCGAGCCTCCGGCTTCTCCATACTGGGCCTCACATATGGCCAGGGCATTTTTGATCTGCTCCGCCGTTTCATACAGCTCTGCCTCCCTGGCCCGTTCCACATAGCCGGAGTAAATTCCGGCGGAGACCGCCGCCAGCGCCGCCATAATGGCGATGACGGCCATCAGCTCCACCAGAGTGTACCCTTTACAGGATCTTTTCTTTCGTATCTGCGTGCTTTCCATTATTTTTCTTTTAAAAATGCATAAAAGGCCTGCTCCGCAGCCTCGTTTTCCTCCGACACGGTCCCAACGGGCGCACAGTAGAAAATATATTCTTCCTTTCCGTCCAGGCCGAACATCTCTGAGGCCGCCGGAGAATCCATGGCCGCAATGGCACAGGTCCCCAGATCTAAGGCGCTGCAGGCCAGATACAGGTTTTCTGTCACATGGCCGGCGTCGATCATCATGACCCTGGGCGCATTAAAGGCGTATCTCCATTCGCCGCGGTAGGGCACGATGCTGTAATAAAAGATCACACTGGACTTTAAGACCCATTTCTGGCGGCTCACCGACTGGACCACCCGGTCTGCAAAGGCCTCGTCCTTTATGTCCGCAGACTTTAAAAACTCCAGCCTGTGCTCCATGGGAAGGTAATGATAAAGCCCTGGCTCCAAGCCCTCCACATTGAGGATCAGCGGATAGCACTCAAAGGGATGCCTGGAACCGGCGCTGGGCACGGTCCGCAGAGTGGCGTAATTGTTCCCGCGGATGCCCCGGATCCCCTGCTGGGCCCACAAAAGAAAGGACAGGGTCAGAAGATCCATGGAGCCGCCGGTAAATACCCGGTTGCTCCTCCGGTCGTGGAGGATCCGTAAAAAGCTCTTGTCCATGGGCAGATCCCCGAAGTTTTTCGGAAGCTCCATGGTATTTTCCGTCATGGGCGCCTTCACCAGAGGCGGCTGGGGCTTTTTTAAGGTCTGATCCGACTGGTATTCCTCCCTGGACCAATCGATCAGTTCCCTGCTTCTTTCAATACGCGCTTTCATTTCCTGTTCTGTCATAGGTGTTTCCTCCCTTTTATATTTCCGGATCGCTCCGGTAAGATCTTCCAGTTCCTCCCACAGGCGCTGCTCTGCTGCTGCCCTCAGCTCCTGTATTCCATGATAAAAGTATACCACAGCCCCGTCCGCTCCGCCACCTAAACCTGTAAGCAGGAACCGGCGCGAAAGGCCGCAGCCCCCGCGCCGGTTTCCTATATTTTCATCTGTTTAGATCCATGCCCCGTCACTTTCGACCGTATAGCCGTCGGGCGTCACCGTATTGGACAGCATGGCTCCCACCGGTCGGATTTTATATAGATCCCAATGCATTCCGGCAGGATCAGTCCTCCGCCGACAAAAGGATCCGGTCGTTATCAAGCTCCTTCCCGGCTCCGATACGGAACTTCTCCAGAAGATCCGGCACGGTCATGCGGGACCGCTCCTCTCCCTTCACATCGAACACGATCCGGCCATCGTCCATCATCAGTGTCCTGTTTCCCATGGTCAGGGCCTGCTGCATATTGTGGGTGACCATCAGACAGGTGGTATGGTTTTTTGCCACGATCTTTTTCGTCAGCTCCAGCACCTTTTCCGCCGTGGCCGGATCCAGGGCTGCCGTGTGCTCATCCAACAGCAGTAAAAGCGGGGGCACCATGGTGGCCATAAGAAGGGTCAGGGCCTGGCGCTGGCCGCCGGATAAAAGGCCCACCGGCTGCTTCATCCGGTCCTCCAGCCCCATGTCCAGCATGGAAAGCTGCTCTCTGAAAAATTCCTTATCCTTTTTTGAGATCCGGCTGAAGGGAATGCTTCCTCTGGACGCCCGCAGATACGCCAGGGACAGGTTTTCCTCAATGGTCATATGGGGAGCCGTTCCCTTTAAGGGGTCCTGGAAGAGACGGCCGATGACGCGGCTCCTCTGGTACTCGGGCGCAAAGGTAATGTCCTTTCCGTTTAAGGTAATGGAACCGGAATCCGTAATAAAGCTTCCGGCAATGGCTGCGAACATGGTGGACTTGCCCGCGCCGTTGGAGCCGATGACCGTGGCAAAATCTCCCGGCTCCAGGTGGAGGGACAGATCCCGGATGGCCGCCTTTTCGTTGACCGTCCCCGGATTAAAGGTCTTTCTGATATGGTCCAGCTTTAGCATGACTGTCCCCTCCTTTTCTTCGCTTCCGCTTTCTTTTTCTGAAGTCCCGCCCACTCTCTTAAGGACGGGGAGGCAATGGCCAGGGCCACCACCACCGCTGTCACCAGCTTCAGGCACTCGATGGGAACGATGGAGGTCTTAAGGATCATGGCATAAAGGAAGCGGTACAGAATGCTCCCGGTCACAGCTGCCGCCACATTTCTTCCCATGGAGCGGCGGCCCAGTACAGTCTCTCCGATGATGAGGCAGGCCAGGCCAATGACCACGATCCCGGCTCCGCTGTTGATATCCGCCGATTTCTGGTACTGGCCCACCACAGCTCCTGAAAGGGCCGTTAAGGCGTTGGAGATACAAAGTCCCACAGTAATGGTAAACACCGGGTTCACCGACGACGCCCGCACCATATCCCGGTTGTCTCCGGTGGCGCGGATGCTTAAGCCCAGACGGGTGCCCAGAAACCATACCAGGGCGGCTCCTGCAAGCATGGTGATGCCGCCCGCCAGGAGCAGCTTATAAAATCCGCCTCCGATCCCCAGGTCCCGGAACAGTGTGAACATGGTATCCTGCTTTAAGAGGCTCACATTGGAGCTCCAGCCCATAACCATAAGGTTCACGGTGTAAAGCCCTGTATTGGTGATGATCCCGGCCAGGATCGACGGCACGCCCATCCTGGTCTGCAAAAACGCCGTCACATAACCGGCGCAGGCTCCCGCCGCCATGGCTGCAAAAACCGCCAGCACCGGATGGCCGGCCGCCGCGCAGGTCACCGATACGGCTGCTCCCAAAACGAATCCACTGTCTGTGGTCATATCTGCGATATCCAGGATCCGGTAGCTTAAAAACAGGGCCATGGCCACCAGGGCATACATAAATCCCAGCTCCAGGGCTGTCTGAACCACATAAAGCATATCTTTCCCATCCTTCCATACTCTTTATTTTCTGCCTGGGAGCCTGCGCCCATTCTGTACAGGCCCCCGGCAGCCGCTTTCTTTAATCCTCTGTGGTGCCTACCTCCACCAGAGTTCCCATGTCCTTAAATACGGAATAATCGACTCCCAGGACCTGGGCTGTTTCGGTGTTCACAGTGATGATCCCGCCCTCGGCCAGATAAAAGTCCTCCAGGGAATCCATGCCCTCTGTCATGGCCGTATAAGCCAGGTCCGCCGTCTCATGGCCCAGGTCTGTGTAGTTGACGCCGCAGGTGGCAAAGGCGCCGTTCCTTACGAAGGAGTCGGCCCCGGTGTAGTGGGGGATCCCTGCCTCGGCCAGGCTCTCATAGATCGCCAGCTCTGCGGACATGATCACGTTGTCGGTGGGTGTAAAGATGGCGTCCACGTCCTCTGCGATCAGGGCGCTGGCTGCTGTGATCACCTCATCGTTGGTGTTGGCCGTTTTTTCTGTATATCCGATCCCCTTTTCCTCCAGATACGCCTTTGCCTCAGCGATGGGCGTTTTGGAGTTATCCTCCGATAAGGAATAAAGGAGTCCGACCTTTTTCACCTCCGGATCCTGGGCCAGCATCATATCCAGGATGAACTTTGTATTCAAGGCGTCTGAGGTTCCGGTCACATAATCAATGTCCGTCATTTCCGCTGCCTCCGGATCGGAGATGGCCGCATAGACCACCGGGGTCTTCGTATCCTCAGCACAGGTGGCCATGACCTGGGCTGCCAGGGTGGCAATGGGGATCACCGCATCCACCTGCTCGGAGATCACCTGGGTCCCGATCTGGGTCAGCACCGACTGGTCTCCCTGACCGGAATATACCTCATACTGGATGGAAACCCCGTTCTTTTCTGCCAGGGCATCCAGCTCCTCACAGACAGCGGCGGCGATCTCGTCCAGGGACGCGTGGTCCATCTGCTTTACAACGGCCACGGTATATTCCCCGCCGTCTGCGTTTCCAGCCTCTGTATTTTCTCCGGCCCCGCCGGTCTTATCCTCTTTTGTCTCCTTTGAGCCCTGGGGTGTTGTTTCCTCCGCCTTCGCCCCACTGGCCTCTGGGCTGCCTGACGTTTCCTTTCCTCCGCAGCCTCCTAAAAGTGCCGCTGTCACTGCTGCTGCCATCACTGCGCTCATCATTTTTTTCTTCATAGTCTTTCTCCTCCATGCTCTTAAATTTTTTTCGCATTTCAGAAACGGGAAACCAGCGGCGGTACGCGTCTGAGGCAGAATCCTCTTCCGCCCCTTGACGATCCTCGCGGAACGTTTTTATGTCATGGAACCCATGTTCCTATAACACAAAAACCGCCTCAAGCTTTTTCGCTTGAGACGGTTATAATCGTTTATAATCGCGGTACCACTCAAATTGACATAAATGTCCACTTTCAATGCACTACCATGCATCCCTCATTGATAACGGGTTTGGTTCCCGGCAGCTCCTACTCTTTTCATTTCAGGCCGCCCTCGAAAGTCCATTCAGCGATCCCTTCCATACTGCAATCCCACCGCCTGCAGCTCTCTGTGATATCAGAAGAAGGCTTACTCCTCTTTCTCATCGGTTTCTCTTATTTCTGTGTCTGTATTCTATGCCACTTTAAAGCAAATGTCAACCCTTTTTTTGATTTTTTCCAAATTATCTGGCAGACCGCACCACGGCGCAGACGTTTTCTATTGCCACATGCCTCCGGCTGGATTATACTAGGGGCAAAAGGAAGAACTTTTACAGGGAGGGCGGAGCATGCAGCTGACTTATCTTCACATCCACAATTTCAAGTCCATCCGGGACATGGAGATCCGGGACATTGACCGGGCCCTGATCCTGGTGGGAAAGAATAATACAGGGAAGACCTCGATCCTGGACGCAGTCTACGCCGTCTGCGGCTGCTACCAGGTCCAGGAGGCCGATTTTAACGAAAGGGAACAGGCCATCCGCATCGACGCCTCCTTTTCCATCAGCGGCGAGGATCTGGCCCTGTTCCACCGTATGGGCATCGTCAGCCAGTATCGGCGGTACGAGGTGTGGAGGCGGGTCTTCGGCGAACGGCTTCCCTCCTTCTCCCAGGGAGAGCTTTGCTTTACCTTCCATGTAAATAAAGACGGAAAGGTCCGCTACGAGGATATTTCCCGGAAAAACAATCCCTATATCCCCATGATCCTCCCCAGGATCTACCGGATCACTGCCGACCGGGACTTAAGACAGCTCCAGAATGACCTCCTCATGTTCCAGGAAGACCGGCAGCTCAGAAAGCTCCGCTCCGGCTCCTGTATCTTCGATCCTGCCAAGGCCTGCAGCCACTGCTTCCGCTGTATCGGCCTCATCGACCAGAAAAAGCCCGCAGAGCTTTCCGCCGTGGAGACTGCCAGGCTCCTGGAATATAAGATCTATCAGCTGAATTTCAGCAGCTTTTCCAAAAAGCTCAGTGAAAACTTCCTGAAAAACGGCGGCTATGAAGAGATCCGCTGTTCCATAAACTGTGACACGGACCAGATGTTTTCCGTTACGGTCACGGCCTGCAATGAAAAAAGGGGGACAGAGACTCCGGTGGAATACCTGGGCAAAGGCATGCGGAGCATCTACATGCTGTCTCTCCTGGAAACGTATGTGGCCGAGCCGGACCGGATCCCCAGCATCATCCTGGTGGAGGACCCGGAGATCTTTCTCCATCCCCAGCTCCAGAAAATGTGCTGTGAGATCCTGTACCGCCTTTCCTTAAAAAACCAGGTGATCTTCCAGACCCATTCGCCGGATCTTCTGTTCAATTTCACGGCCCGCCAGATCCGCCAGGTGGTCTTAGACGACGACATGTATTCCGTGATCCGGGAAAAGACCGATCTGGGCCGGATCCTGGACGATCTGGGCTACGGGGCCAGCGATCTGATGAACGTGAGCTTCGTTTTTATTGTGGAAGGAAAGCAGGATAAGTCCCGGCTTCCCCTGCTGCTGGAAAACTACTACTCTGAGATCCGGGACCAGGAGGGACGGCTCTCCCGCATTTCCATCATCACCACCAACAGCTGTACCAACATCAAGACCTACGCCAATTTAAAATATATGAACCAGGTCTATATCCGGGACCAGTTCCTGATGATCCGGGACGGGGATGGAAAGGATCCGGAGGAGCTGGCGGGGCAGCTCTGCCGGTATTATGACGCGCGGAATGCCGAGGACGTGGACCGGCTCCCTAGAGTCACCAGAAGGAACGTGCTGATCCTGAAATATTATTCCTTTGAAAACTACTTCTTTGACCCGGAGATCATGGCACAGCTGGGCATTGTGGAAAGCGAGGAAGCCTTTTACGAGACCCTGTACAAAAAATGGCGTGAATATCTCCACCGGCTCACCAGCGGCCAGAAGCTCATAAAGGCCCTGGGCCGGGACTTCACTTCCCCGGAGGATATGAAGGACCATATGGAGGAGATCCGTATCCACCTGCGGGGCCACAACCTGTACGATATCTTTTACGGCCCCTTCCGCTCCCGGGAGCAGGAGATCTTAAAAGCCTACATCCGCCTGGCTCCCAGGGATGATTTTGAGGATATCTTAGACGCCATCGACAGCTTTCCATACTTTGACAGCAGAAAGAGCGGGAAACAGCACTGACTGTTCCCCGCCCTTCTTTTATAAAAGCTTCACTTCCAGATCCTCCACCCGCTGCTCATAAAACCGCATCCGCCATTCCACCGGCTTTCCCGGCTCAAAATACAGGGAGGAAAAGGTGCAACGCGGCTCTCCCTTCCCCGCCATGAAAATAGCCGTGGGCCCGTCGGCTCCGCCGATGATCCCGATGGCGCTGGCTCCTGCCATGACACACACATCATTCTTCGCCTCCGGAAGGAACCGGTCCTCCGGGTCCCTGGGCAGGATCCTCCGGGGACGGTCGCCGCCGCAGTCCTGGATCTGCAGCGCTCTCCTGGAAATCTCTGGGCTTACGGCGTAGGTCATGGCCGTCAGATGGGTGGGATACTCCCACTCCCCCATACGCCGGAGAAGCCTCCGTCTCTCTTCCTGTTCCATATCCTCCGGCGCTTCAAAGGCCTTCCGGTCCATCTCCTCCTCCTGGTATTCCAGGACCGTCAGCACATGACGCTCTCCTGTGGAGGGATGGATAAAGGGGATCTGGTCTCCCGGCCCCCGGACTGTAAAGCGGATGCCTGGAATACAGACCCGGTCCCGCTTCATGGTAAGGCTCAGGGACCGGAGCTTTGGCGGCCGCTTTGTAGCCCAGGAAAAGCTCCAGCGGTTCATGGACCAGGCCTTCGCCGGATCCAGTCCGTAATGCTCCAGGAGCCTCCGCTCCTCTTCATACGGGTCTGCCGCCGGGTACTCCTCCGCTGCCGGATCCTCCACTGGATCCCCGTCATTATCCAGTTCCGGATATTCTTCTGCCGGCCCATCGTTCAGAGCCCCGGCATCCATTTCCCGGCAGGATTCCGGGAGCCAGCAGAGCCCGTTTCCCTCCACTCCCCGAAGCTTCCTTCCGTTCAGTACGATCTCCGGCTGGAAGCCCGTTTCCAGAGGACTTTCCTGCTGGATCCGCTCCTGCTCCTCCTCCGTCAGCCTGTCCTCCTCCAGATCCCGGTACCGTTCTAAAAAGGCCTTCACCCGTTCCGGGTCGATCTCCGCAAAGATATCTGCCACCAGCCCCTTTCCGCACTGGTACACCGCCGGAACATGCCAGATCTCCTTCCCCCAGGAAAACGTCTTTCCCACCGGGATCTCGATCCCCCGGCGGCCCCTCTGGCCGTAAAAGCCCCCTTCAAAGGTCACCTTCCAGTCTCTGTCCCCGGTCTGCTCTTTTCCACACGCCTTCCGGTCATCCTTCTGTATATCCACAGGCTCCCCTCCTTTTTCTGACTGCCGCAGCTGTTTCCATGGATCCTATTTTATCATATCTATCCCCAAAAATATATAGGAAAAACCGGCAGCCAGTCCAGGATGGGCCAGCTGCCGGATACGCACAATACAAGTTATTTTATTTCCAGTTAAGCGTTTGTTTTTTCTCTCTTCTTGATCTCCGGAAGGATCAGTCCCAGAGCAGTAAGAACGAAGGGAGTGATTACGTTTAAGGCTGTGGAGGCCATATCGCCTTCCACATACATACCAAGGAGACAGCATGCAGCCGTTACGAAGAAGCACCATACGCCTGCGGTCAGAGCGATGCCCTGGTTCTTCACGAAGCGGTACTCCGGATGGAACTTGCCGGCAGCCTTTCTTAAGGCAATGTAAGCGGCAAATACCCACAGGTAACGGAGCGGCATGGTTACGGAGTTCAGCTTATTTAACTGTGTTAATACAGCAGCTGCGCCCGGTACGAAGGACTGGATCAGGATGATACTTCCGGAAAGAGCCACAACCATCCAGATACCGTTGATGTATGCGCCCTTGTCGTTCTTCTTTAACAGCTTGGTGGGAACGAACTGTCTTGCATCCTCGTTGTCAAGAAGCATACGAAGCGGAGCGTCGATACTTAAAACAAGAGTGGAGAACTGTCCGATGGCGTTGCAGGCTGCGTAGATGATCAGCAGAGCGTTGCCTACGCCGTAGTACTCACCTAACTTCTGGAATGCCCAGTAGGAGCCGTTGGAAACGTAGGAGTTGAAGCTTTCCTTGCTCTCGTTGATGATGGTCGGATCGAACATCTTGCCCATGGCGATGGTTCCCAGGATCGCACATACCATGACCATAACGGCCAGAGCGATCATACCCTTCGGGAATCCCTTGGACGGATCCTTTACCTTATTTACATACGGGGAGATCTTCTCACATCCGCCCACTGCGAATACCAGGATGGACAGGGAAGTGAAGTAACCCACGTTGAACTTCGGGATCAGTGCCTCTTTGGTGAATTCCATTGTCACATACTCTGCGTTGGGATTGATCACCGGAGCGGCAAACATCATAAGGATGTACAGGATGGACATTACGAACATACTGGTTCCGGCAATGGTAGCCAGCTTCTTAAGCGGGTTTAAGCCGCGGCTTGCTACCCAGCTGAAGAACAGGAGAACTGCCAGAGTCGCTAACTGTACAGCAATGGTCGGGAATGTATCGTAGGTAGTTCCGTTCTGGAATACCATCCAGCTTAAAGCCTTTAATCCGCCGCTGCCCTTACTTGCGATATAAGTAACGTGGCATGCCCAGTAGGTCCAGCCGGCATAATATGCAAATTTCGGGCTGATGGTTTCGTGGATCCAGGAGCTTACGCCGCCGCCGGAGTTCTTGAAAGCGGAGCCCAGCTCACCAACCATGAGCGCGTAGGGAACAAAGTAAAGGGCAAACATCATTACCCAGCTGAAGATAACCTGGATACCGTTAAAGTATACGAAGCCATTCAGAACGTTTCCGAATCCCCAAACTGTGGAAAACGCCATAAAGGCTAAGGTATACCAGGTCATTTTCTTAGAATTTTCCATTGTGTAACCTTCCTTTTCTTTTTTGTATTTGTGCAACGAAATGCATTATAGCACAGTTCTTGTTAAATTCCAAACGAATTTGTTAAAATTTTATATACTTGAATATTATGCACAAAAAACCAAAAATTATTCTATGATTTATATGGATTCTGCGGACTGGTTTTTTCTTTATGTTATTACTATTCCCTTTGGTTATGTCTAGTATATTTATACATTATATCTTTTTTATAAACATTATTAAATTTATATAAATTTCCAACTGTTTTTCATCATTTTATCATAAAAACGACGATTTTCTCATGTTCTTCACCAGATTTATTGACTTTATCTCTTTACAGGATTATAGTATTTACTTATAAATACTAACAAGGAGAGAATAATTATGAACACACTTGTAATCGTCCTCATCTCCGCGATCTGCCTGGCCTCCGCCTATGTGCTGTATGGCCGCTTTCTTGCAAAGAAATGGGGCATCGACCCGAAAGCCAAAACACCGGCAGTCGTTCACGCAGACGGACAGGACTACGTCCCCACAGACGGCTGGACCGTTTTCAGCCATCAGTTTTCCTCCATCGCCGGAGCCGGCCCTGTGACCGGAGCCATCCAGGCGGCCGTTTTCGGATGGGTCCCCGTTCTTTTATGGATCCTCATCGGCGGCGTCTTCTTTGGAGCCGTCACAGACTTCGGTGCTCTTTATGTGAGCGTAAAAAATGATGGTAAGTCCATGGGACTTCTGATTGAAAAATACATCGGCAGGCTGGGCCGGAAGCTGTTCCTGGTATTCTGCTGGCTCTTCACCTGGCTGGTGATCGCGGCCTTTGCCGACATGGTGGCCGGGACCTTCAACGCATACCAGACCGTGGACGGCGTGACCAGCCTGTCCGAAGCGGCAAAGACCAACGGCGCAGCCGGGACCATTTCCTTATTATTCATTGTTTTTGCCATGCTTTTTGGCGTATTGCAGACACGCCTCCATTTTACCGGCTGGAAGGAGACGGTCCTGGGCCTTGCCTGCACCGTAGCTGCCCTGGCTCTTGGAATGATGGCCCCCATCACCGCCGGAAAAGAGGCCTGGACCTACATTACCTTTATTTATATCTTTTTTGCAGCAGTCCTTCCCATGTGGCTTTTAAAGCAGCCCCGTGACATCATGACCACCTATATGTTCATCGGCATGATCGCCGGAGCTGTGCTGGGTCTTTTCGTGGCCCATCCATCCATGAACCTGCCCATGTACACCGGCTTCCATAATGAAAAGCTGGGAGACATGTTCCCGATCCTGTTCGTCACCGTTGCGTGCGGAGCTGTTTCCGGCTTCCACAGCCTGGTGTCCTCCGGTACGTCCTCAAAGACCGTGGCCAACGAAAAGGATATGTTAAAGGTAGGCTACGGAGCCATGGTCCTGGAAAGCCTTTTAGCCGTACTGGCCCTCTGCGTGGCAGGCGCTGCCGCCGGAGCCGACGGAACTCCCGCTGCCGGAACTCCGTTCCAGATCTTCTCAAGCGGCGTGGCAGGCTTCTTCCAGATGTTCGGCGTTCCCATGTACATTGCCCAGTGCTTCATGACCATGTGTGTTTCCGCCCTGGCCCTCACAAGCCTGGACGCCGTTGCCAGGATCGGCCGTATGAGCTTACAGGAGCTGTTCTCTGTGGATGACATGGAGCATGCCGAAGGCTGGAGAAAGTTCATCTGCAATAAATACGTTTCCACCCTGCTGACCCTGTTCTTCGGCTTTGTCCTGACCCGGATCGGATATTCCAACATCTGGCCGCTGTTCGGATCTGCCAACCAGTTATTATCTGCCCTGGTCCTGGTGACCCTGTGCGTATTCATGAAGGTCACTGGCCGCAGCAACAAGATGCTGTTCCCACCGCTGGCCATCATGCTCTGCGTCACCACCACTGCCCTGGTACAGAGGACCAAAGCGCTGGTAACTGCCTTTGCCTCCGGCTCCGCCACCTTCATGGTGGAGGGACTCCAGCTGATCATCGCCATCCTTTTAATGCTCTTAGGCCTGATCATCGTCGTAAACTCCCTGCGGGCCTACTTCACCTCCAGGCATAATTCCGAAAAGACGGCTCCGGCCGCCGCATCATAAACATACATAAAAAAAGCCGGTTCCGGCTCTGGAAACCACAGATCAGGGTTTCCGGACCGGGACCGGCCTTTTTCATTTTGCTTATGATCTTGCCATTCCGTCCACGCTTAAGACCACGCCTGTGATGTAGGACGCTTCCTCTGAAGCCAGGAACACAAAGGCGTTGGCAATGTCCTCGGGCTTACCCAGACGGCGCAGGGGGATCTGCCGCACCAGCGGATCCATCACCTCTTTTGGCACCGCCTTCATCATATCCGTTTCCGTGATCCCCGGGGCCACCGCGTTGACGCGGATCCCCCTGGGGCCCAGCTCCCGGGCCAGGGATACGGTAAGTCCGTTGACGGCAAACTTGGAGGTGGGGTATGCCAGACCGCTGGCCTGGCCGGAAATGCTGACCATGGACGAGGTGGAAAGGATCACTCCCCTTCCCTTGGCGATCATACATTCGCTGGCCGCCCGGGTGGCTGTGAAGATCCCCTTCACGTTCAGATCCATAACACGGTCGTATGTCTCTTCCGTGTATTCCGTAAAGGGCGTGCTTTCGGAGACTCCTGCATTGTTCACCAGGATATCCACGCAGCCGTATTTTTCTGTTACCTTCTTAAATTCCTTCCGTACCGATTCCAGGCTGGAAAGGTTGGGACTGATCCCGTCCACTACGGAATCCGGATACAGCTCCTTTAAGCGGGCTGCGCTTTTCTTCGCATTCTCCTCGGAGCTGGCTGTGATGATGACCTTGGCGCCCTCCTGTAAAAATCTTTCTGCTGTGGCAAAGCCGATCCCGCGGCTTCCGCCGGTTATGATAGCAACCTTATCCTTTAATCTCATATATCCGCCCTCCCTGGGTTGATGTTTTTCTTTATGTTCTTATCATAACCGTTTTTCCGGAAATTTTCCGTGATCTTGTCACAAAGCTAAAATTTTTTCAGGCGTTCCCTCTTAATCGTTCATTCCGGAATCGCCAACTTTCCATTCCTCAGGCTCTGGGCCTTCTTGCACAATTTGGAGTAGATCCGTTCCACAAACCATTTTTCCGTGGATCTTCTTTGGATTTCCTCCACGCCGATCCACCCGATCTCACTGTTTTCGTCCTCCTTGATCCGCAGCGGAAGCTCTGGGTCCGCCTCCAGCAGATAGGTCACGTTCAGATGCAGATGCGACGGCACATAGCTTCCCCGTTTTTCGTGGCCGTCAACCGTAAGGATCTCCAGGGAGAAAATATCCTCTGTCACGAACCGGACGGATTCCAGCCCGCTTTCCTCCCGGATCTCCTTCAGCGCCACCGCCTTCAGATCGGCGTCCCCGTCTGCATGGCCCCCAAGCCATGCCCACGACTGGTAAAGATTGTGGTATGCCATCAGAACCTTTTTCCGGTCCCTGTCCATGATCCATGCAGAGACCGTGATATGGGCGTTCCGGTTGTCCCTGGTCAGGATATGGTCTGCCTGTTCCATCTGCCGCAGGATCTCCTTCTTATCCTCCCGTTCCTGTTCATTGAAGGGCTCATAACGACGGATCTTCTCTCTCAGCTCCATTTCGGTCATCGCCCCACCTCCTAGTATAATAATGGTGTAGTCAATGATGACTACAGATTAATAGTTACAAA